>Ga0208298_1001146_pt1 | contig 10047 bp, 2 predicted proteins | sample 14BtaG_FD_184088 | JGI IMG/M metagenome (GOLD analysis project Ga0208298, IMG submission 184088) | Marine viral communities from the Subarctic Pacific Ocean - 14B_ETSP_OMZ_AT15311_CsCl metaG (SPAdes) (version 2) | ecosystem: Environmental > Aquatic > Marine > Oceanic | place: Pacific Ocean... | reverse complement strand
CTACAGGAACAGGTTATAATTCAGAGAATTATGAATATGCATTATTCAGTCTAACTGCAACTGATAGTAATCTTGGTGGATCTGGTTCTTATGTTGAATACGATCTTTCAGATTATCTTGGTGATGGAGAATTTCCTGGTGAAATAACAACTTTTGCCGCAGCAAAAGTAACTCCAAAGACATATTTCCCAATCTTCGACATTAAACTCAAAATTTCCGATTTCTTTGATGGAGAAAAGGTTTCGAATGAGGATAGTGTAGGTATAGTGGAGAGATGGGATCCGGTTAGTGAATATTTGTTCGTTTCCACCAATTCAGATTTCGAAGTTGGTAGTATTATTGAGTCTGAAACCTCTCAAATCAAGTCTAGAGTTAAATCTAAGATTGATTTTAACTCAACTATCGGTATTGGTGCAGGAACCACATTTATTGACGGTTGGCAATCAAATTCTGGCTTCTTGAACGACAATTTGCAAGTCATTCCCAACAATGAGTACTATCAGAACTTCTCATATTCACTCAAATCTAGAATTCCTTATAAGACTTGGGATGACCCAGTAAGTTCTCTTAATCATACTGCCGGTTTTGATAAATTTGCAGATTTGGTCATTGATAACAATGCTGCCAGTAATACATCACCACAAGAAGTAACTATCGAAACTGTGGTTGATCTTATTGGTGAAGGTAATCTATATTGTTTCCCAGATTTTGATGGTGCAACAGAAACTACTATTGATGTTATCAATGGTAAGACTGTATCCGACCAAATTATATTCGAAAATCGAATTTTACTAGATTACTTCGAATCTAGAGGAAATAGAGTATTAGAACTGGATGATCTTAGTAGTCAATTTAACAGCAATCCAAGAGATACAAGATATTCTATTGTAGACTTCTTTGACAACAAATTCTACTTCAATAAGTTCTTTACTTTGGTTCAGGACAGAGAAGTTAGAAACAGAAAGCAGTCTAGTATTGTTTCTGTTGCACAAGATGGAACTAGAGGTTTTGTTAATCAGTATGGTACTTTAGACACTGCAATGTCTTTGGGTTATTTTGACTATATTGGTGCAGGAACTAGTACATGGGGCCTAACCTTCTATCCAACTCTGTTTAAGTACAATAACTACGATATTTCTTACTTCACCTTCAGTGGATTGAATGATGTAACTGGAATTGGAACTCAACAAATTGGTAATGTAGTTAAAATTTCTACTGCAAGTACTAATGTATCTGTTGCAACCACTACTAATCTGGTATCAATTTCTTCTACCTACAGAGCTGCAAAACTTCTTATTCAAATGGAAGATGCAGAAAATAACTACTATGGTAACGAACTTAACATTCTTCACGATGGAACAAATGTAACTACTCTTCAATATGGTGCAATTGATAATAAGGTTGGTCTTGCAGGTCTACCAAGTTCTGGATTTGGAACATATAATGCATACATTTCTGGTGGACTCGTAAAAGTTGATATTATTCCGACTGTAGGAACTGCAGTTACTGCAAATGTGAGTGTTGTCTCTATTGCAGACAATAGTGCTTCTGGAGTTTCTACATCGAATCTTGTAGTTACTAACCTATCGTCTTATTCTAAGTCTATTGCTTCTTCAGGAACCCCTGTTGAAAATATTGTTGCTTCTTACTCATCTCCATTCAATTCTGAATACTTTATTGTATCGGTAGAGGACACTACAAACAATGAGTATGAGATGTTTGAGGTAAATGTTCTTGATAATGATACTGTAAACAGAATTGTAAAATATGGTGATATTAGAACTAATGTAGGTCTTGGAACAGTTGGTGTTACGAATAGTAGTACCGAAACTCATCTTGTATACACACCAAATCCGAATATCAATGTTGAAATAAGAGCATTTGGCATTTCTCTTAAGAATTTCAACAATATTGTTGGTATTTCTTCAATTGACCTCGATAATAACATTCTATTCTCCGAATACGGAACTTACACTGGTACAGAGTTTGATAAAAAGACTTCGTTTAAGTTACAATCGAATAATCTAGATGTATTCCAAAGAAGTTTTGTTGGGAACAGTACTTCTGTAGTTAATACTACGAGTAATCAAGTTACTTTGGAAGACCACTTCTTCGTAACCGGTGAGAAAGTTACTTATGATTATGAAAATTCGATTCTATCAACTGCAAACGCTATTGGGATCGGAACTACAAGTGTAGCTGGTGTATCCACTGATAAACTTCCATCTACTCTGTATATTGTCAAATATAGTGAAAAGTCTGTAGGGTTTGCAAAAAGTGCAGCAGATGCTCTGAGTACAGTTCCTATTGTATTTGATCTGAACTCTGTTGGTATTGGAACATTCCATAAAATTACCGCAACTAATCAAAACGCTAGAGCATTGTTGGCGATTGACAATATGGTTCAGTCACCTGTAACTGAAGTAAATATTGAAACACAGTTGTCTGAAAGTATTGTATTTGATGTAGATTTTGATGTTGTTGGGGTCACATCGTTTAGAGCAAATGATTTGCTTAAGATTGATGATGAGATTATGCTTGTTCAGAACACGGGAGTTTCTTCTGAGAATAGTCTCAAAGTTCTACGAGCACAGATGGGAACACAAGTTGCCTCACATAATATAGGAACTTCAGTCAACTTACTTGGTGGTAATTATAATATTGTTGATAATACAATTCACTTTGCTTCTGCACCATTTGGGGCCACTCCAATTGGAACTACTACAGCAGGACCTGACAATGTGGATTGGGTTGGTGTTACCACATACTCAAGTTTCCAAGGTAGAACCTTCATGAGAAGTGGTATTCTTAATGATGACCTTGACACCTATGCAACTAACTATACCTTTGATAATATTCAAAGTGGATTTAATGGTCAAAGAAAAGTATTTACTTTGACTCAAAACGGTGAAAACTTAGTTGGATTTGCAACTAATCAGGCAATTATATTAAATTCAAATATTCTTCAAGAACCACTAGGTGGTCAGATAACATCTGGTGACTATAGTTTCCTTGAAGTTGCCGGTGTTACGAGTATTACATATCTCGGTGATAGTGTCTCATCTGAAGAAGACCCGAATAAAGCTTCAATTCCTAGAGGAGGAACACTTATTTCTGTTGGTTCTACTCCAGGTTTTGGTTTCCAACCACTAGTTAGTGCTGGTGCTTCAGTATTCGTCAACTCTGGTGGCACAATCAACTCGATTAGTATTGGTAATAGTGGTTCTGGTTATAGAACTGGTATTCAAACCAATGTAGGTGTTGGTATTATCACATCTTCTACTGGAGATGTTAGAGTTATCGGTATTGGTACTGCAAATATTGTAGATGGTCATGTAGATAGTATTGACCTTTATAACCTTGGTTCTAATCTGGACTTCAACAATCCACCCGTTGTTGTTATAGACAAACCTCTTGGATACTCAAATATTCCTTTAGTCTATAGTTCTAATTCTGCATCTGGAGTTGGTACTGGTGCAAGAGTTGATATTGTTGTTGGACAAGGTTCTAGTGTTATTAATTTTGATATTATAAGTGGTGGTTTTGGATATAATGTTGGTGATAAACTCAATATTGCTATTGGTGGCACAACAGGTGTTAAGACTGACTCAAGTCTTCCATTCACTCCGTTTGAATTAAGTGTCACTGATGTATATCGAGATACTTTTAACGGGTTTACTGTTGGTGAACTTGATGTATTTGATAGTATTAATGAGTTGTTTGATGGGTTGGCTACAAAATTCCCTCTTACGATTTCAAATCTACAATTTGCGATTGAATCTAAGAAAGGTTCAAACATCAATCTTGCTCAGGCACTAATCATAACAATCAATGATGTCTTACAGGTTCCTGAAGTTTCATATACATTTACTGGTGGTGGTTATGTAGAGTTTACAGAACCTCCTAAAAAGGGTGACACTTGTAAAATTATCTTCTACAAGGGTACCCCGGAGGTTGATGTTGTGTTTGTTGACATTCTCGAAACCGTTAAAATTGGTGATACATTACAACTGAAGAATGACATTGCAAAAGGTCAAACTTTTGGTCTATATCAAGACCCAAGAGTAGTGACAGGTATTACCACTCTGGATACTGTAACCACTCTTGCTTACAACGGTCCTGGTGTTACTACGAATACTGCTCTTGTAAGACCTGTTACTTGGTGTAAACAAACTGATGATATTACAATCAATGGTGACTTTGTAACCAAGGATAGAATTGACCAGGAACCTCATATCTATCCTGCAGCATATCTAACAGCCTATGTTGGTTTCACTAGTAACTATGGTTATGTTGATAGTATTAGACCGTTGTTTAACTCTAGAAGTGAAACAAATCTTTTAGATTATCAAGATAAAATTGTAATTATTGACCAGGGAACTATCGATGTTGCAACTGCTACTGCATCTACTGGTGCTGGTGGAATAATCACATCATTTACTGTAAGTAATGTTGGTGCAGGTTATTCTTATCTAACAAATCCTGCAGTATCAGTTTCTTTGCCAGATGTACTCAATGGAACCCGAGCAACAGGTATTGCTTCAGTAACCGGTGATGGTGTAATATCGATTTCTGTATCTAATGCAGGAACAGGATACACTCAGGCACCTACTGTTCTTATTCAACAACCTTCTGTCAGAAGAGAGAAGATTGGAGTTACCTCATACTTTGGTGATTATGGTAATATCGTTGGTTATGCACATTCGGGTATCAATACTGCGTTTATTGAACTACACATCCCAGAAGATTCTTACATGAGAGATGCATCTATTGCAGGTGTTGCCGTTACGGTCAGTCAATTGATTCCTGGTGATTTCTTCATCGTCAATGACTCAAATGTGGGTATATTTACTGATAATAACTTTGATGGAATATATTATGTTAAGAATGCGGAAAATATAACCAAGAATCTTTCGAGTATTGGTCTCGGTGTCACTGTTGTTCGAAGAATTGAGTTTACAAGTCAAGGATATTCTTCTGGTTCTGGTACATTTGATAACTCTCGTATTTTCGGCGAATATACATGGGGCAAACTGCAGTTCATAAACAGAGTTCCTGCAACTGCTCTAGAGTTCTTCCCCGAAGGTTATAGTGGATTATCATCATCACCTCTTGTACAAAGATTTGAACCTTTGAAATTCAATAATTATAATGTTTAGATAAATACAAACATAGAAAAGGATTCTGTATAGAAGATGGCATACCAAGGTATTAATACGGGTTCATCTCCCAATAGTGGAACAGGTGACTCACTTATTGAAGGTGCCGAAAAGATTAACAGTAATTTTGTTGAACTTTACAACATTGTTGGTAATGGGACAACCACCTTTGTTGGTATTGTAACTCAAATTACTGCAGGTACTAATGTAAGTGTTAGTACCTCGTATGGTTCTGTCGAAATATCTGCACCTACACCATCTCAGATAACCACCACAAACTTGAATGTAAGTGGTGTTTCTACACTAGGTGCAATCTCAGTAACCGGAGCAACATCAATAACCGGTGTTACCTCAATAACTGGGGCAACATCAATAACCGGTGTTACTTCAATAACCGGTTCGGTATTGATTTCTGGTATTACTACACTTGCGAGTAGTGGTGGTATTACTACAACTGGTGGTGACCTTTATGTTGGTGGTGATTTATATGTACTAGATGATGTTGTCTATGATGAAGTTACTGGCAGAAACCTGAACATTACTGGTGTTGGTACTGTAGCAATACTGGGAGTTAGTAGTACTTCAACATTGGCTGGTGATGTAAGTATTGGCTCATCTCTAAATGTAAGTGGTGTTTCAACATTTACTGGCAATGTAAGTCTTGGTTCATCACTGTTGATGGGAGACGACAAACAACTTATAATAGGTAACAACTCAGAATTTACTATCTTCCATAATGACTCTGATGGAAATGTCATTAGGGCCAATGTTGCCAGTTTAAATGTTAAGGCAGATACCCAAAACTACACTAGTGGTGCCGGAACAACTCAAGTCATGGCGACCAATGTTGATGGCAACTTTGGTGTTGAATTCTACTATAACAATACCAAGAGACTTGAGGTACTACACGGTGGTGTAAATGTACAAGGATACTTTAAGGCGTCTGGTATCTCCACATTAGGTATTGTCACTGGTGCGACATACTATGGTGATGGTTCAAATCTAACAGGAGTAGTCACATCTCTGACTGGAGCAGATGGTTCTGCAATGGTTGGTGTTGTTACAACTTTGACTGGGGCAGATGGTTCTGGTATGACCGGTGTTGTTACGACCCTTACTGGAGCAAATGGTTCTGGTATGATTGGTATTGTGACTTCAATTATTGCCGGTTCTAATATTACACTTACTGGTGGTCCAACAGGTATTGTTACTATTGCAGCATCAGGTGGTGTTGGTGTAGGTACAACAAATGTAAGTACTAATTCATTGGTCGTCTCTGGTATTTCTACTCTAGGTGTTGTGACCAGTGCAACATACTATGGGGATGCATCCAATATCACTTCGGGTAAATGGAATCTTGGTGCAGATGGTAGTACTCACTATCAATTTACTGGTCCTGGTGGGTTAAGTGCTACAGCCGATCCTGTGATATATCTTGCAAGAGGACAAAAGTACGAATTTGTCAATAATATGGGTGCTCACCCATTTGAAATTAGAGTATCAAATGGTGGTGCTGCATATACTAACGGTATATCCGTAGAGGGAACCACATCAAATGGAACTACAACTTTTGATGTCCCATTTGATGCACCAAACTCACTATATTATCAATGTACTGCTCATGCGGGTATGGGTGGAACTGTTGTAGTATATCCCGACCTGTTTACAGTCTAAATAACAAAAAAGTCCGGTAAAAATGGCTGCGATAATTACAGATCAATTACGTATTTTGAATGCAAAGAATTTTGTGGATGATGTCCAGAATTCTTCTAATTCTTATTACGCGTGGATTGGTTTACCAGACCCTGCAGATTTTCAAAGTGACTGGGACTCGAATCCCCCGGCACCTAAAGATAGTTTAGATCAATCCAATGATTATTGGGATACGATGTTGGCTCTTAAGAGAATCAACTCTACTGATGTAAGTCAGGTTGTTAGAAAGATTGTATGGCAGTCTGGAACCACATATGATATGTGGAGAAATGATATTACGAGAGATAACCCATCTCTTCCATCTAACTCATATGACATTTATGACTCAAATTTCTATGTAATGAATAGTGAGTATAAAGTTTATATTTGTCTGTTCAATAATGCAAACCCTGAAAATAGTTATAGAGGTGGTCCATCACTAGACGAACCAAACTTTACTGACCTAGAGCCTAGAGAGGCTGGTAGTAGTGGTGATGGATATATTTGGAAGTATCTTTATACTATCAAACCAAATCAAATCATTAAATTTGATTCTACGAGTTATATTGCAGTACCAACTGATTGGAATACTAATGCATCTTATGCACCAGTAAAAGAGAATGCTGCAAATAGTGGTGAAATTAAGATTGTAACTATTAGAAATCGTGGTGTTGGTATTGGAACTGCAAATGTTACTTATACTAGAGTACCTATTCTAGGTAATGGTAGAGGTGGAGAAGCTACAGTTGTTATTAATAATGACGCAAAGGTAGAATCCGTCACTGTTTCTAGAGGTGGTCATGGTTATACCTTCGGTACATTAGATTTGAAGAGTGGTGGTGTACCAAATGGAACAATTGCTCCAGTCTTTGATGTAATCATTCCTCCTCCTGGAGGTCATGGTGCTGATATTTACTCTGAACTGGGTGCATACAATGTTCTATCTTATGCAAGATTTGAGAATGATACCCAAAACCCTGACTTTATTACTGGTAACCAATTTGCCCGAGTAGGAATTGTAAAAAATCCAACAAATTATAATTCTTCGTCATTTCTTACCAAAGATAAGGCAAGTTCTCTGTATGCACTTAAATTGGTAGGTACTGGTTATAGTGAAGCAGTATTTACTGCAGACTCCTTTGTAACTCAAACTGTTGGTCTTGGTTCTACTGCTGTAGGAAAAGTTGTTTCTTATGACAATCAGACTGGTGTTCTGAAGTATTGGCAGGATAGAAGAACTTCTGGATTTAATACTGACGGAACAAAAAATACTGTTCCTGTCTATGGATTCAATCAATTAGAATTTACTGCATCACCAACTAATGGTGGTACTATTAATATTGTTCCCACTTCAGGTAATACGTTGGATATTGATGTCAACTTTACCGGCGTTTCCACGGCAATAAATAGTAGGACATACTACTTGGGTCAGGAATTCGCAAAAGGAGTATCGAACCCAGAATCACAAAAATATTCTGGCGATATCATTTATGTTGATAATAGACCTTCTGTTACCCGATCCTCTTCTCAGAAAGAAGATGTTAAAGTTATCTTGCAATTCTAAGAGATATGCCACAGGAAACTAATCTAAACGTCGCTCCATATTTTGACGACTTTGATCCTAAACAAAATTATTACAAGATTCTTTTCAAACCTGGCTATCCAGTTCAGGCTAGAGAATTAACTGGTCTGCAGTCAATTCTTCAGAATCAAGTCGAAGACATGGGTAACCATTTCTTCAAAGAAGGTGCTAAGGTTATTCCTGGTGATTTGACCTATGTCAAAGACTTTTATGGAATTCAGATTGAACCCGAGTTTCTTGGTATACCCGTAAGCATATATCTCGATCAATTAGTTGGGACGATTATTACTGGCCAATCGTCAAATGTAACTGCACGTGTTGTAACTTATATTACTGAAGGTGAATCAGATAGAGGAACTTATACACTATATGTTAACTACGAAAACTCATCTTCTGAGGAAGATGTAAGTACTTTTATTAGTGGAGAAGTTTTAACCACAAGTACAAATATTAATTACGCATCGACTTTCATTGCATCTGGTGAAGGATTTTGTTCTACAATTCCTCAAAATGCTCCTGTTATCGGTTCGTCTTTCAACCTTTCACAAGGAATTTATTTCTTGAGAGGTTATTTTGTTGATGTTGCAACTCAGACTCTAATTCTTGACCAGTATAGCAATACTCCATCTTACCGAGTTGGTCTTGATATTATTGAGGAGATCATTTCTTCCGATGTTGACCCATCGTTGAATGATAATGCGCAAGGATTTAATAATTATACTGCACCTGGTGCAGATAGACTTAAGATAACACCAATATTGGCCAAAAAGCCTCTCGATAATTTTGATGAAAGTAACTTTGTTCAACTTTCAGAAGTCAGTAATGGTGTTTTAAGATTAATTAATAGAGATACTGAGTATAATTTTCTAGGTGATGAGTTTGCAAAAAGAACTTTTGATGAATCTGGTCATTATTATGTAAAAGAATTTGTTACTACTGTAAAAAACAGTCTGAACAACGAGGAAGGAAACAGAGGAATATATAATCCCGGTCAAACTACTCAGTCTGGAAATACACCTGATGATAATATCGGAGTTTATAAAATTTCTCCGGGTAAAGCATATGTCAAAGGTTATGAAGTAGAAACTATCGTACCTTCTTTAATTGATTTTCCAAAGCCAAGAGCAACCAAGCAATTAAAAAATCAAGGTCTTAATTTTGGTTTCGGTCCAACTATAGCACTTAATAGAGTCTTTGGATCTCCGACTATTGGTATTAACACTACAAATACCCTGAGTCTTAGAAGTAGAAGAGTTGGTTCAAATCAAGAAACTGCACCAGGTAAAGAAATTGGTATTGCAAGAATCTATGACTTTGCACTTGAGTCTGGTTCTTATGACACAAATTTCGCTGACTTGAACGTTTGGGATCTCTCACTTTTCGATGTTCAGACATATACTGATATTACACTCAACGAACCAGTAACACTTAACACATCTTCCTATGTTAAAGGTGAGTCAAGTGGAGCAACTGGATTCCTTAAGTATTCTGTAAGTGCAGGAACGGCAATTACTGCATATAGTGTTGAGGGTGATTTCTTTAAAGGTGAGAGACTTCTGTTTAATGGTGTTCTTGAGAATGCAAGATTTGTCACTGAGTCAACTAATTTCTCAC
>Ga0208298_1001143_pt1 | contig 10070 bp, 8 predicted proteins | sample 14BtaG_FD_184088 | JGI IMG/M metagenome (GOLD analysis project Ga0208298, IMG submission 184088) | Marine viral communities from the Subarctic Pacific Ocean - 14B_ETSP_OMZ_AT15311_CsCl metaG (SPAdes) (version 2) | ecosystem: Environmental > Aquatic > Marine > Oceanic | place: Pacific Ocean... | reverse complement strand
ATCTCCAATCAAAAAGTAATTGTTGTTTTTCTTCTTCTGTAAGATAATTCATGTAACCTAATTTAGTTGTATATCTATATATATTAACTTTTATAAAATTGTAATAAATTTGGTAAATATAATTTTAGGTTGGGAATTTTTTTAGATTGTAAACTTATTGCTATTCTATTTGATTCAGAGACAGATTTATCAATAATACTTCTATCTTCACCATATACTATTTCTTTAGGTCCAACTATTCTCCATCTAACTACAGCTGCTATAAAAAATGGATTATTATTATAACTTGAATATGATGATGAGTTTATTTCATATATGGGTGAATTTGTATCATTTGATTTTTGTACAAAATATCTAGTAATAAATCCTCTATTATAATCACTTTCATTTAATTTAGGAAAATGAGTCTTTATATCTAACTTAGAAAATTTTTGTTTAAAACCAGTTAGGTTATCATATTTATCTATCATATTACTCATTATCCAAAGTTCCTCATTGTACCTTCTACGGTTGTTTTCCATTGACCATCAGTTAATTCATGTCCTACTTTTGTTACTTGAAAAGCATTTTTAGCATATCGTTGAGGTATATCATTAATTCTAAATAATTGTCCTGTTACTATTCCAGTAACACCAAGTGTTGTAAAACCAAATTTTATTGGTACAAGAACATTTGTTGATTCACCAGAACCAGTTACTTTTCCTAAAAATAATTTTCTTAATGCAAGTGAATCATTCCAAGCTCCAACAAAAAGTATATCTTCTATTGATGCATTTGCATTGTTAAATACATTATACCAAGCACCTTCAGCCGCATCGTAATCATCATCTCTTCCTTTAACACTAGGTAGAACAGTACCTTTTGACATAAATAGTTCATAGTTTGCTTTTCTAATATCATCTTCATCTTCTTTATCAACCTTTTTCCCTTTATCAGTTGCATCTTCTCCTTCTTCTTTTGGTTGAAAAGAGTCTAATATTTTCATTACTTCATCTGGTTCTGTAGCAAACAAAGTTTGTCTATCATTTTTACCTGATTTAACATCAGTATCACCCGATTCTTGAGTATTTACCTGCGCCGCACTTCGTTGACCTGTTATCATGTTCTGCATTGCAGCTGGAATATTTAAATCAAAACTTGATTGTAAAAATGGAGTGTTTGGTCCTGATGAATCGAATTTTGCACATTTATCAAAAATTGTTGCATCTGGTTTACATAAAGTTAAATCAAATACTGCTAAATGAAAATTACCTTTATTATCATCTCTTCCATCAGGAGTTTCTGTTATTTCAAATTGCCAAAATCCACTTACACCATTTGATATTCCATTTAATATTTCGTAATATAAATCTTTATTAACATAATTTGTTCTTCCAAGTACCTCAAGGAAGAATTCATAATTTATGAATAAATCTTTTACATATCCGTAAGTGTGTGCATCATATTCTACTGTTATTGCACCATCGGGCCATTTGTATTTATTTAAAGGTACAATTTGTGGAAATGCATAATCATTATTTGATTTTTTACTATTTGATTTTCTCCATTGATTTAAGTTTGCTGTTTTCTTTGGAACTCCGTTACCTGAAAAATAACTATTTATTGGGTCACTTGCTGTTAATGAATCTACTAAGTTAAATTCAGGAGTATTAGTATTTGGAATAAGTAACTTACTACCATCAATAGAAAACATAAATTTATGTGCTCTACATAATGTATTATCAATACATATTTCATACGAATATGATTTAACCTCACAGTTCTCAACTTGTTTGGGTTTCATGTTTGTTTGATATGTAGATAATATTTTAAATGCAAGTTCTAATCTAATATATGAATGATTAGATACAAGAGGAATTCCTTCGGGTATCTTTGCACTAGAATCATTTTCATTAGTTTCAACATCAGTATCAGTTAAATCTTCTATTAATGATTTTCTAATCTCATCATCCATATTGATAAAGTTACCCTTATCTGACCATGGATTACCTCGTGAATCTTGTCCAGTTTCATATAATGTCTTTATTGGTTCAATCTGTTTTTGTTGTGGTAATCGATTATACATCTGCATAAAAAGAGCTCTACCAACATCTCCATCTTCACTTTCGTTTTCTATTGTTGTTTCTTTAAAACTTTCTCCACTTTTATCATCAACCTTTTCTCCAATTGCTCCTTTATTTGATTGAATATATGCCGGTATTTCACCAATAGTAGTTAACTCAACTGATATATTGTAAACTTCTCCCTCTTCATAAGTAAGTCCACCTCCTGTTATAAATCCTAAAAATCCACCATATTCATAATATGAATCTTTTTCTTTACGTTTCTGATATAAAAAATTATTGAATTTAGCCATTTCACAAGCACTTAAATCAACTTTTTGATTGACTGAATCAGAAGTATTCCATCCCCACTCTACTAAAACAGTATATCCTGGTTCAAGAAAGTATTCCGAAAGTTTATCTGCTTGTTTTAATGTAAAACATTTAATATTAAATTTTGTTTTCTTTGTCAAGCCACCTGAACCAAACTCTACTGATAATCCTTCAATTATAGGTGAAGGTCTTCCTTTTCTATCATTTTCATCTGCTACTACTGATTTACCTTTAAATGTTTGTCCTATCCTACCACTAGGTTTACCCTTCCCAAATCCATATCTATCAACAAATGAATCAGATGATGGAAGTGATTCCATAACAAATCCTTCAGCAGTTGCAGCAGAAGCTACTCGAATCCATGATGTCAATCCACTAGCTTTATCATTTTTTCCAGCTCTGGATGTGATTTTACTTGCTACATCTTTTTCTATATTTGCTAATAATGGAAATAACATATTTTTATTTATTAAAATCGTTTATAATTTTTCTAAAATCTTTTGGTATTCTAAGAATAGTACCATCTTTAAAAGCAAGTGAAGAATCATGTATTTTATTTGCAGATGCAATTATCCACCACAAAGATGAATCACCAAGAAACTGATATGCAAGTGTATCTATCCTATCTCCTGTTTGAGTTACAATATATAGGTCACTATCTTGTAAGGGTATTGTAGGATATATTTTAGATTTATATACCTCTCTACCGTCTTTCAGTTTTTTACTTTTATCATTTGTATATCTACTATTTGCCATCTATTATATACCTGCTTTTAGTTCTTTTAATTTTGCCTGTCTGTCAGCTTTTCTCTTTTCATCTCGTTCTTTAATCTTTTTTAGATTTTCATCACGATTTGCTTTTTTAGTTTCATTTCTCTTCTTTTCTCTTTCTTCTCTAGCTTTTCTTTGAGTTTCTTCTTTTTCGTATTTTGCATCTTCTTCAGCTACTGCCTTTTTGTAAACTTCTTGTTGAGTTCCAATAGGGTCATCTATATTTTGCTTTACCCAAACTCGATATGCTCTTTTATTAGCAATTTCTCTACCTTGAGTTGCGATATAGATTTTATAAGCAACATATCCTTTTACTTCTTTCTGCCCTCCCTTGTTAACACCATTTATTGTAAAATAGAAACAAGGATTACCATCAATATCTGAAATTTTCTTTATACTATCTTCATTAAAATCAGATGCTGCAATTGTTGTAGTTGCCCAATCATCTACACCCTTAGATTTTAGTTTTTCTTTCTTTTTTTCTAATTCTGTTCTAGTTTGTGACATTTCACTTTTAAAAGTTGATGTTCCACTATCTGATTCTTTTGGTGTTTCTGAAGAACCTTTAGGTGATAATGATTTTGGTTTTTTATTTATACCATCATTACTTTTTTCTTGTTCTTCTTCAGTTTGTGGAATACCCTCATTATTAACATTAACACTAGGACTTGATTCGGTATTAGATTGTGCTCCTCCACCTATATTCTCAGTACCACCACCTGTTTGAGGGTCTGCTTGAAAACTACTTTTTCTTTTTTCATTTATAGATTTAGTTGCTTCATCACTTCTTCCATAATTATAAAGTACATTTTCATCACCAGCAGATTCAATTAACTTAATTGTTAATGCAACATCAACAAGTTTTGGTAAATAAAGTCCATTTTGTGCAATTTCCCAAGTTCCATTATCAGGTATATTATATGTTAATGATTCTATAAACCCTTTTTTATTATTATACATACTACCTAATCTAAACTGAATAATAGGTGGTGTTACATATTGTCTACTATCAACCTTTTCACTTGTTATTGTTGGATAACATTGTTTAGTTACGATTGATATCTTTTCCCACATTGCAGCCAATTCTAATTCATTATAACAGAACAGTTGTAATGTAAAAGTACAATTTCTTTCAACACCTTGGTAGGTATAAAAACTATATGGATTACCATAGAATTTATTAGTATTCCAAGAAGGTGTAACATTTTCAGATATACCAGTTAAAGAAGCTCTGAAGTGTACAGAATTACCACCCACTGGTTTTATCCAAAATGGAATTAAATCAGAATTTTCTAAATCTTCTTTAGAATTACCTTCACCAGATATACCATTTGAATTTAATTTATCACTTCCTTTTGTAATACCATATAAAGAATCCATATTAGCACTAGGTTCACTAGAACCAGCTTGTTTTGGATATCTCAAATCTATATCATATGGGTTTTTAGAATATTGAGGTAATCTAAAAAATGATGTTCCTCTATCTGTTGAGTTGTGTGGTAATGTAGTTAAATCTATTCTAGTAAATTCCCCACTTTGGTCATCATCAGCTGCCTCATCTCTAACTATACTTGAATATTTATTTTCTTTTGAGTATTCTATATTTGGAGTAGTATCCTCTCCTATTTTTTTATTTTTTTCTTGACTTTTTGTTGTTTTTTTAGCTAAATCATCTTCTGTTTCTGCAGATGGTATTTCTAAATCAGTTTCTTCACTATCTTGTGTTAGGTAAGTTTCTACATATTTTGTGTAAGGAGCATCTGAACGATATTCTCTATCACTATCTAATGAACTATTACTATTAGAAATACTTTCACCTATTGTTTTTTTCTTAAATAAACCTTCTTTTGTTTTACTTGTTAATTCAGATACTTTTTCTGTACCTTGTGATTGAATCTTATCAGAATCAGCTTCATTATTTTTTGCATTTCTTATTGAAGTTGAATATGATTGTTGTGAACTATATGGAAAAGCAGAATCTTCACTACTTCCACCACCTAATATATTTTCTCCAATCGATTGTGATTTACCTAAAAGAACATCTCTTGCTTTATCTTTAACTAAAGAAATACCTTGTCCTAATAAATTTTTACCAATTGTTTGAAAATTACCACCACCACTATTTTTTAAGAATTTACCAAGTTCAGTTCCTGCTGCATCTTTTCGTATTTTTCCAAGTGTAATCATGGTATCGGGTTCTGCACCTTTTTGTAAATCACCATGATTATCTACAAAAGTTGGAATAGCTGAAGTAGGTATTCCTAATTTTGAGTTAAATTTATCTCTTACATCACTTATTGAGTTTAAACTTCCTCCTGTTAATGATGCTATACCTTTTCCGATTAATCCACCATCTCCTCCTTCACCACCAGTAGAATCTTTCATCTTATCAAGTGTAGGAGTACTTCTTAAAGTTATACGAGTTGCTTCGTTACCATATATTAAAGGATTGTTTATTTCAACTGCAGATTTAATTCTAATACCACTTATTTCTTGTTCGACAAGAGTTTCTGTATCAGATTTTAAAGAGGTATAGTTAGTACCAAAAATCCAACTTGATTGTCCTTCGTATATTTCTTTTAATGTTGGCATATATTAAGTTCCTGTATTTGAAGCTCCATATGAGGAGTTACTCATTTTACTTTCTGATTTTTTACCTATCATATCAGTTACAATAGTTCCATCTAAATAAACATCAAAACTTTTATTTTCTATTGCTGTTACAACTCCTCGTAATCCAGCAGTTATTTGTTCACTTATAACAGTTAATGATTCATTTTCAACCGATGATACTTCCGATGAACTACTATCACCCCCACCAAATGCACCAAATAACATTCCCAATCCTGCTCCTGCAATTCCTAATCCTAATAGAGTTGGTAAAGCTGCAATACCCGCAACCCCCAATAATGCAAGAGAACCTGCTAATGTTGCAAATGCCGCAGATAACATAAATATTCCACCTACCATTGATATTAGACCAGTTAGTTGTGGTCCAATTACAGTAAGTGTTTGTAATCCACTTGCTAATTGATTTAATCCGAATCCTAATGCCGCAACGGCCGCACCGATTAAGAACATTCCAGCGGCGGCGGTTAATATTATTGCCGCTTGAGGTCCACTAAATAATAACCCTAATCCAAACATCGCCGCAGTTAGTAGTACCATACCACCTATTGCCATTCCTATTTCTTTTAATCCAACATTAGAAAATTCTTGTAATGCCTTTCCAAGTATAAAGAGTGAACCTGCAATTAAAACCATTGCTGCCGCACCTTTAACTACATCGGTCATTTTTATTCCTTTCATGGCTCCTGTTAATTTACTAACACCACCACCTGCTTTTCCACCAGCATCTGGTGTAACTGAATCGGTTATTTTTGGAGTATCTCCAACACCTTTCATTGCTCCCTTTTTTAAACTACCAAATATATTACTTGCCTTTTTGCCAATAGATGAAGTTTTTACAAATTCAGCTGCTCTACCTCCCATTTTACCTAATGCACCACTAGCTCCTCCAAATAGTTTTCCAATACCAGAAGCAGCCATCATTGTTAGGTTTTTAAGTACCTTTGCAGAGTTTTTAACCATACCACCCATGTTAACACCCATATCCTTTAAGAAAGGAGATGCTTGTCCTGCAGCGATTGCAAATCCACCTAATCCTTTTAATGATTTACCAAGTGGTCCTGATGCAAATGCTGATAAACTTTCTGACCAAGTTTCAAATGTTGATAATTGCATTGTACCATCATCATTTAACTTATCCATGTTTTTAGCCATTTTGGAAAGTTCTTCTACTGATAATCCTAATGCTTCGGCAGCAGCTCGTTTCTCAATAACATTCATTTTTTCAAATGCAACTTGTCCACCAAGTTGTTTTATTGTTTCCTTAACTGATGCTCCAATTTTTCCTTCGAAAGCAAGTCCTCTTGCTCTATTTAAGTTAATGTTTCTACCTAATATAGCGGATAGTTCTAATTCTTTTGTAATTGATGATTCAAAATCAAGTAACCCATCTGTTACTTTACCAAGTGTACTCATCGATACACCAAGTTTTGCCGCTTGAACTGCTGATTTAGCTAATTCTTTTGTTGCCGATGCACCATATGAAGCAAATAATTCTGCATTCTGAGCAATATCTTCCATTGCTTGTGATGGTATAACTCCTTGTTGTTTAGCAAAATCTTTTGTCTGTTTTGCTACATCTTGAGCCTGTTTTGCGGTTAAGTTACCAGACCTTGCTAAAATACCTGTAAGTTTTGCAGCTGATTCTCCACTAATACCCATGTTAACGGCCATTAGATTCGTATTCAGTTGTGTTCTAAAAGAAGTTCCCTCTACACCCGCAAATTCATTTGCAAGTGTTTTTGATACTGCCGCCGCATCATCAAATACAAGACCAAGTGCAGTTGTTTGAACTGTGGCCATTCCCAAGAATCCACCAAATTCTCTAACATTCTTACCAATAGCCTCTGCTGCATATCCAGCTCCTATTAAAGCTCCACCCAATACTCCACCTACTGTTTTTGAAAGTAATGATGCAGTTTCAAGGATTCCTCCAATAGTATCCTTCATTCCTTCATATACAGCCATTTGTTTATTTAGTAAACCTTGTTGTTTTTCTGTTAAACTAGATAGATTTTTTGCTTTATCAAATTTTTCCTTTTCTATATCCAATTGAGCCTGTGCATCAGCACCAAGGCCTTTCATACCTTTCATGATATCTTGAATCTTCTGTTCTATTACTGCTTTTGATACTTCATCTTCTGCAGATAATCCTAGTAATTCATCGTTAAGTGAACGAATAGAACTAAGTTTATCTCTAGTACTTGAATTCATACTATCAGATTTAGACATCAGTTTTATTCTATCTCTTTCTAATCCTACAAATGATGCTTGAATACCAGATAGACCTTTTAGTTTCTGTTCCTCTTGCATTAAAGTAGATATTCTATCTGATTGGTTTTTCTTTGCTTCGGTTATTTCACCATTTATTTCTTTTAATTTAGAAACAATATCGTTATACTGTTTATTTGATTTTTTAAACTCAGCTGCTAATGCGGCGTTACCCTTTGTCTCTTTTTCTAAGAGGGATAAGGCTTCTTTTTTAAGTGTATTACCTTCTTTAAGTAAATTATTTAGCTGTTGTTGAGTCATCTATTAAAAGTCCTATTCTAAATCTTTCAACATCTTTTCTAGTTCTTTAGATGCTTTTTCTATTTGAGACATTTTTTGTACTACCCTTGGTGGTACTTTTTTGTTTTTCTTTGCAGCCTTAATTGCACTATTAGTTGCATTCTTTTTTAATCCATCAAAAAATGCATCTGTGAATTTCTTTGTAGCCGAAAATAATCCTTCTTTTAATTCTTTTGCCATATGAGTTTCTCCTATATAGTTTTATACTAATATAAATATAGGGTAAAAAAAAAGTGAGGAATTATTTCCTCACTCTTACATTTGGTCCTTTAGCACCACCCTTTTTAGTGGCCTTATCGTGTTCCTGTTTTTCTTTTTTCTTGGCATCTACTAATTTCTTAAAGTAGAAGTTTCTCCAATGAATTGGCATCGAATATACTTCTGACCAAGTAAACCCATTACCATAGTTAACCATTTCCCAAATTTGGTTATGTAGTTGTATCGAGTAGTTACTCGGAAGGGTAAAAAAACCCAACCCCAAAGGGGATATCTAGGGCCTCCTCTTCTCCTGTTATGTCAGAGGTGAAATGGAATGTCAAATCCAAATCAGGTGAGATATCTCTTACATAGTTTCTCAAAGCTCTCGAATCACGAGCTAAAAGATTGTTTTTAACCCAATTGTTGATAAAACCTCTATCGGTATTACCATCAACCTCTTGAATCATATATCTTAATCTTGTTGATACTTCTTGTGAAATAGGCTCACTTCCTTTTTTCTGAAGTCTTTGTAATGCCTGTATTTCTGCATTTATATCTCCCTCATCTTTATGAGTTAATAATTTAAATACAATTTTCTTCTTTGAAATTGGTAATTCAAAGTCATATTTGTTTTCTGAATTTAGTTTAGAACTATCTAAATCTTTAATTTGAATTTTAGAAAGGTCAATTTGTACTTCTTGTGGTTCTCCACTAGAAGGGTCTATTACTTCTGCTTTGTATTCTGGTCCATATCCTAAGATACGAGTTGCTAAAAGGATTGCATTTTTATCACCGATGAATATATCACCAATATCCAAACCTTCTTCTACTACCACAGATTCAAAGAGTTTATCGAGAACCACCCCCTTCCTTATCAAATTTTGTGAAGCAAGTATATCCTCTTCTTTAGCGGTCATATACTTTATTTCAACAGTACCCTTTGATAACGGGTGTCCTTCGGTGTACATTTTACCACCTGAAGGTAAATCTACTATTTCAGTAGGGAAATCAAATTTTGCCATAACGTTAGTTTATTTATTTGTATATAAATATATAATATTTAGAAATTTAAAAATTAGGCACAAAAAAAGTTCTCACTAAGAGAACTTTTTCCTTTATAAATATGTTGAATATGTATTAGAATTCTAAAACTGCGTAATCATAAGATAGTGTTAAAGTAATTTCAGCAGGGTCAGAGGCATTTGACCAATCTAAATCATTAAACACTGCATTGTTAATAAATGCACCTTTCATAGTCCATTGTTCTATTTTATCACCTACTGGTCCTAACATATAACATTGGATATCTTTCTTATAGAAATCTGCATATCCATCTCTACCTGTTAAAGATTCGTGTGATAATCTTACCCATTCCATTACTGCTTGAGCTCCTGAAGGAACGATAGGGTCATATAGAGTAATCTCTACATCTTGCCATTCACCTTTTCCTTTAAGTTTTCTTTTAACGTTAATGTGGTCTAGTGTTACAGTTTCAAATTGTATTGAAGGTCTGTTTGCTGTTTTTAT
>Ga0208298_1001141_pt1 | contig 10073 bp, 16 predicted proteins | sample 14BtaG_FD_184088 | JGI IMG/M metagenome (GOLD analysis project Ga0208298, IMG submission 184088) | Marine viral communities from the Subarctic Pacific Ocean - 14B_ETSP_OMZ_AT15311_CsCl metaG (SPAdes) (version 2) | ecosystem: Environmental > Aquatic > Marine > Oceanic | place: Pacific Ocean... | reverse complement strand
AAGGCCTCATGCTTTATTTCTTCAACCCTAGCTCGCCCCTGATGAGCCGCCAAAAGCCCTGCAAGAGCTTGTCCTGCAAGGTAAAGGCGTGCTGTCAGGGGTTTATTTTTATTTTTAGCTGGTCTCCCTAGCTTCTTCTGTCGATACTGTTCCGCCTCTTCTTCAAGGCTTGTTGTTTTTTTGTTCACGTTCTTTTACCCATCCTAAGTTGCGGAAGTAGGCTTGATCAAAACCTAACTGCCAGTTCCTGTGTTCTCTAAACTTATACTGTTGGTTGTAGGGATTTGAAAGTTGACCTTGGATAAAAGCCAACCTCCCTTGTTCATATGGATTCACTTGCTTTTTTCCTTCATTACCTCTAGCATTTTTTCCAGATACCATTGTGCTTTCTCCATATCTTGTACAGGGTTTTGTTTATACCTGTGTCTGTGTTGATACTTAATCATGTTGCCTTGACAGTAAGCGATAAAACCTTCTGTCCCTAGCACCTGTTTGATATAGTCAATGCATTCTATACCACTCAGGTTATAGTGGGCAGGTTTATTTACTGGATCGTAGTCTGACATCTAAGCTCCTATATCTACAATTTCACACACGTCACCAGTGCAAGCTAAAGTTTGACTACCTGCAGTAGTGTCCTCTTTCTCATACTCCGAAAGCTTGCTCCAGTCAATAGTCTTTGGCATTAAATCTAAAAGATTTTTATAGTCGTTCTTGCCAACCTCTTGATACGGTGCTTGCTGATAAGTATGTTCGTTATAGGGCAAGAAAGATACACCTGACATCTCATCAAAGTGCTCATAAACAAATGCACCTACACTGAACCACTCATCCTTACGGACATTCACAGTAATGCTAGGCTTATGCTCACACCAATGACGTTGATACATTAACCAAGTCTCTAACTGTTCAATCGCAGTTAAGTCAGCAGTAAGGATCGCATTCTGTGGAGCCTTGACAGGAAAGCTAAACACAGTGGTAGCATCTGGCTTCATTACATCTGGCTCACTAGGGATACCCTGATCCTGCATGAAAGCGGTTAGAGGATCTTTGTTATCACCACGTACAGTACGGATATAATATGCAGAGTGACGAGGGTGAATGCCACTGGCAGAGTCAACCAACTGTGATACCGTACCAGATGGTTTAACGCAGCTAATTGCAGTAGAGGGCGGTATGTCAAAACGACTAGCAAATTCAGCATTAGTAGTAACAGCGACATTTCGTAAGTGCTCCAGTGTTTTAGGTAAACCTTTATTTTTACTTGTGAGAATCCTGTTATCCATTATCCCTGTGAGAGACACACCAAGCAGTCGTTCTTCTTCTGTATTACGCTGCCACACTTTTCGCAGGTATGGGAACTTGGTGTAGGTTGACTGAATTGTTCCAAGTATAGTTGCAATACGGACTTTTCGTTCAAGATCCTCAACAGTATCTGTAGCACGGACAACAACTTCCGTAAGATTGCAGAACTGATACGGACGAAGAATGATTTCACTGCATGGGTTAGTCCCAAAGTCCCAGTCAGGATCACGCCTACCATACTTAGCAGCTTGCTTCTTGCTTGCTTCACGATTGAATATACCACGCTCTCCGCTCCCTGATTCTACCAGAGACATCCACTCACGCATAAAGGAAATGGCATCTGGTTTCTCTGTATAACTGACTGAGTTGTTAGCTAGTGCACGTTGAGGATCATTCTCCCACCAAGCACCTGACTTAGCATGACGCATACGATCATCACTCAGGTTGGATAGAGAAATCATAGCTGACCTACGTACACCACCTACAACTACTACCTCACCAATCTTACACATGATATCATGACACTCAATAGAAGATAGTTTACGACCCTGAGCATCTTTGAATACTTTAATTACAAAGTTGAACAAGTCTATCAAAGGTGATGGTCCTGAAGCTCTGCCTCCAAAGGTTTTTAACCGAGCACCTGCAGGACGTACACGAGAAGTATCCCACTTGGGAATCTCACCACTATAGAGGAGTGCTATTAATTGTCTGAGAGCCTTTGCCCAACCTTCTTTACTATCCCTGACGGCGACGGTGGTTTCACTGTCGTAGAGGTCTGGAACTTCAGGAAGTCTGCTTATGAACTGGCGTTCTACGGAGAACCCTACCCCAGTTCCACAGAGGAGGATGAACATAGCTTCATCGAAGGACTTAGGGTCATCTACGGGTAGATAACTACAGTTATAACCTGCGGTGTTATCTCTATCTAGGGCAGGACCACTGGTCATCATTGCCCTCATGGAAGGCATTACCTCTAGGTCAAGGATAGCATCCCTTATAGTGTTCACAAAAGAATCATTGCCTAGCTTAGGTCGTACTACATTATCCATGTATCGTTCAACTGTCTCTGGCCAAGACTCTCTACGGTTTTCCTTATCCAACCACCTAGCATAACGAGATGTGTGGATAAAGGCTTGATAGTCTGTTGGTAAATAATTACTCATCGTTTGTCCCCATTCCCTTTGAGTGTACCACGTTTCTTTCGATCTTGAAGTTTGTCTAAGTTATTCTTTGCAACCTCTCCCATGTTTACGTTAAGGTCTCTGCACAGTGCAGCAATGTACCACAGGCAGTCACCTACCTCATCTGCAATGGCGTCTCTGTCAAAGTTACCATCACGTAAGATCTTCTTTACTTTGTTAGCTACCTCACCTGCCTCTGCAGCAAGGCCTAGTGCAGGGTAGATAACCTGATGTTCTACCTTATAGATTGCAGTATCAGAAGCAGCCTCTTGGTAGAAGTCAAAGCCCATATCAGGGACATTCCAATAGTCTATTTGTTCTTTAGTCAGCATGTTGAATGACCTCACATCCAGTTATTGTTACATCGTCTAAGTCGTAAAGGGCATCCTCAATTAAACCCTTTACAACATTGCAGTTATCCCCAGACAACTCTAGGAAATTTGCATCTTTGTCCACTAGCAGGTTTATAGTTACCTCGTAGGGGAAACTTAAGTTATACTGTTTTTTTCGCATTAGTCAAGCTTTCCCTCCCCTACTCTAAGACTATTTATTAGTTCTTCACTTGCCATAGACATCTCGTAATCTCTCCAGTGAGACAAACTCTGGTTCATAATACCCACCTTGGATATTTCTTTTAACAATGACTCCCTTCCACCATTCATTGTTAGCTTGCCCTGCCCAACCTTCTTGGCCCCCTTTGAAGCAACCTGCGACCAAGCCGATAGTTGGACTAGGGTGAGCATCATCTTTAAAAAACATACTACGCTTATGACTGTGGCCAACAGTAGTAGAACAGTGGCGTTTCTGGATAAGCCCATAAGCGTGATGTAGACCAGACATAGCTGTACCATAGTTACCGCTAGAAATGTAATGAGCATATGATACACCATCATAATCAACGATGGAGGGGGCTGAATTGTTATACTCGTGATACTCATCAAACCATACATCCGTCTGTAAGTGAGAGAAGCTTATACCGTAAGTAGCTCCCTCCAGTCTAGGGTCATTTGCAATAGCCCTCTTAATTCGGTTCTCGTGATTGCCCTCAAAGCCAAAGAAAGCAGGACGTTTCTTTTTCATCAACCTGAACTTACGCCTTAGTCTCTCCATACTATCGTTGTAGTGGTTGATATCAGCCTCATAATTCTGAGCTACAATAGCTTGTGGATACCGAGTGTCATAACTATTGAGGGACTTAAGGTCTGCACCATCCCCCAAGTCTACGACATAATCAGGCCTGATGTCATACAAAAAATCTGCCAACCAGTCAAATCTTTCATTTGATATCGAGGGTTCTGAGTGTGCGCAAGTGAATACGACTGCTGTTTTACTCATGTCATGTGCTCCTTATACATCTCTCCAACCTCTAAGGGTTCGATGCTTCTGTCAAAGTGTTTCTTCCATTCGTAGGCATCTTCAAAGTCGTCAAACCAAAAGTTAGCCTCTTCTATTTCTCCATCAATCTCGGTCTTGCAAACAAGAAAGTAACCAGAATCTTCTGGAGATAACTCATCTTCAGGTAAATCTTCAATTGCTGTCGGGCCTTGAGTTACTGCCCATACTTTTATTCCCAATATTCCAACTCCTTAATAGTTCCATGTAGTGATCTATTCCAATCATCACCACCCAAGGTTTTCTGTCTGATCTAAAGAACACTACAGGTTCATGTGGTGTATGTCTAGATGCTTGTTCGATAAAACCGTATACAGTTTTTAGTTCTGCCTTCCGTCTCTTTACCTCAATGGAGAGCGGAATCTTTTTTCTAGCTGCAGGTGAGAGTTGAATGTCTTCTCCACTGTCACCCATGATAGTAGACTTGATGTCATCAGGTTCAAACTCAGGAAAGGTTTCCAACAGTCTGTCTCTAATCTCTTGCTGACCAAGCCTACCTTTTTGTTTAGCTTGCTTTGTCATGTTTAACCTCTGGTACTTTGGGTTCTACCTCAACATGCACAAGAAACTCTGGACCTTTTGAATACAAGAAGGTACGTAAGTTAGGCCAACACAACTTTTTGTATTCACAATATCCACACTGCATTGACAACTTCATGTTAGGGCTAGTCTTAGATTGAGGTACTGGAGAGATACGTGTAGCAGGTATATCACCAGCTACCATAGCCTTAGTCTCCTGCATCTCCTTCTCTTTGTGCTTCAGTTCCTCAGTGAAGTCATACACGTCTAAACATACATGACCATTCTGTTTATCAATTGCAAGGAAAGCCCCATGTGTTTTGTTTGTAACCAGTGGGTCATCCTTACCTGCATACACATAAGAACTTAGCTGAGATATGTAACCAAAGGGGTCATCTTCCCTGAGCTTACCGTCCTTAAACTTTTTAAATGCGTAGGAGCTGCAGGACTTTACATCAACAGTCATACCGTCAATCACTGCATCTCTATGACCTTTGATACCATGTACATTTAGCCTATCTTGCTGACCTTGTACATCATGACCTGCTGCCTCAGCCATACTTAGTATAAGTTCTTCGATCATGTCGCCGTAAAAGAACTTAAGTAGTGTGTTAGGTTGTAGTGGCTCTCCTTCTCCAGTTGAATTTATCCTATACCACAGCTTTCTTTTGCAGGGTGTACCGATAGAAGATAACGACAGATACCCCCTAGCTTTTTGGGGCTTAGAGAATCGGTTGTTTGCAGAACTAGCTACAGCCATAGCCATACCAGTACTGATAGTTTTATTCCAACCACCTTCTCCTTGTATCACTCTGTAGATATCTCCTACAAGAGTTCCTATTTTAGACATATCAACTCCTAATAAAATTGGGGTGAGGAGAAAGGACAAAACCCCCACCCCATAGTTACACCTTAGAACAATACTGCTTCTTCTGTAGGTGCTGACTCAGGCTTCTTTGTAGAAGGGGGGGAGCCTCCATCGTCCTGAGGTTGAATATACTGGACGTGATCCAAAACGTGAACAGCTTCAAGGCGTGAACCTACGCTATCATATCTGGGTATATCATAGACAGCTACGGTCAACTCTACAGTAGACCCATTGCCAATGGAACCATCGCTATCGTAATCCCAAGTATCACCAGCAGGGTTTGTAACACTAGGTGCACCACTGCTCCAATCCTTTCCAGTATTAAACTTACGATCAAACTTGACAATCAGCCCACGTCCCTCAGGATCGGGCTTAGGTTGTCTTCGTGATGTTGCGGTAATCATACCTGCGGACTGCAGCTTACCAAGTTCAACATCGTCTAAGATGAGGTTGATCGTACATGCCCCATCAAAATCTTCATAGTTACCCCTTGCTTGGGGTGTTGGTTTCCATCCAGTGAGGTCACGGTTCTGTTCAAAAACTTTCGCCCACTCTGCAATACCAGTTACTTTTACTATTCGTGTAGCCATTGCTACCTCCTTTGTTTAGTGCACATCTGCATAGGTTTGACCATACTGTACGTCAATACCTAAGTCAACATTTAATTTCAACTGTTCGTTAAGTTTTTCTATAGCCCATTGTAGAACTGATGTGTGAACACTCTCTTCTCCTTTTCTGATTACGTTAATACTCTCGTCGTGAAACTGGCCAACTATATTAGACCTCTTTGATCTATATAGTGCAACCCACCTGTCAAAGCAATAGGCTCCAGTACTTTGATTGATAGTAGAGAAAGCATCCTTCTCAAACCTCAAGCTATGCCAGAACTTACTGACAGGATTCTGTACCCACATCTCATCATTGATACGGCGTACAGTCTGGTCACTGACAAACTTCTGAACAGACCAGTTACGTTTCCAATAGGCATCAATAAGCTTTTGTGCATTCTGTATTGTCATGCCAGTTGTCCTTGATAACTTAGCTGCACCAACACCATAAGTGGCTGAGTAGTTTACCACCTTGTAGTTTTTGCGTAGATCTTTCAACTCAGGTAACTCTCCATTATTATACCTATCAATTTGATTTTGAGTAACAGACCCTGCATGTTTTGCCAAGTCTAAATGTGGATCAAACCCATCCTGTGACATCTCTGCAACATAGTCTGGATCATACGGATACATATAGTGACGCTTAGTAGTATCTTCAAGTGATGTCATGTCAGCACCACATAAAAGATGTCCGTCAGGTGCAATCAAACAGCCACGTATTTCTTTACCCCAAGGCTTATCTATCCCAGGAAGATTAACCAGGGGTCTCTTGTGTCTGAAGCGAAGAGTATTTGTAAGTCCAGAGATTTCTGCCCTAACGTACCCATCACGTTCAGATGAAAGAAAACGTTTAACGATACCTCTCCTATGCTGAAGTACAGTCATACCATCAAGTACACCTACTTGTGGATTGTCAGGTATAAGGAGTTTTACAGATGGGGTAAGTTCACGATTGCTGTTACGCACCTGTGGTACAGGCCCATTAGTACCATCATCAAAAGTACAGGGTTGCCAACCAAGAGACTTCAGCCAATCCTTAACTTGGTCAGGAGACTTGGGGTTAGACTCTTCGACACCCTTGACTACAGGTATTTCTCCATCATAAGTTAGTGGGTAGTCATTGTCCTCACAAAGTTTATGCCAACGATTACCATGTGCAGATAGTGATCCATCTTTTTTGAGCATGTTCTTTGGTTTAGTCTTGATAGACATCAGCTTACGCATGGGCATCACAGCCACTAACTCTGCAACCTTCTTGTTCTCTAGCTCAGTAAGGTGAACTAGTAACTGCTCTGCCTTAGGCACATCAAGCTTCCAACATTGCAACTCTGCTTCTTTAGCACAGTCCATCTTAAACTCAAGGTAACGAAAGAACTTGTTCAACTGACCCTTGTCTTTATAGATAAACATAAATCGAGCAAGCAAGTTTTTCCATAACTTCCAACTAATCTTGACATCTTCTACACAACGATGAGCATACACCTCTGGTGCAAGGTTTACCCAATCATCAATCTTAGGTTTAGGAATACCAAAGTCCTCACCAAAAGAGTCTAGGTCGTGACGAGACCTGCTAAAGTTTAGTACCCAAGACATAGGTAGGGTATCAAACAACTGAGCTTTCACCTTGATACCAAGGATCTTCTCAAGCAATGGCACATCATACCTCACAATGTTATGCCCAACCAAACCCTTTTGATTTAGGATCAGATCACGCATGTCGCTATAGTCATACAGAGTGTCGTAATTAGTACCATCAGATGTGTAAGACAGACAGTGTATTTTAGTAGCATCATCCAACAGGTTGTCAGCTTCTACATCAAATACAATCATGCAGCCATATCTCCTTGTACATACGGAACATCTTCCGTTAAGATAGTTGTATCAGGATCGTAATATACTGACCCTGCGTGACCCAACTTAGCAAATGGACGATTCTTATCCACAATAAAGTTGGTAGTGTTCTGAAGAATCTCATCTTCTGATTCAACATCACGTTCAATCTTTACACATATAATTGCTTCCTCTTCAAGTGATGCAGCATACTTTGTCCTACCATCATCGTTGACCTGTGATATAAAGATCACACCAATGTTCAGCTCCTTTGATAACTGAGCCATCCGTGAACCTAAAGTGGTGAGGGTACTGGTAGCGCCATCAACACCAGAGTTAGACAAGTAAGCCAACCGTTGTACGTGATCGACAAACACATAGTCTGCACCGAATACAGTGGCAGCAGTACGTGTGTGGTCTAGCAGCTTGAGAGGGTCATCATGTGAACGCATCTCAAACACAATGGTACGATTGTTCTCTGTGTCTGCTGCTATCTGACCTGCTTTGATTACCTCTTCGATAGAGACATTGTTGGCACGAGCATCATCATCTGTACGGACATTACAACCAAGGTGGTAGGTTGCCATAGCCCTATAGGTAGTAGACTTCATCTCTTCCATATGAAGCAATGCAATCTTTGTCTCAGGATCACGAAGCAAACCAGTCTCAAAGTATCTGATTACCTCAGTCTTACCTGTACCCCTTGGCGCTTTGATGAACGTCACTCCACCCTTAACCATGCCCCTGATCTTATCATCAAGACCTGAGTGACCTGTTGGGGTATACTCGTAGGGGTTTTCATTACGGATAGCTGCTTCCACATCCTGATCTGAGATGAAGAAGTTGTCAGGGGAATACTTCTGAGGCTTCATAGCTGCCCACATCAAGTCCTTACCATCACCTGCAGTCAGGAAGTCATTGGCATCCTTGTGCTTAGACATGGGTACATAGAAGAACTTGTCAGGTATGGTAGAGTAGATCTTATCTGCTGCAGCTTTACCTGCTGTATCTAACTCCCCTGCATAGATAACGTTCTCGAAAGAGTTAAGATACTCGTAGTTCTTTTGCAGGAACTTCTCACCAATAGATGCACTAGGCAAAGACTTGACAGGAAATTTCTCACCAAGGATTTCATACAGACTTGCTGCATCAAACTCACCCTCGGTAAGGTACAGTCGTTTACTTGTACCTGCATTGAACTCAGGCCCAAACAGGTGGGTCATCCCTAGTCCAGTGTCCTTGACCCAAGTCTTAGACTTATCATTGAAAGCCCTGTACTTGGTTGTGTGTGGGTACTTGTAGGCGTAGCGTATAGGCTCACCATTCTCGCCAAGCTGTATCTGTATACCATACAACTGGCATACGTCAGGCTTGATACCCCTGATACCTTCGTAAGTACCAGACTTAACAGGTATGTCCATTATGTTTATCCTTTCCTTTACTGGATATTGATCTTTAACCCAATCAAATGTAGGCTCGGAACTAGGGTAGGAGTTGCCGCAACTGTGACAAAACCCATACCCCTCATCATTCCAATTAAACGCATCACTTGAACCACAGTCCTCAAAGGGACATGCCAAGTGGGGTGTATCTCCTTCAGCCATTCTTATCCTTTCCTCGTTGTCTTTCCTCTTTTGTCATTGGTCTGATGTAAGGTACTACCTTACCTGAGTTCCAACGTTTAGCTTCCTCTTCTGCTTCGTCCAGATTATTGAACACCCACACCTTATGGTCTTCTGTCCAAGGGTTCTCCTTACGGACATAAGTAAACTCACCTAGTTCAATCTCAATCTCTACTACATAGGGCATCTTCAAGAACCTCCTCTAAAATATAACCTTTGGGCCAGCAATCGCAGTGAGATATTCTATGACCTCCTGATCCACCGTGGGTATTTTTCTTGCTGCAGGTAGGGCATACAAACCAAAGCTTATTACCCTGCCTAGTTACTTCAAATGTTGGCATCATGTGTATTACTCCTATCTAGTTCTGTCTCTAGACCTGCCTTAACCAGAGCCACAAAGCCCATGTTAAATATAGCTGCAAATGTTTGTGGATCACACTCTACTTGTAGTGTAGCTGAACCATCTTCATGTTCTTCTATCTCTACTATTTTTACTTCAATCATCATCCTCTCCCTTAACTTTCTTTTTTAGTTTAGCAACCTGCTGCTCTAGTTTTTGTATCTTTCTTTCTTCCCATGTGCTTTGGTGTTCTTGTGTAAAACGTTTCATGTTATCTAAAAAAATATCTACGTTTGTCATCATCCTCTCCCTTTAGCTAGTGCCATCCATGACACAGGGAATAGCTCATGCATCTTAACACTGATCTGATTAGCAACCTCTTGTGTCTCAGCTTGAGTGTCACTG
>Ga0208298_1001138_pt1 | contig 10118 bp, 7 predicted proteins | sample 14BtaG_FD_184088 | JGI IMG/M metagenome (GOLD analysis project Ga0208298, IMG submission 184088) | Marine viral communities from the Subarctic Pacific Ocean - 14B_ETSP_OMZ_AT15311_CsCl metaG (SPAdes) (version 2) | ecosystem: Environmental > Aquatic > Marine > Oceanic | place: Pacific Ocean... | reverse complement strand
TTGCACCTTTCTTTTTAAACTTAACTGAAAGGCCAGTATCTCCAAAAGATACTTTTTTTACATTTCCTTTCTTTGACTTAACGTAGACGTAGAATTTTTTACTTCCACCTCTTTTAGGTTTGTTAAGTGCAACCTTTTTTCCTCTGTATTCAGCTTCGGGTATGTAATCTACTGACGCTTTAAGCATTTCAAAACCATTATAGTCGAAACTTTCGTTTTGTATTGAAACTGCTTTTCTTAATTTGTCCATGTTTATGTTACCCCCTATCGACTCTACTAGTTCTTTGATCATATCAAAGTCTATCATCTCGTCTATAGAAGCTGCTTCGTCGATTAGGTCTTCATTTTCGATCATTTCATCGATTACGCTACCTATTTCGAACAGAGGATTATAATTAGAAGATACCATTGGTAAGTCTAATGGTACTTTAAGTCCATTGTAGTCACCATATTCTCCTATATCAGTTGTTTCTAAAAGCTCTCTATCTACTTCATCTAACTCAATAGCTTCGTCTCTAAGAGCTTCTCTTGCTTCAGCAAATAAACGTATAAAGCTATCACTAGAATAACGGTAGACATGCTCATGTAAAGAGAGTCCTTTGTGAATGTGGTACTGTAGTGATGGATATCCTATAATGTCTTTTAGTTTAATCATAATTATTTCATTTCTGGATGAAAGAGTAGTTTGATTACTTTAGCATCTTTTGAGACTAACTTACCGTCTATCTCTACTTCGATAGGGTATGGCTTAAATTCATCAGCCCAATATGCTATAGTATAGCTCTTATCCTTATTATTAGTTACTAACAATCCTCTATTGTACTTATCTTCTTCAGCTTGGAGTACCATTTGTTTGTCAATAGGTAGAATTACATCTCCTAGTAACTTTACATTGCCCTCTTCGTATCCTTCTCCGTGGCCGTCTTCTTTAAGTAAAATATCTGTTAGTTTCATAAGTTAAAGTCTTTTCTATAAAATTTTCCTAGAATATTATCATTAATAAAATTATTTCTAGAATCTAATACTTCATTTATAAATAGGTGCTTACATTCAAAATATGTTAGCTGCTTCTTATTAGGTACATACTGTAGAATTTTTTTAGAAAAAGCTGTTGGGCCGTCAGTTTTTAATAATTCTTTTATTTTAAGATGAGAACCAAAATAATCTCTCCAATCAGATTCAGTAATAATCTTTTGCTTAGCTGGGGTTCTTCCTCCGATTCCTTTAGCTTTTCTTTCTAACCTTAAAGCCTCTAGAGCTCTTTTACCAAGTCTTTTATTTCTTTCGAAAAATAAAACTTTTTTTCCAATATACTTTTGATTAGTAGCAAGATGCGTGACTAGATAGATAAATCCGTAAGTACCTTCAGGCATATCTGAGATTTCATTTACTATTTTATTTTCAAAAGTCCAAGTTGGGTCTGTCATAGTTTATTGTATTTTAGTTAATACTCTGTAAGCATGTCCGAAATCGTGAAATTTTTCTTCTACTACTACTCCTAAGTTAAGCCGTACTGATTTGTAAGGAGTGTGGTCATCTATAAATAATGATTTTTTATCTATAAGTTTATTTACTTCTATAAACTCTCTTAAAAACTGTTGCTGATTAAGGGTTAGTTTTTGAAATATCTCTATATTAAAGCCTGTTTGTTCTTGAATTTGTTTACCTGTAAGTATAGTTTTTAATCTCAGTCTTACTATACCGGTAAGGTACATAAACCTGTACATATAATTATTAAACCGAGGTGAATAGGTATAGTGTTTTAGTGGTGTAGTGTGATCACCTTTTAATCTGTGTTCATATTCATCTGAATTAAAGTTTCCGTGCAGGTCACTTGGTATTTTTTCTCCCGGTGTATACTCTTTTTCAAACGCATCTATCAATCTAGGGTTATGTGATATTAACCCGAAAAAGTGTTTAAGCAGAGCTTTTCTGTCGTTTGTATTAAGTGTTCTATAGTATTTTTTAAGTACGTAGAAAATAGAGTCTAAATGATCAACGAGCTTTGTAGGTATATTTATTCCTGGTTTTGTTTTTGAGAAGAGGGGAGTTCCGTCTGGTGTTAGCCATAGAAGTTGATAGTGTGGACAGATTGCCTCGGATTCTACGTTGAGACAAAATGGTTCCTTAGTAAGTGTATGTTTTGAATGATTACATAATCTATGCACTGTTGGGTCCCAAGAAATTTCTTTAGGTAAAACAACAAAGTCTTTTTGATAATCATAACACTCAGAGTACTCTTTTATAAAAAGCTCTGTTATATTTTTAATATGTTTGTATTCCATAACATTTAATAGTAACTAACATTTCTAAAGTTAACTTTTAGACATCCTGTTGAATCATCTGCAAAAGTTAAACTAGCCATTTTAAGGTAAGCATAAGGATTAGTATTATGAAGAAGCGTTCTATCACCAAACCCTATCCAGTTGCTTCCGGATGGACTCATTGAGTTACCTCTTTGACAATTTAAAGCATATGGACCAAAGGTATCTTCTTTTGTGCCCCCTGAGTTAGTAAATACATTACTACTTTTAGTCCAAGTACCGCCGCTCCAAAGTTCGACTGTTAAATTTATCTGTCCGTATCTTTTATTTTCGTACCACCATGCAAATAATTCTATCTCAAAGTCTGTCGTACTGCCGAAATCACTAATTAGCTCATCTTGGTTTACAAGTATTTGAGCGGTTCCAGGTAAGTTACCATTGTCGGTTACATTACCATGAGCAATATAAATATTGCTATTAGCCAAAGCTCCGTCTTGCCATTGGTATCCAATATGATAACGTAGTTCATCAGCATGATCGATTGCACCTTCTCCTACGTAATTAATATCAGAAATCCAGTCGTAGGTTCCATCGTATGTTGCGTTACCTGTAGTATCGGGTGCGAGCCCAGTTAAAGTAACTAGTTTGTCTCCTCCGTTGTGATCTGTGTCATAGCTCCATTTAATGAGATATGAATCTTGTCCTAGGTCGGTCCAACATTCAGTACCGTCTGCCTGTATATAGCTCTGTTCGTACTTTGGATATCCTTGAAATTGATGAGATGAAGATATTTGATTAGAAGAGTCTGTTATTACTCCGGTAATAGAAAAGTCAAAGTATTCAGCTACTGATGCTGATATAAACTCGTTAAAGTTACTGGCTGACATTGAGTTACCAATAGAACTGTTTGATACTTGTACAGCTCCTTCTATAGAGTGCCAGTCTTCAGAACCTGTTTTATACATATCTATTCCTATTATTGCTCGAGAGTTTGTATCGTATCTAACATAGTAGTTTACATAGGGTATAGAACCGCTTACAGATAATACATCGGAAGGGGCAGTTGTATTTACCGCGGTTACTTCACCATCGTTATCTATATTAATTGCTATTACGGAAGATGTATTTAGCGCGGTACGTATAGTATACCATTTGCTTCCTCCAGAATAAAGTTCATTGGAATCTAATCCATCATTGTCTTCTGTATAAAATAAATCGCCGACTTCTATATCATCTACTGTAGGTGCAGGGTTGTTAGATAGTACGTAATTAACATCTCCGGTTCCGTCCCGCCATTCGGTATCGCTAATAAGGGATGCTTGAGGGTTAGCATACCCATGCCCTTCTAGTCTATTAAATTCAAATGGACGAGTTCCTATTGGCATACTTTAGTTATTTAAGTTTATCTTCTATTGCGGATAATCTTTGGTCTATTTCTAATATTGCTTTATGCATATGAGCTAAAATAGGTTTAGTATCTAAAGCTAAATAACCGTCTTGTTTTTTATGTACTGCGTATGAAAGTGATTCTTCAACTTCTTGAGCAATAAATCCAGCATCTTTTCTTCCTTCTAACTCATATTCGTAAGATACGAACTTTTTTAAAGTTTCCAAACCTTCTTTAATAGGTACTATATTATCTTTTAACTCTCTATCAGATGTTGTGACAAAGTTATTAGCTGTTACGTTACCGCTGAATGTTGCAGTAGCTGCAGCAAAATTACTGTTTATAAAATCAAATGTAAACCTAGTGTGAGTACCTCCACTTCCGTCATAGTCTCTTAAGTACCAGTTCTGTGTAGCGTCTCCTTGAAAGTCAAAGTAGAAATCATTATCGTTAGAATGGAATCTTGCTCCTTTATTAGCACTACTAGGATCAATTGCGTTACCTAAATATAAATTAGCTGTTCCTCCATCTCCTACTTGAAATCCATTAAATTGAGGATATGAACCGTTAACGTGCATTTTAAGATTAGTAGATCCTGATATTGTATTTGCGTCTGTAAATATTGCTATTTGTTGACTTGCTGGAGTACCAGATGTATCTACTATACCTGTTGCAGTCGTATATCCTGCTCCGTTAGTAAGCTGGTTATTATTAGTTACATTAGTTGCACCATCTGCAACGTTAATTAATGTTCTTACTTGAGTTGCTGTTAGATCTTCTACGTTACCGGTACCTGCTGTTACCCTACCTAATATATTTGCAGTAGGTATATTTTGCATCTTAGCATATGTCACTTTATCATTTGCGATAGTAGTTGCTCCGTCTCCTGACGATGTAACATCTCCTGAGTGGTTAGGGTGGGAATAATTATTAGCTCCGTCTTCTACATTAATATCAGATCTTACTTGAGCATAAGATCTACCCTCTAGTCCATTTGCAGTAAATTTAGCATAGTCATTATCTGCAGCATCTGCATCATCTACCTCAAGCAAGTTATTATCAGCAATACCTATTGTTTGCTGTGCTAGAACATCTGTTCCGATTTCTAGATCTAATGCTGCTTTCATTTCAGCTGCAGTAAGAGCTTTTAAAGTATTACTATCGTTGAATCTAGCAAATTCATTTGCATTTACAGTACCTGTAGTATCTACAAATCCACTTACGTCTATATCGACTTTAGAAGCAGAAATGACTTGACCTTGCCATCCACCGGCTATATCAGCAAAAGTAACATCATCGGTTGTACTTAATCCTAAATCACTTCTTACTTGTGTTGCAGTTCTACCTTCAACTTCTGTTCCATCAACTCTTAAGAAATCATTATCTGCTACTGCATTATTTGCTGCTAGTATATTTCCATCTGAAATACCTTTTGTTAAACTTAAATCAGATCTTACTTCAGCATAACTTCTACCTTCTAAACCATTAGCAGTAAATTTAGCATAATCATTATCTTCAGCATCTGCATCATCTACTTCTAATAAATTATCATCCGCTATTCCTATTGTTTGTTGAGCTAATACGTCTGTGCCTATTTCTAAACTTAGATCAGATTTTACTTGAGAATAACTTCTACCTTCAATAGTATTAGCATCTGTAAATTTAGCAAAATCATTATCTTCTGGTGAACCGGAAGTATCTACAAATCCGCTTACGTCTATATCGACTTTAGAAGCAGAGATTACATACCCTTCCCAATATGCCCCAGTTATATCGTTACCTCTTACGAATCCTCCACCTAAATCTAAAGTACCGCTTATATAGACAGAACCAGTAAACGTATGTGTATCACTATCTTGATCTCCAAATATATTAGAGCCGGTAGTTAGTAAAATAGAAGAACTTACAATATCAGAATGTAGGTATTCAAATGAAGCTGAAGTTGCTGTTATAGTATCTGTTACAGTTAAATTTCCTGTTAATGTATCTGTAGTGTTAAGTAGATAAGAGGATGTAGCTGCATTCAAAGCTTCAAATCTCACGTTACCAGAGCCTGAAATATCTTCTGCTATTTGAGCAGAGGAAGATAATAATCCATCTATCGATACAGAGCTGGTAGCTATAGTTAAATCTATAGTACTCTGGTCTTGTTGGGTAAACCTTATTGTATTAGTAGTAGAACCGGATAATGCTGCATTTATTATTCCTGATCCTGATACTAGATTCATATCTAGTTTAGTTGCATAAGAAGATGTAGCAGCTTCAATAGTATTTAGTCTAGTTTTTACAGAACCTGATTCGGTAAGTAGTCCTGTTATTCTATTATCGATAGTAGATAGAGTAGTAGACCCTGTAGCGTTGGATAGTGTTAGTTCAACAGATGTGTTATTAAACGTTGCTTTTTCAAACTTTTTGTTTAAAACATCATTTAAAGAGTTGCCTGCACCTGCTGCAAAATCAATTTTTGAACTTGATATTTGATACCCTTGCCAGAAAGCCCCAGTTATATCGTTACCTATTGCACCTCCTCCTCCTAAATGTAAAGCACCGCTAATGTAAACTGAGCCGGTAAAGAGGTGATTGTTAGAGTTACTACCGCTACCAAAATTAGTACTTCCTGATATAGTTATACCATTAAAGACTGGTGAATCAGTTTTACTTAAGTTGGATACTTGTGCATCAGCGGGATCATCAGCGTTGACTTGGTGTCTTATTAAACCCTGTCCATAGCCTGGGTTAGAGAGTGCAGAACTTGATATTAAAGTTTTTGCGTTAATTGCAGCTATATTTACAGCATTCTGTAAAATATCAGAATCATTACTTGTTATACGACTAGCTAATGAACCACTTGCTAAATTAAATGAACCGCTAATGTCACTTGCTATTTGAGCAGAGGAAGATAGTAATCCGTCTGGTAGAGGTTCACCTGAACCAGTGTCTATTAATAATGTATGTGTTGAAGCTCCATTGAATAGCTTTACTGTGTTTAAAGCAACAGATGAAGAATTATAATAAGAGCTAGTAGCGTCTAATATAGAACCTGTAATAGCTTCTAATGTGTTTAATCTAGTTTTTACTGATCCAGTTTCTTCGAGTATAGAACCTGTTATTTTTAATAGTTCTACTAGCCTTGCATCTTCTCCTCCTACTTCATAGTCTAGATTAGTACCAGCTGCAGGATGTAGTCTAAGTGTATTAGCATTTGGTTTAGATCCAGATAAAATAAATTGATTGGTACCTAATGTGTTTCTTATACTTGCATTGGAGGCAGAAGTAAATGCTCCTGCTGATACTAATCTATCTCTTATTTGAGCTGAGGCTGATACTATACCTGCATTTAGAGCACTTATTGCTGAGTTAGATAATGAACCGGAAATATCTGTTGCTATCTGAGCAGAAGAGGAAAGTAATCCAGCTTTAAGTGAACCTGTATCTATAGTAACATTAAAGGTACTACTATCATCTTTTGTAAAAGTAATTATATTATTAGCAGATGAGGCAGTTATTATACCTTCAGCAAAGTAAGATGCAGTATCAGCATTTATTGATTCTATTTCTTTTTGAACTTCTATTATTGCGTAAGAAGCTGTAGCAGCATAAGATGCTGATATCGCATGAGAAGAGGTAAAAGCGTTTACGTCGTATGATTGAGTGTAGCCGAAAAAGCTTCCTGATGTACCTCCTGCGTATAGTTTTAAACTGCTTCCATCTAGTGAGCTCGAATAGTAAAAAGAATTAATATTGTTATCAAGCTCTTGATGAGTTAATTCGTCTCCTTTTAGTAGCCTTAATTTTGGATGATGAAAATCTGCCATCTTATATATCTAGTTTTACTTGTATAGTCAATTCAGTGTCAGCTGGTTTTTGTAACGGCTGGCTAAGTTTACCTATAGCTATTAATTCATTAACATCATTATATAGTCCAACGCTAGTTATGTAGGGTTGAAAATCAGACCCGCTAACGTTATTTTTTAATCTATTGTTGCTACCTGTTAACGCAGTTGGATTAAGAGTATGATTAAATTCATAGTCAGAAACCTTAACGTGGTAGTTATATGTATAAATAGGTTGATTAGATTTCCAGGTAAGTATACCTAAATCAGGTTTAGTTTGAAAATAGAATGCAACATCTGGGTTAGTTAGTATTACTAGTCCATGAGAGTAAATTATATTACCTATATTTGTGTACTGTGAAGAGTTAATTAATTTTAAATTACCTTGTCCGTCGTCTACTATAGCTTCTAAACCATTTAAGTATCCTGCATCACCAATATCAGCTTCATCTATATACCCTACCTCTACATAATTAGTACCAACGTAGTTTGCTTGTAAACCTGCTACAGTAGCGTTGTAGGCTGGGATCATTTTAAAAGAGCCGGGTTCTATATGTGTTCCTATAATGTCACGCGGTAAAGAGTAAACAGTAGCAAAAGAAGAAAGATATCTAGAACCAGATGCATCTACTCCTTCAACAGATGTTTCAGTGTTTGCTTCATAGTGTTCATATAATTTTAATGAAGATGTATAAGAAGTGTTTATAGATGTACCTGCTTGAGCTTGTTCTAAGTAGTAGGGGTCTATGGTAGATCCGTTAGTATTGTTATAATCTCTATAGTAAAGTTGATCAATACTTTTATATGTTAGTCCTTCTTTGAATGTACCTTGCCCTGTGATATTACTATCAGATGGTCCGAAGTCAAAATCTTCATCTATGTTTATAGTGGTAGAGCTTGATACAGCTGCTAATACCTGTATTCCTAGTGGTGCTAAATTAATTACATTGCTACCAGAATAGTACCAGTTTTTTTTAGCTACATATGTGGTTACAAATGCATCTTGTGACTTTAATTTCTTGTATGCACTCATTCATTAATAGTCAAGCTTGATTCGTATTAACGATTCTTTTGTAAAATCTTTTAATAAGGGAGTAGAAAGTTTAGCTACTGCTAATAGATCATTACTGTCGTTATATAGTCCTACTTGTGTTATATATCCTTGAGGATTGTCTATCATTACACTGTGTCTAAGTTCTCCAGATCCTGTAATGTTAGAAGGGTTAGTTGAGTAATTAAATTCAGAGTTTCTAGCTCTTACAAATACAAAATTAGAAGTAAGAGTTTCATCAGATCTAACTGAAAAGTGTGCACCACCGCTAATCGCATTATAAATTCGGTTATTGTTGTTTAACGCTGTGTTGTTACTGCTAGCATCAAATCCTTCAATAAACCCATCGGTTACTAACCTATCTCCGTTTAATATTAAAATACCAACATCGGGATACATTTTTCCATATTCAGTAGAGGTGTTGTTAACTGTTCCAGCTTCCCCGGAATATAAACTATAAACTCTTCCTGCATCAACAAATGTATCGGTTGCTAGGTCTTTGCTATTATCTGTTAAAGGTAGTACTCCTGATCCAGACGGTGTAGATAGTTTTAAAGTTAAAGATCCTGGTAGAAGTTTTTCTTTAAATCTAGCTCTCTGTACAGATAAAGCTACTATGCTATTAGGAGTAACAGAGGATCCACTTTCGTCAAAAGTAAAGTTAGTGTCCTCGTCTCCATTTATTAAAGTTCTAAATTGTCCATATACTGTAGAACTATAAGAAGAACCAGATATTCCGGCATCGTATAAAGCTGAACCGCTTCCTAGTTTATTACCGTATGCTACTGCAAACTGTATTTCCTGTGATGCAGCTGTTTCGCTGTTATATACATAGTAGTAGTATTTTCCGCTATCAGCTCCTGTTTGTGTACTTGATGTATAAAAAGATGTAAGTGTAACTGCGTTATTACTCCAAGCTGGAGATGTTATTGAATCAGCACTTACAACTATATCGTCGTTATCAAATCTTCTGTATGACATAATTAGTTATTTACTTTTGTTATAGTTACTGGGATTGTTATTCTTGCTCCACTGTCTCTACCTATTAAAGTAACTGTAGTTTGTAATGTAGTTTTTGATGCTCCGAATAAAGTGTTTACCGTAGTAGCTGTAAGGTTAATAGAAGTTCCTAATACTGTCTTAGAAACGTTAGTACCTAGTGTAGTTTTTGTGTTAAGCTTTTCTGCTTCATCTGTATTTACTCCAACTCCTGTGAAGTTAGACAGTACCCTTGCATCTGCTATAGTTGCTGTATATCCTCCTGCTTCAAAAGTAGAAGTAGCTCCTAGATAGTTTAATGTTTGAGGAGTAATTGCAAGAGAAGCTCCTTGTCTTAAACTAATAGATGCGTAACCTGCTTCTAATAAAGGTAGTTTAGAAGTACCTCTTGGTAGAGTTGCAAGTTTGTATTTCATAACTTGAGTCTCATCTGGAAATGCTTCTAGTAGTGGCATATTTTCTAATGCTTGACCATAGAAAGCTGAACCTGATGCATGATCTGGGTTATATAGAGTGTAGTCTATTTCGTCGTCTGCTAGTGCAAACTGTGTTATTTTGAAAGATCCATCTCCTCTTGCAAGAAG
>Ga0208298_1001134_pt1 | contig 10123 bp, 12 predicted proteins | sample 14BtaG_FD_184088 | JGI IMG/M metagenome (GOLD analysis project Ga0208298, IMG submission 184088) | Marine viral communities from the Subarctic Pacific Ocean - 14B_ETSP_OMZ_AT15311_CsCl metaG (SPAdes) (version 2) | ecosystem: Environmental > Aquatic > Marine > Oceanic | place: Pacific Ocean... | reverse complement strand
GGATCCTTTTCCTCAAAGTGAGGGTTCTTCTGACCCTTCACCTTTTCCATTTCCTTACGTGCCTTCTCGTTATTTGCCTGACGCTTCTTCATATCAGGTTCAAGATATGAATCGTCTTTTTTCTCAGAAATTTGCTCTAAGTATACCCTTGAGATGTCAAGCAAAGGATTCTTATCAATACCATTAGACATGTTTCTACTTTGACTTTTTCTTATATTTATTTATGAAATTCTTAATACTAGTTGTACCAGTTGCTGCCATTGCATTTTTAAGATATCCCGTTGTTCCATGCAATGTATTTGGCTTGCCAGGAACTCTCATACGGCGATCCATTTTTTTCTCAGTATATTCCATCACATCACGGATCCAGGACTTAAACATATAGTCCTCTTCAGTTACACAAATAAGATGATTAGTTCCTCTACGAATAATCTTACCAATCAATCCAGTATTCAAATGTTCTACTAGATCACCAATTCTATAGATAAATCCACCAACATATTGTTCACGCAATCCTCTTGGATCACACTTCGGTGCAATCTGCCAGAGTTCAGTAACTTCTTTTTTCTTTGCCTTAACTTTCATACCTGAACGAACTGCATCAAACAATGCAGTAGTATCACCATCATCAAGTTCTTTTGGTGTTCCTCTACGGAATGAATCATAGTCATCATCCATGACTGCTTTTCTCATCTTGGATGCAGACATTCCTTCAACACCCTCCGCATCTGCATCTCTTACACCTGCAGAGATAACACGAATATTATCAAAATTATAAAGTTCACCATTATACTTAGTTGCTAGGTTTTCAAACTCAGCCTGACGATCTGATCCTACAATAATATTGACGTTCTTATATCCTGCCTCATCTGCTGCAACTAATACATTAAAGATTGACTTCATCTCATCATCATTAATAATGACCTCTGAAAAATCAGGGAACATCTTCTTCATGAATGAAATCTTCATGTCAGGATCTAATGGATTCTTCTTAGCATCCTGTGATCGTGATGGATAGATCTTTAAGTCTTCACCCTGTGCTGCCTTTTGGGCTGCGGCAAGGAGTTTTCCGTGTCCAACAGTTGGTGGATTGAAACGACCAAATGCAATTGTTAATGTTTCTGTGGCTTCCCCAGATCCACCTTCTGCTTCATCATCACCAGATGATTTCTTTGGTGCAGTCTCAGGTGCCTTTGCTTTCTTTTCTTTCTCTTCTGGGTTTGCTTGTGCTCTAGGTTGTGCTTTTGTTTCTTCTTCGCCTTTTGCTTTCTTCTTATCTACAAATTTTAACTTACCATCTTCGGTAGTCGCAACAAATTTACCACGAGAATCTAACCAACCGCCGTGACCATCGCTCTTGAGGTTTAACTTCCTCGCTTGCATACTTGCTTGAGAGGATGCCTCGTTCAGAAACTGAAAGAAGTTCTTCATTTATATTGATAATCCTTATACATTATTTATCATTTCTTTTTGTAGTCACACATTATATGTGACGGATATAATCCAGACTGCTTATTCCTTAAATTAAACATGAACTTATAAACAGAACTTTCCATATGAATATCGAGTCTTTTCCCTTTTCCTTGAGATCCTCCATACATCAATCTAACTGATCCGGTTATTTGAGATGCTTTTCTCATATATGCTTGATCCATTTCATACATCTTCACTCCTCCAGATGTTCCACCATGAACCATCCAATAACCATATCCAATAGCATATTGAAGTAGGTCTTGAATGGCTGCCTTATCACACTTACTTGTTACATCAACTGTTGGCATCTTTGTTTTATGGGGATAATCATTAAACACTTTGGCATACGTGATTGGATCAATCCCAAACATTCTAAAAATTTCTTTCCCGATCGGATTTGTGTATCCCTCAAAGTACTTTTTGTAATCATCGGCAGTAAATATTCTTCCTACACCAGAGTTAATAAATGTCAGAGTGTTTCCATACTTAAGAGAAAGATATACCTCTTGTTTATTTGGCCCCCAATAAGTTGTTATATCCGTAACTGTACTACCAATTTCTTTTGATTTTGATCCACCAGCAGTAACGTACAATCCACTGGGGCCACCTGCTAAAGGTCTTGGTTGATTCTTACCACCAACTGCTTCTACGTCTGAGTATGCAACCTTAACTTCTTTACCTATTTGTTCTACTAAATTTTGCGCTTCTTTCTTATAGGTGGTAGGTTTGCACTCACAAGCAAGTTCACATCTTAAACTCTCATAAAAATCATTCTCAAACTTAATACCAAGGTTTATCTTCTTTCCACCAGTTTGACCACCAAACTCTTCTGTCTTTACCATCTCAGTGATGGGAACCGTTTTAACTTGATTAGTATTTACAAATCTACCAACAAATAAAATCTTATCTCTATTATTCTTTCTCTCTAAAACAGATCTAACTCTTGCGATGAGCTCATCATATCGATCTTGTTCGTCATTCTCATATGGATGTTCTTCGCCATCAATTACAAGAACCATGGCGTGTGGTTTGAACTGCCCATCTTTATGCAAAAAAGTATCCATAAGACCATTCATATGAAGAAACTTTTTTACAACAGTTTCCTCATTACCTCTTTTACCAAGATCTGCTTTTGACAGTTCTGCCATTTTTATTTTTTAAATATTTATGGAGTTATAACCCCTTGAGATAGTCCCTCTCTTTTTGGTATGGAACTATCTCTCCAGTCTTGAGTTTCCATGCATACTCCAGTTCAGGTAGTAACCATTCATGAACTGGAGCACATGCTTTCCAATTGACTGGTTGGATGCAACCCATCACAACTACAGTCCAGAATGCTGTTATGTAGTTAGTGATGGTTAGCATTAAACGTCGCCTTCTTCCCTGTTCTCAGAACTATAGACATCAAACTCACCACCAGGATATCGTGCTTTGAGTTTCTCTACATTCATTTCAATCACCTCATCGAATGTAGTATCAAGTGCCATACATGCCTGTGCCAGATACCAACAGATATCTCCCAGTTCACGTTTCATGTGAAAGACATTCTCTTCGTTGTAAGGTTTGCCTTGCAAGAAGATCTTCTTTACTACTTCAGTAAACTCACCTGCTTCTGCAGATAGTCCAAGAGCAGCAGTGAGAAGTTGTGAGACGTTTGCATCATTTACTTCTAGTTCACTAAGTCTTGCAGCAAGAACAGGCCAGTCAAGACTCGGAGCACTAGTAACTCCTTCTACAAATTCAAGGTACTTTTCGGTATCAACTTTAGTCATGAAAATCGGGGATAAATGGTTCTTGACAATTTGGGGGGAGTTCTTTAATTTCTACTTCTTTCCAACTACCACCAACACCGCCATCCATATTGACGACGATATCTTTAGTTGGAAGTCTGGGTCTTTCTAAGAGTTTAACCTCAACTGTTTCATAGATTGGTTTGAATTGGTAATAGTGTCCATCACCTCTTGTTCCAATAAGATTAACGGCATCTTTAATAGAACCACAATCAGCAATCTTTTTACCAGTTGGATCAAATACAGAGTAGTGTCCGTTCAAAACTTAAACCCCTCAAATGATTTCTTTGGTTTGTGCTCATCGTTATTATACTCTTCATCTTTACCATTGTCAAGGATATCTTCCTGTGCAGTCTGCTCACAATCATACAAACGCATCTTGGCACGATCAATACCAACAACAAAACGCTTAGAAAGGTTCGCATCATTATAACGATTCTTCAATTGCTTCACAAGTATCTGTCCCAAGGATTCGAGTTCTTCAGTCGAAATAAGGGCAAACATAAGATCAGCAGTAGCAGGGAGACCAAAGGACTCACTAGTGTCAGTAAGCTCAACGTCACTGCTACCATAACCAGAACGAGTGGTCTGCGTGGCAGAAACGATAGGGACGTTTGCTTCAACAGCCAGTCCTCTAAGTTCTTCAGCAATTGCTTTAATATATGAATATGAATTGACATTGCTATTTCCGCGATATCTTTCGGAAGCACATATATTAAGGTAATCAATGAAAATAATATCAGGTCTAAATGACTTCTTAAGTGCAAGTTCATTAAGAAGTGATTTAAAATGCCCACTATGTGCGCTCGCTGTAGGGTATTCTTTAATTATAAGAGTACCTTGTGTTTTTTCTGCAAGGTTTGTTACTTTGTTTGCAAACATTGACTTTGGAAGATCTCCTATCTCCTGAATAGGTACATTGAGTAGGTTGGCATCAATTCTTTCTGCAATCTTCTCTTCAGCCATCTCCATAGTAATATACAATACGTTTTTCCCTCCCAAGAGAACGGAAGATGCCATATGGCACATAAACAAACTTTTACCTACACCAGTGCCAGCAAGAGCAATGTTAAGTGTTTTGTTCGGGAGACCACCTTTCGTAATCTTGTTGAAATACTCAAGATCGAATGGTATCTTATCTTCTTTTCGGTGATAAGATTCATACCTTTCTTCATAATCTTCAAGGTAATCATGTCCAACATGAGAGTCAAAAGAAACTGCTAGTGCATCCGATAGAATACTAGGAATAGCATCTCGATCTCTTTGCTTATCCTTTCCATCTGCAAGAGCAATGGATTCCATCAGTGCCAGATAGATAGCACGATCTCGACACCACTTCTCAGTAGTATCGAGCAACCATTCATAGTCTGTAGGAACATCTTCCAGATAACTAATCAGTTTTGTAATTTCACTAAACGAAGTGTCATTAATATCTGATCGTTTCTCTACCTCAATACAAAGAACTTCTTTTGTAGATGGTTGATTATATTCTGAAACAAACTTATTAATTTCTTCAAATACAATTTTTTGATGAGTATCTTCAAAATAATCCGACTTAACAAAGGGGATTACTTTACGAAGATATTCTTCATTATACAAAAGATTCCTTAGAATTAAAATCTCAATCTTATCCATAATTCCAAAGACAATAATTTGACATAATATACTTTTTACCTTTTAGGACAGGAGTACCTTCATGTGGAAATAACCAATATGGGGGAAATACTACCACAGATCCTTTTTTGGGAGTAATTTCACATTTTGGATAAAAGATAGTTTTTCCACCCTCAAAGTCATCATTGAGATAGAATAGCATCGCAACAAATCTTTGACAAGTTTCAAGTGATGCTACATCAGCATGTCTCTTGTATACATCATTAGTTCCACCAACATATTTTTTAATATTAGAGCCCTCAAATATAAAGTCACTTGTATTGAAATTGATTCCATATTCTCCTAACCAATTTTGATACTTGCGAGCGACTGCCATGTAAGTAGGTTGAAGTTTTTTTTCTGCTTTGAGATGATGATTACAAATAAAAAGATTAGTCCAGTTAGGATATCCGTCCCTTTCTAATCTATCTTTATACTCACTTTCTTCAAAGAGTTTAATTAGTTCATCACAAGTTTCGTCTGGCAATACATTGTCAATTTTTAGCACAAAATTAAGCAGATTCATGAACCATAACTAAACTCTTCTTTTGCAATTACATCAAGTTTCTCCATCACCTCTGGGGTAAAGTATGTTTCTGGATCTTTGTAAATTGCTTTGGCATAGATTTTCTTACCATCTATCTCATAACGACCTGCAACATTTTTCCAGAGACCTCCCAGTTCACCCAACTCAAGAAGACCATAATATCGATCAAGACCACGCTCATCGTAATACAAACGTATGGTAACATCTTTGTTCTCCTTACTCAAACGCGACTTTGCTGTCTTAGCTTTAATAAGATTTCCAATGACTTCTGTTCCATCCTTTTCTTTCTTTTTGCTAAGATAGATGATCGTAGACGCTGCATATTTGAGACCGCTGCCTCCGCCCATTTCTTTGGTGGGAACGTATGATCCAATGACATCATAGGTATGATTAGTGACGATTAATGGAATTTTTGCTTGACCAAGTTTGAGTGTAAGCATACGAAATGCTCCCTTGACAAGTTGAGATTTGGTCATGTCCCGAACTTGTTTGTCGTCTAGAGCATCACGAATCTCCTTCTCTGTGGAAAGCATACCAAGAGAGTCTAACACAAACATACATGGTCTGCGCTCGTCTTCAGGTTTTTTTAAGTATATGTCTACTGCCTGCAGTGCCTTCTGTCTGAACTGCTCAATCGTAACAACATTAATAACAACCAATCGGTCTAAGTCAATTCCACGACTTTTAAGAAGAGACTTATTAACTGCTGCCTCAGTGTCAAAGTACAAACAGTAACCACCAGGATTACTATCCAGGAAATTCTTAACCACAGCGAGACTAAAGAAAGTCTTCCCAGTAGAAGACTCACCAGCAATGGCAGTAATCTTATTCCCAGAAACACCACCAAATATGCTACCTGAGACCAGTGAATTAAGAACGTAAGAACCCGTGTCCACAAAGGTTTCTGTGTCGTCGATGTCTGATGCGAGTTGGGTATAGTCATCTCCAATCTCTTTTACTATTTCTTTTAAAAAATCCATTAAATAACAAATCCAAATTCTTCGCGGGCTACTTTTTTATATGTTTCAGGATGAGTCTCCCTAATCTTTTTGATCGTATTGATTTTTTGATAGAGAGCAGCATCTCCACCAAGTCTCAATGCACTTACAATAGTTGCAAGTTCTTTGTCGTTAATAGGGAGTTCCATTAGGAGAAAAATAATTCCAGGTTTACAGTTTTTTCGACATTCCAACCGATAGCATCAAGGATTGCTTTCATTGGTTCGACAAAGGACTTCTCAAATTGTAAGTCATAGTCTATGTACTTGTCAAGACCCAATTCTGTGGGAAAGTCTTGAATGAATGAGATGATATTCTCATGAATGATATTTGGTTTCTTAAGATAACAGAACTTAATTTTCTCACCATTTTGGATAAGAGAATACTTGTTATCAAGTTTGTTCTGTTTGATATAATGATTAAACAACAATGCACCACGACAATGAATAGGAGTTCCCTTAGAATAGATATCAGATGAAGATTTGTATTTTACAACATCAGAAACTGACCTTGGAAATGCAATTTGTTCTGGTGGAAGTTTCTTAAACTCTTCACGACTTTTATCAATGAAGTGGATAACATCTTCTTCTGTACCAGTCATCATCATTTTTAAAGCATCTTTAATCATCTTCCTACAAGGAGCAGGTGTAGATGATTTGACTGCTTCAATACCCATCATCTTAAGTTTGGCTTCATCATATCGAACACCTTCACTATCCCATACGTTGAGAATGTATCGCTTTTTCGCAGTCCAGATACCACGATCAGCAATATTCTCACGCTTCATTTGCATCTTTTGGTCATACGCCGATACATAGTCCGCCAGGTTCTGGTAACACTGATCAATGTACGGTTCAAATTTGTCTTCACAGATCTTGTCAAGTAGTCCCACAATCGCAACCTTGTCGCCAGACTTAGAAGCAAAAAATTTATCAACAAGAGGTCCAAGATTAAGATAAATTGAATCTGTGTCAGATGCAATTACGTAGTCCTCGTCAGTTGTAGACAGCAGTTTATTTAGATACTGATTCATCTTACCCTCAATCCAACGGATAGAGACTTGACCAGAAAGCGTAATCGCCTCCGCATTGGCCAGTTTATAGTACCTAAAATACTGATTACCGATAGCACCATAAGCAGAGTTGAGTGAGATCTTCTTAGCCATCTGGATATTGTTGCATCGTGCAATCTCTTTCTCCAGTGCCTTAGTTGGTGTCTTCTCATATTCTTTCTTTGCCTGAATCATCTTCTTCTTGAAGATTACACGGTCACCATACATCTTCTCCATAAGTTCTGGTAGGAATCCACGAACATCTTTGCGAAACATTGCACCATTGGCGCATACTGCATTGTTTTTATACAATTCAAAGTTTATTTCTTCATCAAGGATTCGGTCAACCGTAACCGTGGGATGGCGTTCTTCAAGGAGTGTCTCCGGAGAGATATTGTACTGCATGATAAGATGAGGGTAGAGAGAGTTAAGGTCAAAAGACACAACCCAATCATACTTTCCAGGAATCGGTTCCTTAACATATGCACCAGCATACTTTTCGTTTTTTTGAGACTTGTTCTTTGGAGGAATGACAATGTTCCTCTTCTTCAAGTAGTTATAGATTATGTTATCCCACATTCGAACTTGATAGAATACATCTGCATAATTCACTTTGGCGTCATATGCCATAGTTAATGCAAGTTCAATCAACTTCATCTTGTCTTCCAGACGATCGACAAGTTCTACGTCAACAATATTATACTCAATATACTTTTGCCATCCTTTAGTATAGAACTCTTTGAAAGTATCAAATTCAGAGTGATCTAGTTTCTTTTGTCCCAGTTCTACTTCTGCAATATAATCAAGGCGATATGATTCTTGTGCTTTGTAAGTAAATTTCTTATATAAGTCAAGATAATCAAGTTGAGTCACTCCACCAATATCAAATGTAATTTGAGTTCTACCTTTGATTGTGACTTCTTTATCACTCACAAGACCCCATGGCGAGAATCTCTTCATCAACTTTTCACCCAATACACGATTGAGTCTCTTACAAATATATGGAATATCATAAAACTGAATATTCCATCCAGTTACCACATCAGGAACATCAACCATCCAAAAATTAATGAAATGACTTAGCAGTTCTTGTTCTGTTGGACAATGGTAGTAAGTAACATTCTTCTGTTTGTTAAAGAATGGCTTTACTCCCCAAGTGGTAATCTTTTTTGTGTTATAGTCCTGAATAGTAATCGCAAGAATTTCTTCTGATGCAGATTCTACATCAGGGAATCCCCTTTCAGATGCAGTTTCAATATCAATAGTTACAAGTTTAATCTTGCTGATATCGAACTTGATCTCATCTTGAGGATACTTCTCAGAAATATATTGGTAGATGTATCTATCGTTTCCATAGATACCAAATCCCTCTACTTCATCATACTTTTTGTAGAACTCACGACAATCGCGAACACTACCGGGATGAATTTCTTCTACTGGTTCACCACTTAATGTTCTGTACTTAGAATCTTTTTTACTCTTCACAAAAAGCGTAGGGAAAAACTCATCCCTATGCTCATATCTTTTTCCATTCTCAACTCCACGAACGAGGAATTGATTACCAATTAATTGAACATTAGTGTAGAAACGCATTACTTGGTTAAGTCCTGATACTTTTCAATTAGTGTTGGAGTTGGATCTGAAAGAGTTAAAATTTTATCAGAACTAATCATAAACTCATCATTCCGTGTGACATCCATCATCCATGATTCTAACATGCCACCTTCCACAACAACAAAGGGTTTGGTCAGTTTACAATCTGGTTCTCCAGGAACTGATGCAGGAACTTCATCAATCTGACTGATCAGAATCTGATTGTTCTCCAGTAGAATCGCTTTGATTGTCTTTTCCATAATTTACAATGTCCTCAACATACATTTCTTTTAGTTTAATAGTGGGTTCGACCATAGTCACAACCCAATCGGATGGAATAGGAATAGTGTCTTCTGCAGAGAGAGGCATCCAAGGAAACAAAGATACTTCGTATCCAGCCTTTTTTGATCTACCCTCACTCCTATCTTCAAGAGTGTTTGGATTACGCATTTTAATAATGCAAGGGCGATTTAAATAGTATCCAACAACTCTGCGAGAATCATCTTCTCCATATCCCATTTCGCTGATGTCAGCGATCATGTCTTCTCCAGATTTTAGGAGTAGTAATTTAATTGCCATAAGTTAAAATTTCCTCAATTCATTCTACCAAGAAAAAAGAGGGGTGTCAACTGGATTTTGCCAGTTACCCCTCTGCGGCGACGATATTCATTTATATTTAGTTGACCTTTCCAATAACCCAAGACCTCATACCATATGGATTATCAGCAATCAGATCCTGAGTTAATGTTGCTACCTCTGGCGGGACAACTAAACAGAATCCAATACCAAGATTGAATACATTACGCATCTCATCCTCAGTAATGTCTCCTGCCTGCTGGATCTTGTTAAAGAGTTCTGGTCGTTCCCAAGCGTCATAGTTCACATCAACACTAAGACCTTCTGGAAGGCATCGTGGAAGGTTCTCAGGCAGTCCTCCTCCAGTGATATGTGCCATGCCTAGGATAGGAACTTCATCCAACAGATACTGGATTAGACGGGCATAGATGGTGGTTGGTCT
>Ga0208298_1001132_pt1 | contig 10132 bp, 18 predicted proteins | sample 14BtaG_FD_184088 | JGI IMG/M metagenome (GOLD analysis project Ga0208298, IMG submission 184088) | Marine viral communities from the Subarctic Pacific Ocean - 14B_ETSP_OMZ_AT15311_CsCl metaG (SPAdes) (version 2) | ecosystem: Environmental > Aquatic > Marine > Oceanic | place: Pacific Ocean... | reverse complement strand
TATCAAGTAGTAAAAAGAATAAACGTAAAGAGAGGAGGGCTATATGCCTGATATAACAGACGACGAAGAAAACTTTATTAAAGAAGGAGAGAGAATAGAAAATGAACTTGGCTTTAAACAATTAGATGGTTTCCAACTATTTAATGGACAAGCTCACTATGGCGTTGTAGTAACTGACATTAATCAGGAAAATGAGAACGACCCTGATATAAATAATATCAAAGCCTACACTACTGCACCATCTCCATTACACGTGATGGTTGATGTATGGCAATCTTTGTTCCATCAAAGTATTAGTGCTGGATTAGGTGCTATGAGCAGATTCATTGGTGAAGTTAGAGAGGAGAGTGCTAAGAGTGATACAGAAGTATTAGATAGAATTATTGGAATGTTAGCAGATGAGGACTTCCATATGAAGTTTATATCTAATCTGTTTGGTGTGCAACCAGACGTTATTGTGATTGGTAATCCTAATGTATTGGCTAACTTCCAAGTTTCTAGTTTCAACCAAGAGGAGTTCTCTAAAAGTGTAGAGGAGTTCTTGAAAGAAGTAACAGAGAAAAAAGATGAGGAAGAATAATGAGTAAGTTTAGAAATTATGAAGCTCATCAAGAAATACATAAGCAAATGCACGAGGAGGAGATGTTGGTAAATATTAAAGAATTTACAAAGCATATATCTGTATATGTTCCGTTTACTACTGAGAATATAGGTTTTGGTGGAAACCATTTATCTTATATGGGTAGTAAAACACATGGCAATACTAAAGATATGCAGAAACAAGACATCATTAGTCAATTAAAAGAAAATGTAATACAGTTACAAACTGCTATTAAGAAATTGGAGGAATAATGGCTGATAAAGATATATTAGACATGATAGAGAAGTTGACAGAAGCAACTGAACTATTACAGAAACAAATATCTGGACACACAAAGTTGTTTAAGATTTTGTTACAGGATAAAGAGTAATGGGTGTCGGCATATCTTTGTACCATGATAGTCGCTCAGATAATCCCATGAAAAAGCACATAGAAATAGAACATAGTGAACGACACTTTTGGAATGATAGGAGTAGTAAATATTGTGGGGCAAAGAATGTATTCTACACAGACAGTCCTCAGTTTAGAACTGCTATGAAAAGAGGATATTTCAAGTGTTGGAAATGTGATGCAAAGATGAAGTTCAGAAAACAGAGATACAACAAAGTTGTTCTTTGGTTAAATGAGGAGAAGTAATGTTTGGATTAAGTACAGACCTAATTCTAATAGGGTTACTAGCACCCATACTTTTCATATGTATTTCTATGTACGTAGCGAGTAGATAATGGTATGTAAAAAGTGTGGTAAGGAAGTAAACAAAGCCGTAGTAGATATAAATGACATACTTAGCCACCCCGATATCACACTTGATGTCGACTATTGGTTAAAGGAAAGTCATAGAAAGGAGTGCGTAAAGTGATGAGTGAGAAAGTTACATCAAAAGAGATTATTGCTTACATACATTGTAAAGAGTGTATCGAGGAAATAGATAGAGATGGCTTAGATGTAGCACCACGAGAATATATTAGTTTAGAGATAGGAATTAATATAGACAATCAATTACTTATTGGTTGTGTTAGACACAACGAACATGTTGGTGCTTTTACATTACATGAGCAAGTAAACATGCAAGTCATGGACAAAGGGTGTGATTGTTGTGAGTGAAATATACGAATACGTAGATAAGAATATGAAAAGAGATGAGAATATATTGACTGTTGATTTCTACTTTGATAGTGATGTATCAAAAGAGGACGCAGTAGATGAAGTAGATAAGATTGTATCTTTAGCAGATAACAATGCTGAGTTCAAACTTACTGCTCATTCGCCAAGAATGTATACTGTATCTCCTTTCGGAGAGGAGAATGATGGCTGAAAATACTATCATATCAAATCCTATATTACATAGGAAAAAAGACAGAGCAGAGAGAACTGCACACTTCGACAAGTATGGACGAGAGGACTTTGTGTTTGATACATTAGTAGACACAAACATTCCAGACGACTTGTGGGTGTGTGATTTCTGTAATGTAGAAATGGAAGTGGTTGACTTAGCAAACCAACCTAAGAGTATCTGGGTACATCTGAGCTATGCCTTGTGTGGTAACTGCGTAGATGACTTAGTAAAGAAAGAAGATAATACAGCAGACACAATTAATTCTAGTGATGTAGAGTTTTGTAACTGTTGTGTAGGAGAGGAGAAATAATGCCTAGTGGTATTGAAGGAGATACTTCGGACATTGTCGAGTTTAGTGAACGGCTTAAAAACTGTGCTATAACAATAGACATACTGAAATATCTCAATGGTCTAGCAATAGACAACGACTACAACAGACAAATTGTTCCAAGTTTCTTAGATGAAACTATGGATAGCGATTTAGATATTGTAGCAGATAACAGATTCCCTTGTGTGTTAGTGATGGCTATGCCCCATTATCACAAGCAAGGTGTAGAAACAGACACTCATGTCAGACTTATGTTTGAAGTGATTGTCAAACGCAAAGATGGTATGCCCTTAGACAAAGAGTACACCACAGTTGCAGTTGATGTTCCAATGGAAGCAATAGAAATACTTCCTAATATACCTGATGTACGTTGGGTAGAAACAGCAACCAATAGAAAAGATTGGTTGAACATATGGGACAAAGTGGATAAGCAAGGTATGACAGATACCTTTATAAATGAGATAGAAAATCTCTTAAAGAGAGAAGGAGAAAATGACAATGAGTAACAGTAATTGGGATTTACTTGCAAGAGTAATTCCTCATACACCAAGAATTTTGCTCTATGGTATACCGGGAACAGGTAAAACATATCAAGCAAATACTCTTGGGTTAAAGAAAGACCAACCAACGTATGCGATAACACTTTCAGCAGATAGTACGGCTAGTGAACTTATGGGACATTACATAGCTACTGATGACGGAGGATTTGTGTGGTTAGATGGTGTTGGTGTTAAGGCATGGAAAGAGGGTGCTAGGTTAGTTATCAATGAGATTGACAAAGCTGGTATAGACGTGATGACTTTTCTTCACGCTCTATTAGATGACCCAAAGTTCGCCAAGTTCACACTACCGAACAAAGATAAAGAGGAAGTACGTCCTGCTGAGAACTTTCAAGTTGTGGCTACCATGAATGGAGAGCCTGCTGATTTGAGTGAAGCACTAGCAGACAGATTTCCTGTACAGTTCGAGATTGATGAAGTCCACCCACAAGCGTTGGAGACTTTACAAAAGAAACTTGCCTCTGTATATCAAGACCAAACTGATAGTGCAGGATTTTCTATACGTAAATGGAAAGCCTTACAAGAACTAATGGACGCAGGTGTTGAAACAGTTGACGCTGTTAAGGTGGTGTTTAAGTCCGATAGCTATGCAGTAAACGAAGCATTAGGAATATCTAATGACTAAGTTATTTGCTAAGCAACATAGTTCTACCAAAAAAGGTTTACCTTTTATTCTACCTAACCTAGCTCTGATTGGAGATAGGGTTAGAGAGTTCAAGGTAAAGTACACACCTACCCCTCACATACAAGAAAGACGGCATGATATTAATGTACCAAGCTATCTGATTGTTAAAGATGAGGACAGTAAACAAGTACTTATAAGAGGTGCAGTATGGAGAGTTAAACTATTCTATGATATGAAGTTTAGAGATACAAGTCTTTTAAACTATTCAGCACAGATGTTGTATGCTCTCAAAGTAGCTAATATAAAGAAACATAATGTTCTAAATGACATGTATGGAGATGTGCATACAAGTGGTCTTAATGGTGGGAAAGTAATTTCCTACTCTTTTAGAGCAAATGCAACTAAGTCAGTAGAGAATGGCTCTGCTACCAAAGAGCAAGAAACTTTTCATCAGTTATACAATGCACCTGTTAAACCGGGAATAGACGCAGACAATGTTGTAACGGGTGTCATAAGGTTAGTCAAAGAACTTTATGATGATAACGACATACCTGCTTTTATGAGAAAAGTAGTAGAGATGTGGTGTCTTGGTACTATACATGACTTAGATAGAAATAGAATATCTAAGATTATTATGCAAGGAGTAAGGCATGAAGTGGACTTTAAAACTCCAGAACATATTGTACTAGCAGACAAGAATGTAATAATCAATGCTTTCTACAGAGCATGGAACATAGTCGGAGATACCCATGATTATGTATTCTGGAGAATGAGTATAGAACAAGGGTCTTGGAAATGGTACACAGATGAGGACGACAATAGACGTTCCAAGTGGGTTGCTAAGAAACTTGATGATACAAAAGTTCGTTACAGAGTTAACAAGATACGTAGAATGTTGGAAGGTAAAGACGGCAGACTTTCATCTCAACTTCCAAATGGATTGCCTAGTCTTGAGCAAAAGAGTAATCAAAGTGGAGATGACGATTTGTTAGTTCTACCTAAGAATATTAGTGATGAGTTAGCTAACGAGATTATGGAGAATGCAAGTTACCGACACAAACATATGGTTGCTTTTGAACAGAATAGTGTAAAGGGTTTTCATGGTAAAGCCAAGACAAAACTATTCAAACCAGATGAACGGGTTGACAAAGCTATTAGAGAGCTTAGAAAATCAAGCTCTGATAGAGGTGTTGTACCTAGACGTATGCACAGAATGGCTAGCGACAGAAAAGTTTTTACTAGAAAAACTACTGTTGCAGGTGGCTCTATGATGATTGATTGTTCAGGCTCTATGGGGCTAAACAAAGACGACATCAAAGAAATTGTTGAACTATTACCAGCGTCCAATGTCGCAGGTTATGTAGGTTACAACAAAAAGATTGATGGCTTTGATGGACAAATAGAAATCATAGCTCAAGATGGTAGGATAAGTAATTCTGCACTAGATAGCTTGAGTAACTATGGTGCTAACTCTGTTGACTTAGATGCTTTACGTTGGTTAGCTGAACAACCTGAGCCTAGGATATGGGTGTCCGACCAACAAGTTCTGGGTGTAGATGAAGAAGGTAGAATGGAATATCTCGATAATCAAGACCGATACGAGATTTCTAATTTTATGCGTAGAAATAATATTATTCCTATAGAGGAAAGGGAAACAGTATTAAAGGTAGCTAAACAGCTATCCCTTAAGTAATAGGTAATCTCTCTTACCTATTGCCGTACTAATAAATTAGGTGGTTAGACTTCGGTTTAGCCACCTTTTTTTTTATTTCACTACGCATATGCGTACACATATATCTATATATCCTTGCAACTAAATCACAACCATGTTATGCTCTAACCTATGAGTAATGATACAAACAAAACAGGAAGTCCAGATGTCCAATTCTTATTGAATGAGGCAACTGCTAAAACTAAATCAGGGGGTGTCCAATGGTTTGAAAGAATACCAAAAGACGCAGTACCTTTTATAGAAACACTATCGGACAGGGTAGAAAATCAAGGCGTGAAAGCTAACGCTAGGGTTGTATGTGAGATACTACAGAGGGAATTTAACTTCGAGGTATCACGTTCACGTGTCCGTATATGGTTAGCACAATTGGAGAAACGCCATGAGCAAGAAAATATCTAACGATAAAGAACTCTTAGAGCTTATAGCTGAGGCTGAGAGCGATAAGATTAAAGACCTTAAAGACACTAACACAAGGTTGTTAAAACAAATAGATAAACTCAAAGACAAAAAAGCCGATATGGTTGAGGCAGTCTATCAAGGTGCTAGAGATGGTATGAGAACTTTACAGTTCCCTGACATAAACAAACCAACAATAAAAAAATCCCAAAAAAAAGATGAGCAAATCTGTGTCCCATTGATATCAGATATTCAACTCGCAAAGAGAACCCCAGACTACGACACTAATGTAGCTGAGAAAAGAGTTAAGCTCTACGCAGAAAAGATAGTTAAGTTAGCAGAAATACAAAGAGCTAACGCAACTGTAAATAAATGTGTGGTGCTTTCATTGGGAGATATTGTTGAGGGAGAGCTTATATTTCCAGGACAGTCACATTTAATTGACAGTTCTTTATATAGACAAGTAACTGTAGATGGTCCTAGAATCATGCACACTTTCTTTTCTATCTTATTAGAAAACTTTAAAGAAGTGGAAGTATACTGGGTTATAGGTAATCACGGGGCTTTGGGTGGTCGTTCACGCAGAGATTATAACCCTGAGACAAACGCTGATAGAATGTTAGGTAAAATATTAGACACTATGTTCGCGGGAGAGAAACGCATTAAGTTTCATATCCCTGAAGGCGTTGACAATCATTGGTACACAGTAGCTGACTTAGGCGAAAAAGCTAAATTCTTTTGTTTTCATGGAGATAACATACGTGGTTCAATGGGTGTTCCTTTCTATGGATACAATAAAAAGATACTAGGTTGGAAAGCTCTTGCAGCAAATGGTTTGATGGAGGACTTTACACACGCAGTAGCAGGACATTACCACACACCAACATCACTATATATTAATGATGTACGTGTATGGGTAAATGGTTCTACTGAAAGTTATAACAGTTATGCACAAGAACAATTAGCAAGTATGGGTAGACCATGCCAGTTTACATTGTTTGTGAAACCTGATAAAGGAGTTACTGCAGAGTATCTAGTGCAACTAGAGGAGTAAATATGTCACACATATGTATGTATTGCGGGAGAGCATTGTTTGTTAAACAAGCAGAGTTAGTTTGTCTTAACAGTTTATGTAAACTCTTTCGCAAAGAACAGTTTAAATTGACAGATATACCAATAAATTCAGAACAAGTATAAGCTATATACACGATTAGAAAGGAGTGTTCATGGATAAAGAAACACAAAAAAAACTTACGAAAAACTTCCCAAAGGAAGTCGTAATGAAAGCCCCTAAGGGAAAGTACGGGGACTATGTTCCCCATCACTTATATACACAGAGATTAGTTGATGTAATTCCTGGTGGATATGACTACACATATGAGGTAGTCAGAGGTGCTGACAATAGTATTATAGGTGCAAAGTGCAGACTGTACATTAAATCAACAGACCAAACCATAGAGGAAGTTGGAGATGTAGATGTCAATGCAGTTAAAAGAAACATAACAGAGAGTGAGCTACTTAAGTTAGCTGTGTCTGATGGCATTAAAAGATGTTGCATGAGGCTAGGCATAGGGCTTGAGTTATGGACAGGTGGTGTATCTGAGGAACATCACTATGCAGAAAAAGTAGAAGTAAAGCCAACGACTAATCGGGAGACTAATAAAGCAGAGGTTGTAAGCACTCCTTCCTCTGCTCCGTCTCCTAAAGTTGACCCACCAATAGAGACAATCACAATAGTAACTAAAGGAACAATAGAACCTAAGTGTCTTTCTTGTGATAGCGAGCTATGGGATAACAGATTAGACAAAGCTAATGGTAAAATCAAAGCTACATATCCTGATTGGAAATGTAAGAACAAAGATTGTGACAATGGTAATCCTAGAATATATTACATTGATTCATTTGCTAACGATAAGAAAGCACCTGAAGAATGGTTTATGCCTGAGATGCCTAAAGCAAAAGACATAGATGATATCGAAGAGGGCGTAGCCCCCTTTTAATTAAAAATAGCAGAAGCCGAGGTAGAAAGGATAACACCCTCGGCTTTGCTGTTTGATTTACTTACTTGGTTTTACTGGTTTTGGACCAACTTGTTTCTTAGCGAACTCTTTCACAACAACCAAAGCTGCTGCTCCACCTGATAAGGCAGCGAGTTGTACTGCATTAGCGTCAACACCAACAAGTGGTGCTACTGTTAATGCTGATATAAACGCTTCAACAAAAGTCCATACAGTTTTACTAAGAACGTCTTTGTATTCTTGGCTCATTGTATACTCCCATGCTTCATTCCATGGCGTCCACACTACGTCCGTCTTGAACGTACCATCAGAATTACGACTTCTTTTTAACTTTTCAAACATTATATTATGTTCCTCTTATCTAGCTTAGCGTTGAGAATTTGTATCTCTCCACTAATCTCTTTTAATTTATCTTGAACATCAGTAGGTTTTTCTGCGTTAAGTAGTTTGTCTATAGTGGTATATTCAATAGAAACTTCTTTACCCTGTAACAATTGATTAGAAACTTTCGCATACATTTTCTTGTACGCTACCGCACTCGAACCGATAAACCCATCTTTAGAGATGTCTAAGTCTTGCTGACTTTCTCCGACAATAAGACAGCCCGAAGTATGCTCATCTGTGTTGCCAGTGTGTATCAGTATGTAAGTAAAGTTAGGTACATTTTGTACGTGCAACATGCCATAGTGTGCATTCTTGTATCTCTCTGTGTACTTAGCATGGAATCCACCAGTCTTTCTAAACTTTATATCATATGTACCCTCAGGGATACAGGTCTCGTGCATAACTTTGACTGCTTGATACTGGTCTTCTAGTGTATAACATTCAAAGATACCATCAATAAATAACATTCCATTGGTCGCATCTTTTCCAAATTGGTGTCTCACAACTTGTAACTTCATTTACTTACCTCCACAACAGCCATTGCCACAACAGTCCATGTTAATCTCCTTTTCTAAAACTAATAGTTAACAGCCATATAGCTAGTGTTATGACAGTAGCTAGCCCAGTTACTTGCTGTGCTGTACCTGTGAGGGTAAGCGTTGCAATAACTAAACCTACTAATGTCCAGCTAAGGTTGAGAGTTTCTTTAATTGCCGCAACAATCCAAGAACCTAACTTCTTTATCATTAACTTCTCCTAAATATAAACGCTGCCATACTAGCTATTCTAGTCAGAATAACTGGTACTACAACTTCTTGTGCTTTTTCTCGTTGGTCTTGAGTCATATCATCACCAATACTAGATAGTGTGACATCTTCAAAATCTAAATCTATAAATGTTTCTATTGGATTTTCAATAAAGGATTCGTACTGTACCTCTGTGACGACATCAGCAAGTGTGTAATCTTCTACATCTGTATTTTCTACAGCACGTTCTACGTATTCTTCTACAGCTTCTGCTATAACTTCGTCATCTTTAACAGACTCAGCAATAATAGCTACATCCTCTGCTTCTACTTGTAATACTTCAGCAACAACTTCTACCTGTTCTTCAGTAAGCTCTGCAACATCTGCTATAGCTTCCTCAACAACCTCTTGTATGACTTCTTGTATTTCCTCTGTGACTTGGGATAGGTTTTGAACACCGATATCATTAACCTCTTCTAGTACTTCAATGACTTCTTCTGTTTCAAGTTCTTCTACATATTCTTCAACGGCTTCTTGAAACTCTTCTTCAGTAAATTCTAATTCGGTGGAACTTTTAGGTATCGTGACGATTTCTTGTATTTGTTCAATTTCTTCTGCAATTTTTTCTTCTGTAAATTCTGGCTTCTCCTCAACATCTTCCTGTATTGGCTCATCCAAAACTTCTTCGACATCTTCTTTAACTTCTTCATCTATAATCTCCTCTTCTATTTCATCTTGTATTGGTATTTCCACCACGATTTCTGGTGCAATATCTTCCAAATCAAATTCAATAATCTCGAACTCAATAGGGAGTTCTTCAAACTCCACAACTTCATCTTCAAATACTTCCTCTTTAGGTGGGTCGAGTACAACAACATCATCCTTAGGAATGATGACATCCACATCTTCTTTAATCTCTTCAACAATCACCTCTTCTTCTGTAATAATTATTTCTTCTTCTATGATATCATCTTCAAAAACTTCTACCTCTTCTATTATGATGAAGCAATCGCCTCGCTCTATCTGTGCATTAGTCATAAAACAACCGAACTCAGCTTCATTATCCACACGCTCCTGGTCACGCTCTATAGTTCCATCATTAACATCAGCTTGTGTATAGGTCTTATCAACACCTTCTACTTTTACATCAACAATAATCTCTTGTGGTGTAGGAGGCGGTGGAGGTGGTGGAGGTGGTGGAGGTGGAGGTACAGTCGTAGTAGTAGTTGTAGTAGATGTAGTTGTAGTACTAGATGTAGTAGTACTAGATGTAGTAGTGACAGGTATCTCTACATACTGCCAGTACAAGGTATCTAATAAAGATATATCAGTTAGCGTTACAGCAAACGAAGTTATAAATTTGTCTGTATTAGCTTCATCATTGTTGTAATCAGTAAATGATTTAT
>Ga0208298_1001131_pt1 | contig 10136 bp, 19 predicted proteins | sample 14BtaG_FD_184088 | JGI IMG/M metagenome (GOLD analysis project Ga0208298, IMG submission 184088) | Marine viral communities from the Subarctic Pacific Ocean - 14B_ETSP_OMZ_AT15311_CsCl metaG (SPAdes) (version 2) | ecosystem: Environmental > Aquatic > Marine > Oceanic | place: Pacific Ocean... | reverse complement strand
TCACCAGCAAGTGCAAAAAAATACTTCTTAAAATTAAAATCCAAGATTGACACATATTGTGAAATGGCTGGTGTGCCTACTCACAATGTCAAACATGGTTGGGTTAAGACCAAAGACACAAGTTTATTTTTCAAGAACCCTGACTTTGAAGGTGCGGTTGATTATGATAAAATACGTGAACAACTAATCAATGACTTAAAAGATTATGCACCAACCTACCCACCACTAACACGAACCAAAATTCAAGATGGCCATTTGTTGGTTGTTGATCCAGCTGATGTTCACATAGGCAAACTTTGTGAAGCATTTGAAACTGGTGAGGACTACAACACAAACATTGCAGTGCAACGTGTGAAGGAAGGTGTGCAAGGTATTATTGACAAGTCACGCGGTTATAATATAGACCAAATACTTTTCATTGGTGGCAATGATATATTGCATATCGATTCACCAAAAAGACAAACAACATCAGGAACACCACAAGATACGGATGGGATGTGGTATTCAAACTTTCTTATGGCCAAACAAGTTTATGTTGATGTTCTTGAGATGTTACTTCCATTGGCTGATGTACATTTTACATTTAATCCATCTAACCATGACTATCAAAGTGGGTTCTTTTTAGCAGATGTCATTCAAACGTGGTTTAGAAATAACAAGAACATGACCTTTGATTGCTCAATTGCACATCGTAAATATTTTAAATATGGTCAAAACGTTATTGGCACAACACATGGTGATGGTGCAAAGATGAATGACCTTCCATTGCTCATGGCAGTTGAAGCAAAAGAATATTGGGCGGACACAAAGCATCGATACATTTATACCCATCACGTGCATCATAAGACAAGCAAAGATTATCAGGGAATCACAATTGAATCATTGCGTTCACCAAGTGGAACGGATTCTTGGCATCATCGGAATGGATACCAGCACTCACCAAAAGCAATCGAAGGATTTCTGCACCACAAAGATCATGGCCAGGTTGCAAGGTTTACACATTTATTTTAAAATAATCTGCAAAGCAATCACACCAAGTGCAATCAATAATGATTGTCGAGAACGTTTAAGTTTGTGTTGTTGTTTATCATAACGTTCATTAAGGTCATTTAAGGCGTGTTGAGTGCGTTCAAAGTTAGTTCGTGTACTATCTATTAACTGGGTGTATTTAAGTTCCTTAAATGCGTTTATTTCAGCTTGAGCAACAAGAGAATCTTTTTGAATAAGTTCAACATAAATATCATCCATTTGATGCAAGGTAATAACAACCAAAGTATCACCAGTCGTTTCATCGATTAATGCGTTTTGAGAATAGCTTAATACGTTCAGAAGAAGGAAGGATGTGGTAATTAGCAGTTTTGCGTTCATAATAAAGTTTGATTGTATCGGATTGTTTTTCTAAACTATCCAATTGTAAATAAATTGTATCGGTATTGGTTAAGATAGGCGGTTCAATAATTTCTTGTTTATTGCGTGTTAAATCATTAATAATTAACAATGCAACGATCAATGCAAATCCAAGTGTGATGATGTAATATTTCATAATTGTTGTTTGACTTTATGCCAATAGGCAAGTGTTTGTGGTTTCTTGTATCCGTTTGGTCCACCATTCCAAATACGTGCAATGCGTTCAGGTGTTCCATTTGGTGAATAGTATTCTTGTATGATGTTAAATATTTCAATGGATTTTGTTTTGTTCCATCTATCATTTAAGGTGTATTGATTGCGTTTTAAAATTCGGTTCACATCTTTTATCATTATTGGTCTAATCTGCAAAACACCACAAGCATCTTCAGACTTATTCCAAGCATTTGGATTGTTGCGTGATTCAACATATATGATTGCATCAACCAATGAATTACCCCTTACCACACCATCAAACGATGATGTGGGTTGGAATAAATAAATAAACAATAAAATCACAGATTCACAATATTTTCTTCGGTTAAACTATCCATTAACTTACTAAAGTTTGTCACCAGTTTGTCATGGATTTCATTCTTATTATCTTGTTTTTCAAGCAAGTCACAAGCATCCACAACAAATGTTTCAAGCGTACGTGACACACGTTTAATGTCACGTTGTACTTTGACACCATTTATTTCGACATCATCCAACAAAGGAATCATTTCAAGTGACAATAAATATAGTTTTATTAATGGATTCATTTAAAAAACTGGATTCGGTTTGGTACTTTAAAAACTGCACACAAATTTAAGTGATCATCAAAACATACTTTGTCAAACTCACAAATGTCCTCATATGATTTCAATGCGTGTATGATTGTTGAGTGGTCACGAAATCCAATCACTTTTCCAATGGTGGCAAGTTTTAAGTTTAATATATTCCTTAAAAAATAAATCGTTGCATATCTTGGGCGAATGATTTCTTGTTTGCGTGTCTTTGAAAGAATCAAATCTTTCATATCAGATGCACTTACATCACCATACAAAAGTTTAATAATTGCTTTCTTTGAGTAATACTTTGCAACCTGATATTTGATTGCATCAGGTGTTGTGTATTCAGACAATTGTTTGTTTATCTCATAAACATCAAACGCTGGGATTAAATATGGATGAACGTTTTTCATTTTGTAATTAGCGAATCTTTTGTGTAGGTTAATCTTGGAACTGGTATTTGCTCACCATTCTCATCAATATAATTTGCGTTGTATTTCATTGCAGCAAGTGCTTGTTTTGATGCGGTTTCAAAGTTCTTCAGTTCTTGGTGTAGCATTTGCCATTGTTCAATATGCTTAAAGTCATAGCGTGTTGCACCATTCCTTCGTTCAAATTTAATACCATGCAGTTCAAAGGATTTGCCATACTTTTCTGATTCCTCCAATGCAATTGGTTCAATGTCCTTAATTGCTTGGTCAATCTCGCGTTTCAATTCTTTGAGTTCTGCGTATGCAATCAAGGGGTCAGTTACCCCTTGAATCACATTGTTTGCTATATCATTAAAATGGGAGGTTTTCATTTGTATCTTTATTTAATGATTGATATTCTTTTGACATCATTATTTTTTCCTTGATAAAATCAGGGAATGAATCAAATAGTTCTTGCTTGAAATTATCATAGGTAAATTCTTGTTTATCGTTGACTTGATCAGGACAATCCATTCCTTTTGGTAGCATGGACACACTTGCAATGTTTGCATATGTTTTGCCATTGCCAGATGTTTTGTGCGTGATTGATAAAAGACAAGGCACACCAAGAAGATTGGTAACATCAAATGATTGTGCTTCTTTGTCGGTGAATGATTTTCCTCGCCATGATTCCAAGAATGCACGAAGGGTTGATTTTTCGTGTAAGGAAAGTGTAAACTCCTTTGCAATAACACGAGGTTGCTCACCACGTTCTTCATTAAATGTCATTGTTTCAGTTGGTAGTTCCCAAGTGATTCTTACTTTGTTTCGTTCTTTGGTTTCACCATTGAAGGTTTCCTCAATAGTTCCAATGTGAATCATTGAATAACATCTTGCTGGATATGAACCTGCTGGAATGATTTCAATGCTTTTTTTTGTTTGGTTTGTTGTTGCTAAAATTGCCATGTTTATATGAATTTAATAAATTTTGTTTCGTGAAAATAATCAATCAATGACATATGGAATGACTTTGCATTGCTTATTGCTTGAGCAAGTAGTTCCAATATTGCATCATGATTGGTAAATGTAATGTTTCTTTTGCCTTCCAGCACACTATTAAGTGTGTGGATTGATATGTTGTGTTTGTCTGCAATCCTTTTTCGTTCGGTTACGGATGTGCAACACTTCAAAATATCTTTGAGTTCATTTGATATTGTGTTTTGAAATTTCATTTTAACTTTTTATATATAGTTTCGTATTCTCTAATAATTGATTTTATTCTTATTGATGGTGAATAATGTTCTTCATCATCATTATAATAGTCATTATACATTTGCTCCAGTTCATCAAGTTTATCTTGGACCAACTTTCGGAGTTGTGACTTTTCATATTCGGTCATGACTATAATATTCTAAAAGTGAAACAATGCCAATGACAAACATAATAGTTGCAATGACTGAATAATTAAGTGCAAACAATACCAAACTAAATGGAAGGTATGTTGCAAAGTAGATAATAATATTTTTCTTCATCGTGTTATATTGAACTGCAAATGTATAAAAATATTTTACAATAAAAAAAATAATAAAATTCTTGTTTATATAGTATTAAGTATTAATTTTGTGTACATAATATAAAAGCAATAACAAAAATGTTTCTATCAAAAAATTTAAAATACAACAATACACAAGGTGTTAAGTTGGAAATGCCAAAAAACGATTTATCAGAAGATTTTATAATTGGACAAAAAAGTTTAATTATTGATTCATTATCTGATTTTATTATGAATAAAGGTGGTGATTTTAATCAAGTTGAAAAAATGTATAATAACATAAATACTTTTTTAAATGACTATCCTTTTTATAATATTGAAAGCGAAATAATTGAAAGCAATATTGATTTCAAAAACGAACTTTATAATCACACATTTAACAAATAACATTATGCAATACACAATCGAAGATTTAGGACATTTTTATTTGCAATCAATAGGATTGGAAACTTATGATCATTATTCAAAGAAGCACATTGAAAATATAGGATGGCAAGTTTTGGAATCATATGGTTCAATTGACAAAGCAATTAACCATTTTATTAATTAGGACACGTTTTGAGATTTTTTCCCTTATTGCTACCCCTGAAAAATCATTTTCATTTTAAGGGGGGGGGGTCACTTCAGAAAAAAATGTGTCCTAAATTGTTAAACTATATGATAATCAGCGTTTTACGCGGACACATAGGATTTGTTTTGTTAGTCTAAAAATAAAAATTATAAATTTGTAGCCACAATATGATAAAAAACACAAAGATTTCAATCTTTAAATCACTATTTAAGTCATCGGATGTCCCCTATGATGTCCAACTTGACCAATCATTAAAAAGAATAAAGGAAGGAAAGTCAAAACACATCATAGATAAAATGATGAAACTGGAAGGTGATGCACGTTCCAAACTTAAAAACACTTTACCTTGTATTATTTTTAGTGGTGTATTTACACAACGTAAAAAGTCAGGACTAAAAGAACATAGTGGTTTGATGGTGCTGGACTTTGATAAAATACCAAATAATAAGATGGATATGATGTTTGACCAACTGAAGCAAAACAAACATATTGTTTCGGTATTTATGTCACCATCACGAAATGGATATAAGGCCATTGTTTCAATACCAAAATGTAATGCCAAAGAACATGAACAATATTTTAAGCAGTTTAACAAGGATCATCTTTATGACTATTTTGATGGTGCTACTTGCAACGTTGATCGAGTTTGTTTCGAGTCATATGACCCAAATATTTACATTAATTATGAAGCTATACAATACAATCCAAAGCTGGTTGATGATGGTTTTTTAATTGCTGAAAAGATTCCAACGATACCAATCAATGATGATTTTAAAAAGATTGATTTGATAATGAAATTTAACTGGCAAAAGGATTTTATTGAGGGTGAACGTAATAATTTTATATTGGACATTGCATCGGCATTTTGTGAGTATGGAGTTCAAGAAATTAATGCAGTTAATTACATATTAAACAATGTTGTTTATGGCCAGTTTAGTGAAGATGAAACAAAGAATACAATTAAAAGTGCATATCGGATTAGACAATTTGGTTGCAAGTATTTTGAAGATTGGTCAAAAATAGATTCTATAAAAAAGGACCTGAAGTATGGCAAAGACAAAGTTCAAGAACTGCACAACATTAATGATGATGTTTATGAGCAAGTCAGTGAAGAATCAGAGCATGATGACTTTTGGTATTATGATAAAAAGCAGAACATAAAAATAGATCCTTTAAAATATAAACTATTTCTTGAAAGGAATGGATTCAAAAAGTTCTTTTTTGCTGATAGTCTTAAACCATCATTTGTAAAAATACAATCAAACATTGTATCTGAAACATCAACCGAAATAATAAAGGACTTTGTTTTATCGTATCTATTGGACAATAATGAAATTGATGTTTATTCATATGTTGCAACTTATCAAAACTTATTTACTGATTCGTTTCTAACTATATTAGAAACCATTGACCTAATGATGTTAAATGATACCCAACACAAATCATTCATTGCATTTAGGAATGGAATTTTAGAGGTCACAAAGGACAAAGTATTTTTAAATGAGTATGTCAATGTAAATGGGTATATATGGAAGAACCAAATCATTGATCGTGACTTTAATGAAAATGATAAGATTGACAATGATTATCAAAAATTCATAAATAACATATCAAGCAGTGAACCATTATCCATTGAATGTACAATTGGTTATTTATTACATACCTATAAGAATAAGATTGACAACAAAGCAATCATATTAAATGATGAGGTTATTAGTGACAATCCTGAGGGTGGCACTGGAAAAGGTTTATTTGTTCAAGGATTAAAAGAAATAAGGCGTGTTGGTATATTAGATGGAAAATCGTTTGATGATAAGAAATCGTTTCCATATCAAACAATAAGTCAAGATACACAAATATTGGTCTTTGATGATGTAAAGAAGAATTTTGACTTTGAGTCAAAGTTTAGTTTAGTTACTGAAGGAATAACACTTGAACGCAAAGGAAAGGATGCAATCAAGCTGGGTGTTGAGGAATCACCAAAGATGTTGATTTCAACCAACTATGCAATCAAAGGTGAAGGTAATAGTCATGACCGAAGAAGGCATGAAGTTGAGGTGGCACAATATTATAATAGTGATTTAACACCTTATGATGATTTTGGTCGAACATTATTTGATGATTGGGATGAAGATGAGTATGCACGATTTGACAATTACATGGTTGGTTGTATTCAATTATACTTCACACATAAACTAATTAAACAAACCAATGCAAAGAATATCAAATTGCGTAAATTCATTAGTGAAACATCACAAGAGTTTTACGAGTGGTGCAATTATGATGGAACTGAATTGTTTAATATTAGATTAAATAAAAGGAATATGTATGATCAGTTTGTGAATGACTATCAAGATTATAAGAAATGGCTCACACAAAAGAAATTCAACATTTGGGTTAAGAAGTATGCAAACTACATTGGCGGTGAATATACCGAAGGTCATACCAATGGTGATAGATGGTTCATGATAGATTACGATTTACCTTTTTAAATTATGAATATAACAAACGAAGATAATATGGACTTAATGGCAAGGTATGATGATAATCATTTTGACCTTGCAATTGTTGACCCTCCTTATGGGATTGATGTTGATAATAGATCTGATCATGGTAAAAAGCGTAGTGTAAAAAGTGCAGCAAGAAGCAAAGATTATAAAAAAAAAGGTTGGGATTCTCAAGTTCCTAACGAATATTATTTTAGAGAATTATTTAGAATATCTAAAAATCAGATTATTTGGGGCATAAATTATTATCCTTATAACTTTTTAAATGGTGGTAGAATATTTTGGGATAAAGGTACTGCAAAAGGCTTTACAAATGGTGATGGTGAATTAGCTTATTGTTCTAAAACAAACACAATAAGAAAAGTTTCAATAATTTGGAATGGAATGATTCAACACGACATGAAAAACAAAGAACAAAGAATTCATCCAACACAAAAACCAGTCAAGCTATATGAATGGCTATTGATGAACTATGCAAAGGAAGGCGACAAAATACTTGACACGCATCTTGGTAGTGGCTCAATTGCCATTGCTTGTCACAATTTAGGTTTTGATTTAACTGCGTGTGAACTGGACAAAGAATATTATGATGCTGCAATTAAAAGATTGCATGATCATAAACTTCAACAAAAGTTGTTTTAAATGGAATTAAGAGATTATCAAAAGGACATTGTAAAGCGTGGTGTTGATATCATTGCTGACCATCGTTTGCTTTATTTGCAGATGGAGGTTAGGACTGGCAAAACACTAACATCATTATCAATATGCGAAGAACTCGGTGCATCTAATGTTTTATTCATTACTAAAAAGAAAGCCATTACCAGCATCAAAGATGATTATGATAAATTTGGTTTTAGCTTTGACATAACTATAATAAACAACGAATCACTGCACAAAGTAGATGGTGACTTTGATATATTGGTATCTGATGAACACCATCGAAATGGTTCGTTTCCAAAGCCAAACAAATCAACCAAACTAATCAAACAACGTTGGTCTACATTGCCAATGATATTCTTATCAGGTACACCAAACGCGGAAAGCTATTCCCAAGTGTATCATCAATATTGGGTTAGCATACATTCACCATTTAAACAATGGACTAATTTCTATAAATGGGCAAAGGAGTTTGTTAATATTACTGAACGCAACTTTGGATATGCTAATGTCAAAGACTATTCAAGTGCTGACTATAATAAAATCAAACCATACATTGATAAACATATTATTACCTACACACAATCAGAAGCTGGATTTGAATCTAATGTTAATGAACACATATTGTGGTGTGATATAAAGGAAAGCACACACGATATTATTAATACATTAAAGAAGGATAAGATTGTTGTTGGTAAAGCTGGAGCAATCATAGCAGACACATCAGTCAAGATGAAAAACAAGATACATCAATTGTGTAGTGGTTCTTGTATTCTTGAGGATGGTAGTGTTGTTATACTTGACACATCCAAAGCTGAATACATACGTGATAAGTTTAAAGGGCAAAAGATTGGTTTGTTCTATAAGTTCAAAGGTGAACTCGATATATTAAAGCAAGTGTTCGGTGATACATTATGTACTACATTAGATGATTTCAATGGTAGTGATAAGAACATAGCACTTCAGATCATATCAGGTCGTGAGGGTATATCATTACGTGAAGCTGATGCACTTGTGTATTACAACATTGATTTCAGTGCAATATCATACTTCCAGTCAAAAGATAGGATGACTACAATGGAAAGGAAGAACAATGATGTGTATTGGGTATTTGCTCGAAAAGGTATTGAATCCAAAATATATAAGAGTGTTACTAATAAAAAAGATTATACATTGAGAATGTTTAAAAGGGATTATGAACTACCAAAGTAAAGTTATTAAGGAATATAAAGACAAAGGTTATATGGTTTTAAACATTATAAGATTAAGTGAGAATGGATTCCCTGACCTTATGTGTTTAAAGGATAGTAAGGTTGTGTTTATAGAGTGTAAGACTGGTGGTGATACCTTGAAGCCATTACAACAATATAGGATTGACCAATTGCGTGCAATGGGGTTTGAAGCAATGTGTTTAAAAGATGATAAAATAATTTATTAAATTTGTAGCGATATGACAAAACAAGAACAAGAAGAATTTTTTGATGAGTACGTCAATAAGATGCGTGATGTACTACTAAACAAAGGTGATGACTATGCTAATGCAGATAGGTTGTCAAACTTTAAATTGGCTGGGCTAATTGCTGGAGGTAGTGCAAAGACCAATTGTCTTAATCTTATTGCAACAAAGGTTGCAAGACTTGGTGTGCTTATCAATAGCAATGACAAACCAAAGAATGAATCAATCAGTGATTCTATAATGGACCTTGCTAACTATGCATTGCTACTTGCAATGATAGATGATGAGTTTAATAGATTAACAAACAAATGAAAATTGAAATAGGTCAATACAAACAACAAATATCGTTTGGAATAAGTTTCAATCGTTTTAATAATGAAAAGGCATTGATATTTGATTTTGGTATTTATTATTTAGAGATACGAACAATATGAAAGTAAACCAAATAGTTGATGGGTTTTATGAGTACAATGAACCATACTTTGATGTGGACTTGTTAGATACGGATGACCTTTATGCAATCCAAGAGATTGCCACACAGAACGTTATTCCATTGTTCTTGGGTAAGATGATAAACAAACCAGCAGAAGAACTTTATTCATCAAGATATGGTTTCCATTTACCTAATAAAAAGTTTTGTGAACTACTGATTCAATACTTTCCATTTGAAGATGCGTTTATAATTGGTGATTGTAGTATTTACAATAAGTTTGGAAAGGAATTTACAGATGATGAACATAGACACTTTCATGAATAATTTAATAGGGATAGGGGGGTTTGAAATCTACAACAATATGTATTGCAAA
>Ga0208298_1001120_pt1 | contig 10232 bp, 15 predicted proteins | sample 14BtaG_FD_184088 | JGI IMG/M metagenome (GOLD analysis project Ga0208298, IMG submission 184088) | Marine viral communities from the Subarctic Pacific Ocean - 14B_ETSP_OMZ_AT15311_CsCl metaG (SPAdes) (version 2) | ecosystem: Environmental > Aquatic > Marine > Oceanic | place: Pacific Ocean... | reverse complement strand
CGCTCAACAAGCAGCTTATTAGCTCTCTGTGGGAACTGAATAACCTTAACCCTGACCTGATGCCTAAGCTTGTGGCTGGTGACGTTGCTCCTCATGACCTCAAGGAGCTTGGCGCATACCTACGTAATCTCAATGGCGCTAACATTAACTTAGCGGACCAACCTGAGATTGTTGATGCCCTCCTTCATAATGCTGAACTTCCTGAACTGGATCGTGAGAAGTACAACGAGTCACTTGATGTGGCCCGTCAGGCTGCTCTAGCTCCTGTTCAAGAGGAACCAGAGGAAGAAGAGGACGATCAGGAAGAAGATGAAGAAGTCTCTAAACTTGCCGCTTTGCAAGAGGAGGTTCTTAAAGCCTCTTTGGAGTACCTAAAAGATGACTGAGTTCGCCAACAATGTAGCTATCATCAAAGCTGTTGTCGCTAAAGAACTCCTTAAGAAAGACTTCACTGGACGTGAGGGCGACAAAGGAGAGAAGGGCGACAAGGGTGAAACTGGTGAGGATGGTGAAAGCATTGTTGGTCCTCAGGGTCCGGTAGGTAAAGCTGGCTCTGACGGTTCTGACGGTCCTCAGGGTCCAGCAGGTAAAGCTGGTAAAGATGGTCGTGACGGAACTGATGGTCGTGACGGTATCGACGGTCAGTCTATTGTTGGCCCTCAGGGTCCAGTTGGTAAAGCTGGTCAAGTGGGTCAAGACGGCAGAGATGGTCGTGGTATCAAGTCTATCAAGGTGAACGACGAGAATATGCTTGTTGTCACTTATGATGACGGAGATATGACTGTCGCTGGTAAGGTGTCTGTCACTAATAAGACTGAGGTTATCCAGAACGGTGCAGGTCTCCCTTTAGGTCACTTTGCTATTCACAGTGTTACCTTAGATGATGACGAAAACCTGATCGTTAGGTGCAATAACAACAAGTCTTTTAATATTCCTATCGGCACTAAGAGTGTAGGTGGCTACGAGTTCACTGGGGGGTTTTTAGACAGAACTACAGGACAGACGGGTACAAGCGATGTCGGTTCTAATGTTAGTTATACCTCTGCTGATGTCGCGGCTAATAGGTGGCGTAGGTTTGGTTTCTCCTCTGCTAGACAGATAGCCAACGACCAACCTTACTGGGTAGACTCAGGCGATCCTGACGAAGCCCCTGCATCAGGTACTACCGACTATCAAGGTGTAGGTCTATTCTCAGGTGCGTATATGCCTTCTGGTGTGACTTCGATGTTTGATTTCACACAGGATGATACGTACAACCAAGAGGTTACTACAGGAGACAACCCCTACACTGCTGCTACAGGCTCCCTTAATTGGACTCAGTGTAAGGTTGGGGATTTTGCGGAGGTCAGGTTTGACTTTAACATTACCCCTCAGTTTGCAAACACAACAGTAGAGGTTGGACTAATCTTTGCCACTAGGGATGCAGACGACAATATCACATTTACCTTTCCTCTCCTAACAAACCCCATCTTCTTCGGACAAGGTTCAGTTGGTAAGACCTTCTTAAATAGACCTTCCATAAGTGCCTACTTCGCTTCACAGGAAGATGTAAACGCTAGGGCATTGCCAGCTATTAGAGCAGATCAGCCAGTCCTTGTACAACCCTTGACGATTCTAACCACTATCAAAAGGTAACTCTATGGCTATCCGTATCTCAAGGAATGACGCTGGTAACTGTATTAACTTTGTGGGGTCTACTCAACCTGCCTATTGGAACGCTTGTCTATCAGGTCAAGTAAACTCTGAGGACAACACTCTGGTTGATGTCATTAACGACATTAGGTCAGATAACGGTGGTGAGGTAGAGTTTGAGTTCTACGCTGTACCTTATACAGACTTCTTAGATAAAGAGGGTAACACCTTTGCTAACGCCTCCGACTGTGCTGCGTACATAACGGCCAATGCTAATGTCTCCTCAAATACTGGTCGCTTCTCTTTAGGCCCTTTGGACACCCTAGACTTCTCCTTAGACCCTACAAACACAACTGTACTTCTGGACAACGGTGATGCTTTTGCTGCCAACTCAATACGGGCTGTATCTAATGACTCTGGGTACATAGACATACTTAAGCACTCCTCTGACATAGTTATCTATGGAGACCTAAGGGCAGCAAACGCCACAATAGATAATGTCCAAGTAACTCAAGTTCTAGCAACTGCGGTAAACGAGTTAAATGCTTTGTTCTCTCAAACCGGAGGGTCTTCAGGTGTAGCGCCTGTGATTACCTCTGCTACGACAATAAACCTTACTGAGGGTGATACTCTCAACTACGAACTCGTAGCTACTAACGGTGTAGGTTATGAGTGGGACAACATTCCCTCTGGTGTAGTTAATGTAGAGGGAAATCTAAGAAAGATCATTGGTGGTTCTAGTCTGTCAGTAGGCACTTATAACATGACCGCTAAGGCTGTTAACTATTTTGGTGAAGACACTGAGACTGTTTCCCTTGTGGTGTCTAGTCCTCCCTACTCTAACACTAAGAGTGTGAACTTCCAGAACCAAGATTATCTGGGTGCTAACGCTTCCTTACTAGACTCTGTACTAGGTAGGTCAGGTGATGGCAGTGGCTCAAGTGACGCATGGACTGTTAGTCTGTGGCTTAAGCCTAGTACAAACACTAATGGTCAAACGGTATTCTACTACGGAGCTTCTGACGTAACCAACTCGGGGTTTATAGAAGTTAGGTTTATCGGGGGTACGGACAAAATTAGGTTGAGGTACGGATCGAACAACAACCACGTGCAACTAAGTAGTCCTACAGACTCCCTTACGCACAGTTCTTGGAATCACATTCTCATAAGTTATGATGGTGGAACAACAGGAGCTTCTTCTGGGGACATCTCAAACTACTACAGCCGTTTCAAGATTTTCATTGACGGGTCTCAACAGACTACCTCTAACAGCCACAGTAACTATGGTTGGTCTTCCGCGATCTCAGGACAGAACCTAAGGGTCGGTAGGTTCTCTTCGGGCAACTACATGAGAGATAACTGTCGTGTAGATGAGTTGGCTATTTGGGGTTCCGATCAATCGGGTAACATCTCTAGCATCTATAACTCTGGCTCTACTCACGATCTTGAAGACTTAGGCACACCCCCTAATCATTGGTGGCGTATGGGAGATGGAGATACTTACCCCAACATTCAAGACAACGTAGGCACTGCAACCTTTGTTATGTACAACATGACTGCTGATGACATCGTAACTGATGCACCTTAAGGAATAGCTAATGTATGATCCAGACACGCTTCCCACAGAGGATGAAATCAATAAAGCAGATAAACCCCTGAACAAACCTTTTAGGTTGCCGAAAGGTAGCTCTAAGAAGTTCGGGGTTTACGTCAAGGACGGTGACAAGACCAAGAAAGTTACCTTCGGTGATCCTAACATGGAAATCCGAAGGGACGATCCCAAGGCTCGTGCTAACTTCCGGTCTCGTCATTCATGTGACACAGCAACAGACAAGACTAGCGCCCGATACTGGTCTTGCCGCATGTGGTCGAAAGGAACCTCTGTGGGACAAATGACAAAGGACATTGAGGGTCAAATCCTTAAGTCTGATGAAGAGCAGAGGCTAGTCTACGGATGGGCCTCTGTTATCACCGAGAAAGGCGAACCTGTAGTGGATCGTCAGGGTGACGTAATTAAACCTGATACGCTTGTCAAGGCCGTGAATAACTTCATGGAGCATGTGCGTGTAGGTAAACAGATGCACGATGGAGATCAGGTTGGTGTTGTGGTTCACTCTTGGCCCTGCACTAACGAGATCAATAAGTCTGTCGGGCTAGAGGCTGACCGTGAGGGTTGGCTGGTCGCTTTTAAGGTCTATGACGATGATGTCTGGGCTAAGGTTAAAAGTGGGGAACTCGCCGCCTTCAGTATTGGGGGTCGTGCGGTCAAAGGAGAGTACAATGGCGACTGAGTTGCTAGAACTTCAACTAGAGGAGCTATCTTTGGTTGATCGTCCAGCCAATGCAGAAGCGATGGTTACTCTTTTCAAACGGGACGATACCCAAGAAGAGGAAGTCAATAAGATGACTACTGATCAAGAAACCAAAGTTAAGGCTTACATGGAGAAGCATAGCTGCGGTAAAGATGAGGCCATGAAGGCTCTGGGTTATGACGTAGAGAAGGCTGAAGAGGCTGACCCTGCTGAAGAACTCAAGTCTGAGATCGAAACACTTAAAGCTAAAGCTGATGAACTCAGCCTAGAGAACGAGCGTCTCCGCAAGGGTCTGATCGACGAAGGCTACGTTATCAAAGCTGAAGCAATCGAAAAGAAGGCTCCAGAGGAGTTCGTCGAGTACGAAGGCGAAAAGATTAACAAAGCTGAAATTCCTGCACCTATCCTGAAAGCTCTGGAAGCTGCTGAGATTGAGAAGGCTGATGTAGCACTGACTAAGAAAGCTGAAGAGACCCTTCCGCATTTCTCTGTTGATGCTGCTAAAGGACTGCTGTCTGCTGTGTCTAAGATGGACGAAGTAGATATGCTGATGGAAGCTCTTGCTGCTGCTGACAAAGCGTTTGCAGACAAAATGGAAGAGTTTGGTAAAGCAGACGTAGACGGGGATTTCTCATCTGCCTCTGATAAAGTTGAACACATGGTTAAGTCTCATATGGAAGAGAATGGACTTGCCAAGAAGGATTACGCTAAGGCTTATGCGGCTGTCGCTAAGACCGAAGAAGGTCGTAATCTTATCGCTAAAGCCTACAAGGGAGAATAACTTATGGCTACTATGCAATCGCGGGACACCCGCACTTTTGTTGCTGGTGAAGACCTTTCCGCAGCACAATTCAAGTTCGTCACTCTGGAAGCTGACGGCCAAGTTGATCTGGCAGACTCTGCTGGTGAGAACTGCCTCGGTGTTCTCCTCGTTGAAGGCGAAGCTCTGCCTCGGTGTTCTCCTCGTTGAAGGCGAAGCTACTCGTGCAGTAACTGTCGTAATGACTGGCTCGGTTATGGTCGAAGCTGGTGGTACTGTCACCAATGGTGGTGCTGTTGCAACGGACGCAACTGGTCGTGCTGTTGACGCAACCACTGGCGACATCATCATGGGCTACGCTCGTGAAGCTGGTGTTGTAAACCAAGTAATCGAAATCGAACTTATCCAAGGCGGCAACGCTTCGGCGTAAACCCGATTAAAAGGAAAATAAACTATGCCTATGTTGACACCATCTCAGGTACACCTCGACGTACCTTTGACTAACCTGACCGTTGCTTATGCTCAGGAAACGTCTAACTTCGTAGCGGATAAAGTCTTTGGTACTCTCTCCGTAGATAAACAATCCAACAAGTTCTATAAGTATGACCGTGAAGGTCTTCGTCATGGTGACGTTAAGCTCCTCGCCCCTCGTACTGAAGTCAACCGTGTTGGTATGTCCCTCTCGACAGACAACTACTTCGCTGAAGTACGCGGCATCGGCATGGACTTTGATGAGCAAGAGCTTGCTAACGAAGACACCATGCTGGAAACTCGCTCGCAGGGTGCTAACGTCCTGATCGAGAAAATCCTCATTGACCGTGAAGTCCGTTGGGCTGACACCTTCTTCAAGACTGGTGTTTGGGGTACTGAGGTTGCTGGTGACGCTTCTGGTTCCGTTGGTGCTGGTGAAGTTGTTTACTGGTCGGACTACACTAACTCCACTCCAATCGTTGACATGACTAACGCTCGTCGTGCGATGCAGCTTAAGTCCGGTGGCTACAAGCCTAACTGTATGGTTGTTACAAGCCTAACTGCATGGTCGTCGGTAAGGAAGTTCGTGACATCCTCGTGAACCACCCTGACATCCTTGCTCGCCTTAATGGTGGCGCAACGGTTGCTAACACTGCTCTGATCACTGACGCCAAGCTGGCTGAAATCTTCGAAGTTGAGCAGTTCCTCGTCATGGAAGCTGTCTATAACGATGCTGCTGAAGGTCTGACAGACAACATCGACTTCATCGGTGGTAAGCACGCAATGCTTGCATATAAGCCTTCTGCTATGGGCCTCAAGACCCCTGCTTCGGGTGCTATCTTCACTTGGGACGCTATCCCCGGTGTTGGTGGTCTGGGCATCACTGTTGAGTCCTTCTCGGACGACGCACTGAAGCGCCAGCAGGTTGCTGAGATGATCCAAGTTAAGTGTTCGGATGACATGAAAGTTATCGGTGCTGACCTTGGTTACTTCTTCAAAGACATCGTAGCTTAATAGTTACTTACTAAAGGTGGACCCTGAGTTTCGGCTTGGGGTCCAACCCAATTATAAAATACCGTAACAACATCAAATAGGAAACGACATGCACCCTACATGGCTTGGGTTTCAGGTAGACTGGCCCGTATTCGTAAAGAACCCCTTTCAAGCAGCTAACACCTCTTGGACGCGAGGTCAACACTTTAACTGGCAAGAGCGCAAGTTGGACCCTTATAAGGTCTACACTATGTACGCCTCTGGTTATTTGTATCACAATCAGGATTTAGAGAAAGAGAATAAGGTTGGTGATCGTCTTAGTGAGCTAACTACAGATCAACTTTATTCCCTCGTAGGTCTTCTTAATGGTGAAGTCAAGAAGCGTACCTCCACAGCAGAAGAGCTAAAAGAAAAGAGATGTCGTCAGTCTAAGATTGATGATAAGCAACGAGGTTTGATCCGTTCATTCCTACGTAAGAACCCTTGGATCACTGAGGATTTCTATAAGTTCCGAGATAACATTCTTGGAGAGTAATTAAACAGGAGACCTGATATGAGTTGGTCATATGACCCTACGGACTTAAATACGACCACAGCATCAGGTCGCCTAAACACGGTGAGGTTTCTGGTAGGTGACACAGACACCAATGATCAGAAGGTTCAGGATGAAGAGATCGTGTTCTCCTTGTCACAAACCAATGACGATGTGAACGCTTCTGCCTCTTATGTCTCTCGTACCCTAGCTTCTAAGTATGCCTCTAAGGTTACTATTGAACTAGACGGACAGCTAACGGCTCACTACAGCGACCTATATAAACACTACAACGCTTTGGCTGACAAACTAGACTACCAAGCTAAGAAGTCTGGGGCGCAGTTGGGTATCCTTGCTGGTGGTATCAGTAGGACCAAGATCGGAACTGTACGTAGTAACACTAACCGAGTAGAACCTGCATTCCGTAGGGACCGCTTCCTAAACCCCCCTGACTCTGACAGCTATAGCTAAGAGGTTCTCATGCTCAGTTCAGATATGTATAAGTTGATTAATGAGTTCGGTCAAGGGGTGACTTTCAGGAAGGTTACTGTAGGGTCTTATGATCCGGCAACAGGTTCTGCTGGCAATACAACCACAGACTACTCTGTTAAGTCCTATATGGCTCAATACACTTTGACAGAGCTTACCTCAGACAACATCGTCAGGGGCGACAGGAAGGCTCTCCTGCCTGCTTTCGATACCTCTGGGGTAGCTATACCCTCCCCTGATGAGAGTGACCTTCTGGTAGGCTCTGGAGACACTGTGAGGGTTGTTTCTACTCAGACTATCTACAATGGTGATGGTGTGGTATGCTACATCTGTCAAGTTAGGGAGTAACATGGCGCAGGTAACAGTTAAGGGTCTTAAGGCCATTGACAACATGCAGGACCAAGCTAAAGACATCGTAAGTAATGAGCTAGAAGATTACTTCACTCAGATGTCTAATGACGCTATCAACATGTCCCCTGTGTGGTCTGGTGCTTACGTTAAGTCTTTCTCCTTCAAAGCTAACAACTCTAGCAGCAGAGGCCGAAGGATAGATGGAGCTAATTGGAGGTTCCCAAAGAAGACTGGCTCCCAAGCGGATGTCGAAGAAGGTAGGTCGCTGTTGCTAGGTGACGTTAAAGCAGCCTTTGCAGATAAAGACAAGACCTTCGAGAACCAATCCTACACACTTCGTAATGACTCCAACCATGCAGTTTTTGTGGAGAACGGTACGCTTGGTCCTACGGGTCCAAAAGAACCTTACAGAATCTTCGCGAGACTAAGGAGTAGATATGGCTGACATTAACCGTAAGATCAGGGCTACACTAGAGACCCACTTATCTAACATCTCAGGCTTACCTGATATAGCCTATGAGAACGTCCCTTATGAGCCTACAACGGGCCAGAGCTTCATCAGGGCATCCTACATGCCTACACTACGTAGACCTGCTGTCAGAGGGCTTAACCCACAACAAGAGTACCGAGGCATACTAGCACTTAATGTGTATGCGCCTGAAGGCTCTGGTCCTGCTGCTTGTGAAGAGATTGTAGAGAAACTGCTTGAGGGCTTTGAGGCCACCACAGACATTAGCTACAATGACGGCAGTGACACTTACACTGTTTGTATTGACTACGCTGAGAGAGACATCGGATTAACTGATGCTCCTTGGTATTTAATTCCAGTCAACATCGGCTGGTTCATCTACAACTAGGAGAATTAGATGACTTGTTTCGCACAGGGTTCGCGTTCCAGCCTTTCGTATATTGTCGAATCTACTTTCGGCACTACACCTGCTGGTAACTTCACGAACCTACCTTTCAGCACACAATCGCTGAACCTCACCAAAGACCGAGTAGCTGGTAACGACATCCAAGCTGACCGTATGCCTCGTGTTGATCGCCACGGCAACCGTCAGGTAGATGGTGACATCGCTGTTGACCTCCGTAAAGGTGACTACGATGCTTTCCTTGAGTCTGCTATGCTCAACACTTGGGCTACTGACGTACTTAAGGTAGGTACGACCCCTAAGTATTTCTCTATTGAAGACTACGCTGCTGACATCGACCAAGCTCGTTTGTTCACTGGTTGCACAGTTTCCACTATGGGTCTGTCTATTGCACCTAAGCAGATGGTAACTACTACCTTCGGAATGGTCGGTAAGAATATGACTATCGGCGCCACAGAGAAGACCCAAGATGCGGCTTCTGGCAATGCTCCTTTTGACTCTTACTCTGGTGATGTAGGTATCGGTAACGTAGGTGCTTCCTCGTCTGTATCTATCATAACTAGCCTTGACTTCACCTTGAACAATTCCTTCGCCCCTACTTTCGTCGTAGGTGATGACAGCGCTCCTTTCCTCTTCTATATCTATCATAACTAGCCTTGACTTCACCTTGAACAATTCCTTCGCCCCTACTTTCGTCGTAGGTGATGACAGCGCCCCTTGCCTTGAGGTTGGTCGTGCGGAGATTGAGGGTACTATCACCGCTTACTTTGAGGATGACGCACTTATCAACCGTTTCCTGAATGAGACTGAGACTGAACTGTCTGTGTCTGTAGATGACCCCACTAACCGTTTCCTGAATGAGACTGAGACTGAACTGTCTGTGTCTGTAGATGACCCCACTGGCTCTAACGCATACACCTTCTTGTTCCCTCGTATCAAGATCAACAGTGCACCTGTTCCTGTAGATGGCGCCAACAGTCGTGTCATCAACATGTCGTTTGTTTCTCTGTATGACTCTACTGAGGAAACTAACCTCAAGATCACTCGTTCATAAGAATCCCGTAAGGGAGGGGCTGGTGCTGTGTCGGGTGGCACTGGCCCCAATTATCTTAACCCGACTTAACCTGACTATATAAACCAAAGGAACCCGACAATGGATTTGAAAGATTTTGCACCTAAGAGTGACGAAGTAGCTGTAGAGATCAAGCACCCAGCTAATGGTGAACCTCTTACTAATAAAGACGGTAGTGCTATGACTATTGTACTACATGCACCTCACTCTAAGGCTTACAAAGAAGCTATGTATGAACAGACCAACAAGCGCCTTAAGGTAGCTCAAGGTACTGGTAACATCAGCCTCACAGCACAAGACATCGAAGAAGCTAGCCTAGAGCTACTATCTAAAACTACTAAGTCTTGGGACATCACCTACGACGACAAGCAACCTAAGCTCACAGCAGCTAAGGCTAAGGCTATCTACGAGGAACTGTTCTGGCTCCGCCCTCAGCTTGAGGAGGCTCTGAATAACTCTCAGGCTTTTATGACGGCCTAGTAGGGCAACTACAAGACTTTGCTGAACATACGTTCAAACTAAATAAACCCGATCAGAATGGTGTCTCTCAAAGGGCACACCTAGAAGAAGTAGAGAGGCAGATCGGACGTAAGCCACCAGAACTACAGGGACCAGAGTTCCCTCGGTTGGTAGCACATGTCTGGTCTGCCTTTATTTCGTTAAGCAACAGCCGTACTGCTGGTTTTAGCGGACCTAACCCGATTACTTACGAACAAATTAAAGCTTGGAAAGAACTGACAGAGACACC
>Ga0208298_1001117_pt1 | contig 10252 bp, 12 predicted proteins | sample 14BtaG_FD_184088 | JGI IMG/M metagenome (GOLD analysis project Ga0208298, IMG submission 184088) | Marine viral communities from the Subarctic Pacific Ocean - 14B_ETSP_OMZ_AT15311_CsCl metaG (SPAdes) (version 2) | ecosystem: Environmental > Aquatic > Marine > Oceanic | place: Pacific Ocean... | reverse complement strand
AAGAACTTCAGGCAGCGGTTGAAAGTAAAAAGTTTAATCATGGCAACAATCCAGTGTTGCGTTGGATGGTTGGAAACGCATCGGTCAAGTCTGATCCCGCTGGAAACATAAAACTTGAAAAGGATACACGTTCACCAAACAAAAAAATTGATGGATTGATTTCAAACATTATGGCGTTTGGTTTGTGGCTTGATAAACCTGATTCAAACAAATCTTATTTAGAACAAGGTGATTTATATATAATATGAAACTTCCAAAAAAAATATTTGATGTATTAAACAATAAAAGAAACTTTGATTTCTTGTTTCTTGAAATGTTAAGACATCACACCAGTGAAGATGCCTATGATGCTGCACTTGATTTGGTCCGTAAATATGCACCACATTTTAATCACTACAAAGATTTTGATTCTTATCGTGTGATATTATCAAATAAAAACAATCGTGAGATTGAAGTTCCTGAAGAAATAATTGATGCAGTAACAAAAGGAATTGATGACTTGTTTCATAAGCATTTAAAAAAGGTTAAGATTCGCAAAATGGCATATGATCAATGTGTCAAAGAAATCAATATTTATTTACCTGACTATAAACCACATCGAAATTATCAATCGTTTAAAGCATTGCAATCAATTAATTTTAAGAAAAAGTAGTTAAATATTTTACATATTTTTAAAAAAGTTATGTTTCATTTTTGCAATAGTGAATTTATTTGGGTTTGAAATCAAAAGAATCAATCCAGTTCTATCCGCAAAAAAAGGTTTCTTAAATGCAAACTTTGGTGGAATGGTTGGAAGAACACCAGTCACTGAAGAATCCGCAATGGGTTTGTCAGCATATTGGGCTGGTGTAAGAAGAATTACAGAATCAGTGGCAATGTTGCCAGTTGAGGTTTTTCGCAAACAAAACGGAAGGCGTGAAATTGTTGCACATCCAACTGAATACTTGTTGAATGCTGAAGCAAACTATGAATCAATTTCTTTTGACTTCACACAAATATTAATTACATCAGCAATCAATCATGGTAATGGTTTGGCAATTATTGAGCGTGATCAATTCGGAACACCAACATCATTGGTTAATGTAACACGTGAACAATGTGAACCCATAAAATATGATGATGAGATTTATTGGAAGGTTCAGGTTAAGGAAGCATACAATGAAACTGAATCATTGTTGGTTAAAGATGCTGACATGATAAATCTTCGTGGGTTTGGAGTTGATCCAGTTGTTGGACTTTCGGCAATACAAGCACACAAACAAAATCTTGGTTTATCTATTGCAGCACAAGATTATGGAGCAGATTTTTTTAACAAAGGGAGTAGGATCGACGGCTTCATCGAATACGCCGGTGTGTTGAAACCAGAAACAAAAGATGCAATTAGTCAACAATGGGCTGCAAACTATGGACCAAATGGAACACGTGGAACTGCAATTCTTGATGCTGGTTCAAAATATCATCGTATTGGACTTCCTCCAGCAGATGCTGAATGGATTTCAACTCGTAAATTCCAAAAGAATGAGATTGCAACAATTCTTGGAATACCATCACACATGATTAATGAGATGGAAAATTCAACGTTTTCAAACATTGAACACCAGTCAATTGAATTTGTGACTTATTCAATTGGAACGTGGATTGAAAAGATTGAGCAAGAATATAGAAGGAAACTATTAAAAGATACAGAAAAACTTGACCATTATTTTAAGCACAATGTTGATCGTTTACTTCGTACTGATGTCAAGACAAAAGGTGAATATTATAGATTGATGACTGACATTGGTGCTTATAGCATAAACGATGTACTTGAACTTGAGGATAGAAATCCAATTGAGGGTGGTGATGAACGTTATGTTCAGATAAATAGAATACCTATTCAGGACATGGACAATTATTATAAAAAGGAAGATGGCGAGTTATAGTGATTATCCTGAAGCGGTTTCAAACAATGCTAAACGTGGCATTGAATTAAATGAAAAGGTTGGAAACAAATGTGCAACACAAGTTGGAAAAGTTAGAGGTCAACAACTTGCAAATAAAGAACCAATCACTGAAGATACTATCAAAAGGATGTATTCATATTTGTCACGTGCTGAAGTGTATTATGATCCTGACAACACTGAAGCGTGTGGAACAATATCGTTTTTATTGTGGGGTGGCAAAGCTGGATTAAGATGGTCAGAAAGTAAATTAAAAGAAATTGATAAAAATAGAAAAGTAATGAATAAAATTGAAAGACTTGCAGAGGTTCGAAATATTAACGAAGTAGAACGCACTGCACAATTTGTAATATCAACAGAATCCATTGATAGACATGGAACATCATTCAAACTTGATGGTTGGGATTTGTCAACGTATGACCGCAATCCTATTGTTGGGTATAATCACGAAGTGAGTGGTTCTAATCCGGATACTATTATTGGAACATCACGAGTTTTCAGAGATGGTGAAGCATTGATTGGTGAGGTAACATTTGAACGTGAAGGAAACAATCCTTTGGCCGACAAAGTATTTAACAAGATGCAAGATGGTATTTTAAAAATGGCCAGTGTTGGAGCAATTCCACACGAATATCGTTATGGCAACAAAGAAGATGAAGATCGAAACACGATTTACTTCACACGTCAAGAATTGGTTGAGTGGTCAATTGTAAGTGCTGGTTCAAATCGTGATGCCTTCAAACGAAGTGCTGACCAAGTTGATGAACTTAAAAAATCACTTGAGGTTGAAGAAGAAATTGTTGAACAAGAAATGGGACTTGAAACAAAATCAGCTTTGCGAAATTATAACAAAGTTAAAATTGTTACAAAGTACCTATAATCAAATAATTGATTTTTGTAGTATAAAATTTAGAAAATGAGAAATAGTAAAGTAATAAGAGAAGAAATCGGTGAAGTGAAAACTTCCCTTGATGCTCTTGAAAATTTAGTATCTGAAGAAAATAGAGATTTTTCTGAAGATGAAAAAGTATCATTTGATACAAACATGGAGAGATTAACAGAATTAGTTGATGAACTTCCAAAAGTAGAAAAAGAAGAAGAAATAAGAATGAAAGCAGCAAATTTAGGTGGAAGTCCAGTGGTGGCAGAAACTAAAGAGGAAAAAGAAATAGTAAGAGAATTTTCTTTTGGTAAAGCGGTAAGAGCAGCATTTGGTGGAAAACTTGATGGTGTTGAATTAGAAATGGCTCAAGAAGGTCAAAAAGAAATGACTGCAATTGGTCGAAGTGCAAATGGTGTTGTTATACCATCAATGATTTTGAACAGAGCGGTTATCACTGAAAACGGAACTTCAGGAATCGAAACTCAAAGTTTTGTTGATGCAGTTTATGCAAACACAATTCTTGATGATCTTGGTGTTACTCGTGTAACTTCAACAACTGACCAACGTATTCCAATCTTGGGTGCGGTTACAACGCAATGGGAAGGTGAAACTGATGCAGCTGCTGATGGCGGTTCTGCAATGAGCAAAAAAGACCTTGCTCCTAAAAGACTTGCATCTTATGTCGATTTCAGTAAACAAGCTGCAATGCAAAGCAACGAATCACTTGAATCAGCATTGAGAAACTCAATTGCTCAAGCGGTTGGTGCAAAAGTTGAATTTGCATTATTTACAGATGATTCTGCAAATGGTTCTTACAACTATTTAGGTCAAGGAAAAACTGCGGTTACAAATGCAAACATCACAAACTTGATGATGGCACTTGTTGAGGAAGTACAATCAAACAACCACAATCGTGGAAATTTAGGATTCGCAATCTCAAATGATTTATTCAGTGATGTTTACACTGCTGCACAAGTTAGTGGTGTTAATCCATTATTAATCATCAATGAAGCGATTATGGGAGTTAAGGCAATGTTCTCAAACCAAATTGCTGACATAACTAATCCAGCGGTTTATTATGGTGACTTCTCAAAAGTTCAAATTGCACAGTTTGGTGGAGTTGAAATCTTGGTTGATCCTTACACACAAGCGGTTAGTGGAACAAACAGATTAATCTTAAATTCTTACTGGGATGCTGCACTTGTTCAAGATGCTGCAATCAGTGTTGGAACTTTCGGATAATAGTAGTTTTAATTAGTTAATATATGAAGAGGGTGGGTTTTGCCCATCCTCTTTTTTTTTTAAAATCAATGATAAGAAACAAAAAAATAACAAGCTATACACCATCAAACAATTGGGGGTTGACTTTGGTTGAGGCAAAAAGACATTTAAACATTTTAGATTCATCGTTTGATGATTTAATAAATGATTACATAGCATCTGCACATTTGATGTTATGGAACGAAGCTGGTTTACTTATCAAAGGTGGTGTGACTGGGTACATGACTGAATGGGATGACTTTAGAATTGATGTGAACCCAATAGATGCATTTACAATTTACTATTATAATTCTGACAATGCAAGAACTGCATTGGATTCATCAAAATACATTTGGACAAATGGACTTTATTCTTATGTTGAGATGAAGGACAATTTGCCAAACTTATACGATCGTGATTTTCCAATTGAAATTGAAATAACAACTTTGGCGAATTCTGATAAAATGGTCACACAAGCATTGCGAATGATTGTGTCAGATTTCTTTGAGAATAGACAAAACACAATTGTTGGAAGCAATATGCACAACCTATCTCGTGGAACAAAGTTTCAAATGTCAATGGTTAGCCAACGAACTGAAATATGAACATAGGTCGTTTAGATAGAAAAATAGTGATTCAATCACAAACGTTTTCAACCAATTCAATTGGTGAATACACTGCAAGTTGGTCAACGTTTCACACAACATTTGCAAATGTGCAACGTGGTTTGGGTAATGAAAAAGTTGAAGCGGACCAAGTGACATCAACAAGCAAGGTTAAATTCAAGATTCGGTTCTTTGATGGAATTAATGAATCAATGCGTATTGTTTACAATTCAAAATACTATGACATTCTTGACATCCAAGAACTTGGTCGTGAAGGTCTGATGATTAGTGCAAACAAAAAACTATGATAAACTATAAAATTGAAGGTTTTGAAGGTGTTGCACTTGAAATTCAATCTTTGGATGACAAGATGAAAAGGAGTGAAATCCTTAAAATATTAAGAAGGCAAATGGATCCAGTGGTTGATAAGATGAAACAAAATGCACCAAATCAACGTACTGAAAAAATCAATGTCAGAGGTACTATTATTGATCCACAAGAATTAAAAAACTCTATTGCGGTAAAAACGTCACCATCAAAAAAATATCCAAATGTTTTGGTTGGTCCAAGATATGGGAAAGGTGCAAAAAAGTTTGATGGTTTTTATGCGTGGTGGATTGAATACGGAGTTGGAACACATTCAGCCAATCCAACTGGAAAAAAGAATTTTATTCAGAAAACTTATTCTGAAACGAGTGATAAAATATACACACAAGCAAGTGATAAACTTGAAAAATATATAAAAAGAAAAGCAAAAAAATTAAATTTATGAGAATAGAATTAACAACGGATTATGCAATCCATACGAAAACATTACCTGAAGGATCACAATTGCGTGTTTCAAATAAATTAGGAAAAGAATTAATAAATTTAAAAGTAGCAAAAGCACTTGATGGTTTTACTTTTGAAGAACAAATTGAACACATTGTTGAAGTGGCAATGGACAATGAGGAAAAACCAAAAGTTAAAAAAGTTACAAAGAAGAAAAAATCTGATAATTAATATTGTATAAAATTTAAGAAAATAAAGAAATGGCTTCAACTGGAATATTAAACGGAACATTAGCAAAAATACAAGTGGCTGGTACAACCATAGCACACTTAACATCAAACTCATTGACTTTTGATATGTCAACAAGAGATGCATCAACAAAAGACTCAAACGGATGGAAGGAAGCATTAGAAGGACAAAAATCATTTAGCGGTTCAGCTGAAGGGTTTTTTGCTGAAGATGCAACTTATGGATATGAGGATTTGTACACTGTATTCACTGGAAGAACTTTGGTGACTGTAACATGGACAACTGATGTAGCTGGTGACAAAGAATATAGTGGTTCTTGTTATATCACTTCACTTGAAAGAACTGATGGACTTGAGGAATCAAGCACATTTTCAGTATCTTTTGAAGGAACTGGTGCAATAACACAAGCAACTGTGTAAGAAATTGATTTTTGTTATATTGTGATAAATGGGGGATGGGGGAAACTTCATTCCCTTTTTTTATATTTGTAGCATGATAAAAATTAAAAACAAGGAGTACAAGTTCAAATTCGGTTTCAAAGCATTATTAATGTATGAAAAAGAAACAGGTTCATCAATTTCAGAAATGGGCGAAAATGTCACAATGAACATGATTGTTGAAATTGCTTATGCTGGAATGAAAGCATCAGGTGAAAAAGTCACAAAAGATTTTATTATCGATGCAATTGATGATGACATGGGTTTGATTAGTGTATTCACTGAAGCAATGCAAAATGATTTAAGTGCATTGGGTAATTTAAAGGTTGAAGCAAAAAAGTAAAATTGCCATTGAAAAATTTCATAAGGGGGTTTGTGTTGGGTACGTTAAAACAAACTCCTTTGTGTTTGGAAAGTTATTCAATGGTGGATGTGTGGGATGCGTACGTTGGAAATCGTTTGAATGAAAATATAAATTCAAGATCATTGTGGGAAACTGCAAGATTGATTTCATATGTAACGTTAAAATCACAAGGACAAAAAACAATGAAACGACCACAAGATTTGATGAAGTTTGAGTGGGAAGAGCAAAGCGGTAAAAAAGGAACAAAATCAAATCCATACACAAAAGCAGAAATTGAACAAATTAAAAAACTAAAACCAAACTGGTTCAATTAAAATGGCAAAAAAGACAATAAATATTAGAGCTGGATTTGACTTAAAAGCATTTAGCACATCAAGTCAAAATTTAGCAAGACAACTGCGTTCTTCAGGTAAAAAAATGCAGTCAATAGGGCGTTCAATGTCAATGTCATTGTCTGCACCATTGGCAATCATGGGTGGTCTTGCGGTTAAAACGTTTGCATCGTTCGAACAATCAATGGCAAAGGTTCAGGCCATTAGTGGTGCGGTTGGAAAAGATTTTCAAAACTTGACAAATCTTGCAAAAGATTTAGGAATTTCAACACGATTCAGTGCAACACAAGTCAGTGATTTAATGTTGAATTATTCAAAACTTGGTTTTAGTGCTGATGAAATTCAAAAAATAACTGGTGCAACATTAAACCTTGCACTTGCAACTGGTGAGGATTTAGCACAATCGGCTGAAGTAGCTGGTGCAACATTGCGTGGATTTGGGTTGGATGCAACTGAAATGACAATGGTCACTGATGTAATGGCAAAGTCGTTTTCATCATCTGCACTTGATCTAAACAAGTTTCAAGTTGCAATGAGTTCAGTTGCTCCAGTTGCACGAAATGCTGGTGTTACATTGCAAGAAACAACATCAATGCTTGGTGTACTTGCAAACAATGGTGTCGAAGCATCGACATCAGGAACTGCATTGAGAAACATCTTTTTAGAACTTGCGAAACAAGGAATGTCATTCGAGGATGCAATGGCACAAATAAATAATTCAACCAATGCCAATGCTACTGCAATGGAATTGTTTGGAAAACGTGGTGCAGCGGTTGCATCTATTCTTGCAAGTAATCAAGAAGCAATTGTTGGTTTAAATAGTGAATTGTTAAATTCTGAAGGTTCTGCACAAGCAATGGCAGCAATTATGGACCAAACACTTGAGGGTTCAATGATGCGTTTAAAATCAGCAACCGAAGGACTCGCAATTGAATTTGGTGAAGTCATGGCTCCAGCAATTGGAAAGGTTGCAGATTTCTTGGGCGGATTAGCTTTAATGTTTGCAAACATCAATCCAAATATTAAAAAGGTGATTGTTGTTGTTGGTGCTTTATTGGCGGTCATTGGTCCATTAATTTTGGCGGTTGGTGGTTTGACAACTGCATTTGCATTTTTAGCAGCAAATCCAATCATTTTGATAATAACTGGAATCATTGTTGCAATTGGTGGATTAGTTGCAATTATATTATATGTAAGAGATAATTTTGAAGCGTTTGCAGACTTCTTTTATAATTTATGGGTAAGGATTGCAAACTCTGCAATTGATAAAATTAAAGGCATTGCAAAAGGGTTGTCGTGGTTAGCTGGTAAATTTGGCATTGATATGGGAATTGATGCGTTTTTTGATCAGTTTAAACTTAAACCAAAACAAGCAACAAAAGAAATTAAGTCATTTGGTGAAACATTAAAAAAAGTCAAAGAACAAGTTTCAGCGTTTACCCTTGCAGATAAAGATGACAAAAAAACTGGAACAACTACTGCTGGTCCAACAACAAAAAAATCAACCGCAATTGCAATACAAGCACCATCACAAAAAGGGATTGAAAATGTCACTTCACAAATAAGTGAAATGGCAAACAAAGCAATTGAACCAATACAAATAAAAATTGAACCATTATCAAATCAAGAATTAGGTATTGTTACAACTGCTGAAAAAATAGGAAAAAATGCTGGTGAAGCATTAAGTAATGGTTTGAAGTCACTTGCGACTGAAGGTCTTGTTTCATTTGGAAACTTTTTGGGTAATGTGATGAGTGGTGGCGATATGACAATGCAAGATTTTGGGCGTGGGTTGTTAAATTCAATCGGTGGATTTATGCAACAATTTGGTGAAGCAATGATTGCAATTGGTATTGCTGAAGCAATGGTTGATGCATCAATCAAGTCAATGAATCCGGCACTTGCAATTGCTGGTGGTATTGCATTGGTTGCAGCTGGTGCAGCATTAACAAATTTAAGTAAAAAAGGTATTCAAATGGAAGGCGGTGGAACTGCACCATCACCATCAATGGCTGGTGGCGGAATGGGTGGAATGAATACACAACCAATTGCATTGGAAACAAAAATATCAGGTCGTGATTTGATACTTGTTCAAAATAGAGAAAAAGGATTTACAAGATAATAAATGAGTGGTGTTATATTTAGTAGTGAGTTAAGGTCAGACAATAACACACGATATAAGGTTGAATTGTTTGGTGATGATTATGTTGGTTTACCAAAGGTTGCAATAATTGGTGGAACTGGAAACACATTTTACATCAATAAAGATTGGCGTGATTATTTACAAACTGGAAAAAATTTATTTCTTCACACATCCTCATCAACACAAGCGGTCAGTGTGACTGGTATTTTTTCAAACGGAATCACAACACAAATCACAACCAGTGTTGCATATTCTGCATCATTTACTCACATTGGTGGTCCTTCATCCACAACCACAACAGACCAATACAAACCAACATTTAATCCTGATTTAATTGATTTAAAAACAGAATGGAAAGGTGAAGGGGATGAAATACTTGGTTCAATAAAGTCATCAAGTACATCAGTCACATATGCAAATAATGATCGTTATTTTGATAGGTTCTTTGAGCAATACCAAATCACACAAGATAACAAACTAAAATTATTAGTTTATAGATACACAACGGATTGGGAATTGGATTGGGCTGGTATCATTGTAATGGACCTTGTGCAATGGTCAAACATAGATAAACCAAGACCATATACATTCAAAGCCATTGATGGACTTGATGCACTTAAAAAATACGAGTACACACAAGATACATTATCGGTTAATAAAATAATTGATAATGTTTTTGAGGTGCTTGACATTCTTGGATTAAAACAATTTTGGTCATCATCAGATGCGTACATTCGTGAATCAATTGAATATAAATCAAGGGTTCTTGCAGCAACCACATCAACGGATGATTCACCGCTTGACTATACATATATTCCTGACAATTTATTTATTGGTGACACAAACAAAAATCCAACACAATACATATCATATTATGATGCATTAAGGGGTTTAATGGATTTGTTTAGTTGTCGGATATATCATGCAGATGGTGTTTATTGGATTCAACAAGTAAGAAATTTTGATACAAGTTCAATCAAGTATCGTGAATACTTAAAAAACAAAACATATACTGATGACACATATTCACATCAAAAGTCAGTTGGCAATTCAGGAGGTAAAGATTTAAGAATTTTAGCTGGTGGAACATTTGGGTATTTTGCTGGTGCATATCGAACACGAATCGAAGCAAAGCAACATATTGAAGGTAAACTTGGAATTGAGGGTATAACATTATCAAGTAGAAAGGCATCAATTGAAACAAGAAGTATTAATATTGGAACAATAAAAAGTGAAGGAGTTGGCCATATAAGGGTTGCAATGAGAGT
>Ga0208298_1001098_pt1 | contig 10345 bp, 9 predicted proteins | sample 14BtaG_FD_184088 | JGI IMG/M metagenome (GOLD analysis project Ga0208298, IMG submission 184088) | Marine viral communities from the Subarctic Pacific Ocean - 14B_ETSP_OMZ_AT15311_CsCl metaG (SPAdes) (version 2) | ecosystem: Environmental > Aquatic > Marine > Oceanic | place: Pacific Ocean... | reverse complement strand
AAAAAGAAAGACGAGAAGATACCTTACTTTGACGTTACGGCTCGATACCTTTTACAGACGCTTGGTACGGAATGGGGACGTGAAATGGTCGATCAAAACATATGGATTAAATTGTTACGTGTCCGCTTGATCGAGTGTTTAACCGACTCAGCTGTAACGCCTTTGGTCGTAGATGATCTACGATTCGACAACGAAGCTGAAATGATACGCGAGTTAGGCGGAGAAGTATGGCATCTTGATCGTCGTAGTTTCACAGCGGGGCACGATGATCACGTGTCCGAACAAGGCATAAGCGACAAGCTTATAACCAAGAAAGTATTACTATGAACGACGACACCGAACCTTTACCGTACATTGATCCATTCCTTAGTTGGGAAAGCGTCGATAAAGCGTTTGAACATTTTTGGTCGCAGAACCAGTTAGGTATAGACAAGAATGGAAAAACATATCGAACTAACACGCCAAGAAAGCGTCCGAAGAACCGAGGCTTTAGCGACCATAATTGGATGTTTAATAAAAAAGCCGTAAAATCACAGGTTGATAACGAGGATGAGCTTATTTAAAAGTCGCCGTTATGTTATTAAAACGAAATCAGATACTACCTTACTTGGAGACTTACATTAAGTCGTTCACACACAAGCGAACAGCACCTGTGAATGTGTACGTCCGTATGTCGTTATGCCATCGCGTCATTGCTCACGCTTTACTGCGTCGCCACTACAACGATGAAGAACCACGAGGGATTACGTGTATGTACAATGTCATCCCCTTTAGTCCTGAGACGATCAGACGTGCAGTCAAGGACGGCGTGGAGATGGGAGTCATTGACGTAGTGAACGGCGGTGACAGGCGATACAAAAAGATCAAGGCGTCACAAGAACTAGTAGACACGTTCGAGAAAGATAACGTAGAATCTGATTAACCCACACAACACTAAAACGAAAGGAGAAGATATATGGGTCAAATAAAACAGAGACATCAGCGATTTCAAGTCGATGTCAGAACAACCAAAGGACGACTACGTCCGAGCTTTGACAGCTATGACGCGGCGAATACGTGGTTAAAAGAGGTCGAGAAAAAGGACAAGCTTGGCATTGACATCACGCATGAAGTCGCGAATGTAACAGCAGTCAGTATGAACGTACGTGAACTCGCTGAAGAAACGCTTAACCGACATTGGCGTGGATGTAAATCCGAGATGAGCCTGTGGAGGAATGCTAAAGACGTTTACTTACGTGTTGGTGCAAGTCGTCCAGTACGCGATGTAAACGAACGTGTGATCGACGACCTAGTGTACGAGCTTGAACGCGATGGAAAAGCAAACGCCACAATTAACCGACGTCTTGCCGCTCTATCGAAGATGCTTAAACACGCATACCGACGGGGTTACATCGCACGTATGCCGTTGATCGAGCGTAAGCGAGAACCAAAAGGACGTGTCCGTTGGGTCACGGCGGAAGAAGAAACGGCTATGGTCGGTAAGTTCAAAGAGATGGGACGTACTGAGATGGCAGACTTTGTGAAGATACTTACGTGTACAGGATTACGTACAGGTGAGTTGTTTAAACTTCTTGGACGCGATGTGAACCTTGAAGAAAGGGTCGTACATTTATGGGATACCAAGAATGGTAAGTCTCGATCTGTACCGCTTACTCACGACGCTTGTGACGCGTTACAACGCAACTTAAAACAAGGTAACGAGCGATTGTTTACGTTCACCCAGGATGCGTTCAGTCATTGTTGGAAGACGATGAAGCATCTGATTGGTCTTGGTAATGATGACGAGTTCGTACCGCATTGCTTGCGTCATACGTGTGCGTCAAGATTAGTCCAACGAGGCATGTCTTTACCCGTCGTTATGGAGTGGTTAGGACATAGCTCGATCAGTACAACGTTACGTTACGCGCACCTCGCACCTAAGTCGTTAGAGAAGGCAAGGGATGCGTTGGAAAGTCGTGACCAAACCGTGACCAAAACATAAAAAAAGAAAGAAATCTCGTGACTCAAGCAATTCTAGGTGATACACCCAAGTCCTTACTGACCAACACTTACAGCCCAGCGGGCGTGGTGAAATTGGTATACACAAGGGACTTAAAAGGGGTTCAATGTGTTGTACAGGTCACGAGTTTTCTTCTTAACTTATTCAATCAATTCAATAATTTAGTTGACATAATATCTCTTCGTACATTTCTTAGGAGATGTAACGGCGTGACAATGTCGTGACCACAACCACCAACAAACAATAAACGAATTATGGGAAGACCATTTAGAAAACTAACGCCCGAAGAAATTAGAAGCGTTCAACTTAATCCGCCTAAAGTAATGAACACGGCACAAGTGGGGGCTTATATAGGATTAAGTACAACAGCCGTAAGATACATTATATCCATTGATGAAACATTTCCCGCCTTTAAGTTGAGCGTTGGCGGAGAGTGGAAGTTTCTTCTTGTAAAAGTAGACGCTTGGTTACTTAAAAAAGACCGAGTCGAGCATGAGGAAGAGTAATCTAGCATGGATCAGCTAGAGCTTAACCTAGAGATGCAACAATCGGGCATCGCCCGTTACCGCCGTAAGGTCGAGTCTGCAAAGCGTCGTGAAAAGGAATCCGAATCGCCTTATGGTCAGCGTCTGTTACGTGGGACATTACCGCAAGTCATTGACGAAGTAAAAAACCGAATCAAGTACCACAAGAAGAACACGGCGGCTGTACCGAAATGGTTTCCGCTTATATGGGATATGAAACCCGAAGTCATCAGCTTAATCGCGATGAAGACAATGCTTGACGGTATCTGTCGTAAACATCCGCTGACTAACACAGCGATCCGAGTCGCGACGAACATCGAAGATGAAGCACGATACATCCGTATGAAGGAAGAGTATCCTGACGTGTTTAAGTTCGCTAAGAAGGACGTTGAGAAATGGAGTGATCGTACGTACCGACGGATTCGTGAAGCGTTTTTAAGGCACGAACAAGGCGAAGCAAAGAAAGGTAACATCGAACCTTGGAAGGTCTGGACGCGTAAGGAAAAAATATTGATGGGTACGTGGTTACTAGAGCTTATCCGCACGGTTACCAATCTAGTTACCTTCGTCATGTTAGGACACAAAAATAAAACGCGTTGGGTTATTACAGCAAGTGACGATCTGTTCCAATGGATTGCCGACTACAATCAAAGCCAAGAATTATTACAACCTTTATGGTTACCTATGGTGGAAACACCAGCACATTGGAAAGGTCTATGGCAAGGCGGATACAAGGATGTCGATCTTCAACCACTTACGTTTATCAAGTCAAACGACATGGAATACATGCGTGAGCTTGACACGTCAAATTTCCAACCAGTGATCGATTCGGTTAACCACGTACAAGATACGCCTTGGACGGTTAATGACAAGGTACTAAAGATTGCACGATGGGCGTGGGATAATGACCGAGAGATCGGCGAGATGTGCCGTCGTACTGACTACGAGTTACCGCCTTTTGATCCGACAGCCGAAGGCGATCCAGAACGTAAGCGTGAGCTTGGTCGTAAGAGCGGAGTGCTTAGAAGTTTAAACATATCGTTACGCAGTCAGCGTTTACAAATCATAAAGACGTTATGGTTGGGCGATAAGTATGCGGGTAAACACTTTTACTTTCCACATCAGATCGACTTTCGTGGACGCATGTATCCCGTGCCTTACTACCTGTCGCCACAAGGTACGGACTTAGCGAAGTCTCTTTTATTGTTTAGTGAGTCGGAAACGATTTGGAATCCTGAGACGGACGCTCGATGGTTAGCGATACACGGTGCGAACTGTTACGGCATGGACAAGGTGACGTTTGACGAGCGTGTTAAGTGGGTTAATGACAGACGCCAAGAAATATTTGAAGTGTGTAAAGACCCGAAGGTCAACGACTGGTGGACAGGCGCAGATGAGCCGTGGCAGTTCCTAGCATTTTGTTTTGAATGGGGTGAGTTATTAAGCATGGGTGGACGGGGATTTAAAACCCGTCTGCCCGTCGCTATGGACGCGTCTAACAACGGCATACAATTACTTTCTTTGTTGGGTAGGGATGAGATCGGCGGTCGAGCTACAAACGTATCAGCTACGGAAGCTCCCGCCGATCTCTATCAATTTGTAGCGGATCAAGTAACGGAAGAATTAAAGAAGAAAGCTAAGAAGGGCGATCACATCGCGACTGAATGGTTAAAGCTAGGCATCACACGTAAGCTTACCAAGCGTCCTGTCATGGTCAAACCCTACGGCGGTACTCGCCAGTCCTGTCGCGACTATGTACACGAGTGGTTTAGAGATTTGTGTCTTGAGCGCGACATCGATCCGTTCGGAAGTGAGACAACACCCGCAGTCAGTCAATTATCAATGGTCGTTTGGAAAGCGATGGACGAATGTTTAAGCCGACCAAACGCAGTCATGGCGTGGCTTCAACAATGTGCGAGGTTGTTGGCACGTGAAGGCAAGGCGATTGAGTGGACGACACCACTTGGTTTTAAAGTACGACAAAAATATTTTAACACGAAAGGATCACAGATTGAAACGATGTTAGGCGACAGGATTTCGTTTGTCAGATGGCATCAACCGTTGAACGAACTTAATCGTAAACGTCAAGCCAATGGCATCAGTCCTAATTATGTACACAGTCTTGACGCAACCATCGCACACAAGACAACGAACGAAGCGAAGAAGATGGGCATCCGCTCACTTGCTATGGTACACGACAGCTTCGCAACACACTCGACAAACAGCGAAGCATTAAGCGGGATCATACGACGAGAAACCGCAAACACTTTCAACGAGGACTTACTTCTTAAATTCAAGGATGAAGTCCAAACACAAACCAAAGAAGAACTACCAGACCTACCTCCTTACGGAACTCTTGATCCGCTTGAGGTGCTAGGTTCTGACTATTTCTTCGCATAACAACGACGCTTAAAAGGAGCGATTAATGACCAGATATAATATGAAGACAATAACCACACCAACAGGAACAGCAAGATACTGCTACCTCACAAACCCATCGAAAGGTGAATATGATTCAGAGTATGGAACGTACCGTACTGAGTTGATATTAGATAAAGCTGATTGGGATAAGTTAAAAGCACAGGTACAACCTGAGTACGAAGCTGCTTACCTCGCCGAGAATACCAAGCAAGGTAAAGAACTAAAGAAAGCTAACCTTCCATTCGTAATCGACGGAGAAGATCACATCGTAAAGTTAAAGATGAAAGCGGGTGGTAAACGCCGTGACGGAACTGAGTACAAATTACAAGTTGCGTTGTTCGACAGCCAAGGTAACCCGATGAAAGGCGACGACATCGTCGGTGGTGGTAGTCGTATCAAGATCGGAATGAAGATGAGGTTTTGGTATGTCGCCGCACATGGATTCGGCATGACACTCGAACCACAAGGCGTTCAAGTACTCGAACTAGCGGCTGTCGGAACAAGCGAGAAAGCAACATCCTATGGATTTACCGCAGAAGAAGGCGGATATACAAACGGAGGAGAAACATTCGAGAATACTCTCGATCAACCAGAACCTAATGCCGAGGAAACCAAGCAAGAAGCGCCCCTGTCGGCGGACTTCTAAGTATCGTTCTGGATTTGAAGCAAAGACCGCTTATTGGTTAGAGCGGAACGGCATCAAGTTCGGGTACGAAACTGTGAAGATCGAATACAGGAAACTATCAACGTACACACCTGACTTTATTCTACCAAACGGAATTATAGTAGAGACTAAAGGACTATGGACGAGTGAAGACAGAACCAAACATCTCCTTATTCGAGAACAACATCCCGAACTTGATGTCCGTCTTTGTTTTATGAACGCGTCAAACAAGATACGCAAAGGTTCTAAAACAACATACGCAAAATACTGCGAACAGAAAGGCATTAAATACTGTGACAAAACGATACCAAAATCATGGCTGAATACCAAGAAATCCACACGTCCTGTTCCGCCTGTGGTTCAAGTGACGGACGATCTACATACGTAGACGGATCAAGTCATTGCTTCAGCTGTGGAAAGAACACCCAACCCAACAAAAATGAAAAACAAAAAATGGAAGAACAACCAACGACTAAAACTAATAAAGCGTCGTTTGTAAGTAACGGCAAGACCACCGCTTTAACGCGAAGAAACCTGACGGAAGAGACGTGTAAGAAGTGGGGTTATCAAGCCGCAGACGTCGATGGACAGATGGTTCAAGTCGCAAACTACCGTACTCGTGACGGCAAGTTATGTGGACAGAAGATTAGATACGCCGACAAATCATTCAAGGTACGTGGCGAACTGATCGGACTATACGGACAACATCTGTGGCGAGACAGCGGTAAACGAGTCGTCGTAACCGAAGGAGAGATCGACGCTTTAAGCGTGTCCCAAGCGTTTAACAATCGCTGGGCAGTCGTATCTGTACCGCACGGTGCTGGCGGAGCTAAGAACAACGTCGCACAAGCACTCGATTGGCTTGAACGATATGAAGAAGTGGTTTTTATGTTTGATATGGACGACCCAGGACGCAAGGGAGCGGCAGAATGTGCGGCTCTTCTAACTCCTGGACGTGCAAAGATAGCCGAGCTACCGCTGAAAGACCCGAACGATATGCTAAAGGCGAACCGTGCAAAGGAGCTTGTAACAGCAGTCTTTGAAGCGCGTGAGTATCGCCCCGATGGTATCGTCGGTGCTGAAGAACTATGGGAAAAGATAAGCGAAGTAAATAACACGGAGTCTCAACCGTACCCATACACATCCTTGAACGACATGACACACGGTATAAGGCGAGGCGAACTCGTCACGATATGCGCGGGTAGTGGGATTGGGAAGTCTCTGTTTTGTCGTGAGGTTGCGTATTCATTATTAGGACGTGGTGAAACAGTCGGTTACATCGCGCTTGAAGAGTCAGTCAGGCGGACAGCTCTAGGTATAATGGGACTACACGTTAACAAACCGCTTCATCTCGAAAAGGAAATACACCACGAAGTATTACGACCTACGTTTGAAGAGACGGTAGGGAACGGACGCTTCTTTACCTACGATCACTTCGGAAGTTGTGACAGCGATAATCTACTCAATCGAATTAGATACCTATGCAAAGGACTAAACTGTAAGTGGATATTTCTTGATCATTTATCGATAGTGGTAAGTGGGTTTGAAGGTGATGATGAACGACGCTTGATTGACAACACGATGACACGCCTACGTTCTCTCGTCGAAGAGACGCAATGTGGCATGGTATTAGTCAGTCATTTAAAGCGACCTCCAGGCGCTGGACACGAGGAAGGGGCGATCACATCGCTTGCACATCTTCGAGGTTCACACGCCATACCGCAACTGTCTGACATGGTTATTGGATTAGAACGTAATCAACAATCAGAAGCAGACGCAAACCAAACACGTATAAGAGTGTTGAAGAACCGATTCTCAGGCGAGACAGGACTAGCTTCAACATTACATTTCAACCAACAAACAGGAAGATTAAATGAACATGATAACTCGTTTCTTAAAACTAATAACAATACTACCGAAGCCTCGTCACAGCCGTTCTGATTATTCAAAACTGTTCCGTGCGATCCGTCTTGTCGAAAGTGGTGGTGCTTATGATGCGCCTTATGCCGTCGGTGACAGCGGTCGATCAATCGGTCCTTATCAAATAAGCTTTGGCTATTGGCTCGACGCTTATAACTACGATCAATCAATCGACGGAACGTGGGCAATGTGTGTCGATCAGGTCTACGCTGAACAAGTGATGATGGTATATTGGAAAAGACACGCACCGAAGGATGCGACTTGGGAAGTCTTAGCACGGATACACAACGGCGGACCTAATGGTTACCACAAGGTTGAGACACAAGAATATTGGAAGAAAGTTATACGCTACCTATGAACATGAATAAAACATTATACTTCGACATCGAGACTAACGGGTTAGAAGACTTCGTAACGCTTGATGATTTACATACCGTTCATTGTTTGAGCGTTTATAACCCGATTAAGCAACAGATGTTGACCTTCGATAGCGACAGTATGCAACAAGGACTACATCTACTTGACAGCGCTGAGACAATTGTCGGACACAATATCATAGGCTTCGATGTACCAGCGCTGACTAAGCTGTATGGATGGTCGCCTAAAGCGCGTATACTAGACACAGCAGTGACGACACGTTGTGTACATTCTGACTTGTTCAAACTCGACATGGTACGTAAGGATTTCCCAAAAGAATATTGGGGATCACATAGCTTGAAGGCGTGGGGTAATCGTTTAGGCGTGTCTAAGATGGAGTTCGATTCCGAGAACTTCGACGTGTATACGGAAGAGATGCGTAAGTATTGTGAACGTGATGTAATTGTGACACACGCTATAGGCGCTTACCTTCGCGATGAAGAACCTGACAATCGTATGTTAAACCTAGAACATCAGTTCGCTAGGATCATACGTAAACAGGAACTTGCGGGGTTTGCCTTTGACGAAGATAAAGCGGACAAGTTAATACAAGTACTTACCACACGACGTGCTGAACTCCTCGACGATTTACAGAAGACATTTCCACCTGTAGTCGAAGAGATGAAGACACCTGAAGGATGGGAAATAGAGATCGACGGTAGACAGTTCTTTGGCGTGACTAAAGCGGCGTTAAAGAAGATACTGAAAGAAGACGGACAAGTACAAGCGTTAGCTAACAAGGCGACTAAGCTAGGCAACAAGACTAAGAACATACCTTTTAATCCAGGCAGTCGCGATCAGATCGCCGCACGTTTAAAAGAACTAGGTTGGAAACCCGTACACTTCACACCCGATGGTAAACCTAAGATCGACGAAGCCGTGCTTAAAAATGTAAAGCATCCATCGGCAGACTTACTACTTGAATACCTAATGGTTGTTAAACGCTTGGGCATGTTAGCCGAAGGCGACAACGCTTGGATCAAACGCGTTCGTAAGGGACGTATCCACGGTAAGGTAAATACTAACGGAACGGTCACAGGTCGTTGTACTCATAGCTATCCTAACATCGCACAAGTACCAGCAGTACGCGCACCCTACGGCAAAGAATGTCGTGAGTTATTTAAAGCGCGTGATGGCTACGTACTTGTCGGTTGTGATGCGAGTGGTCTTGAACTGCGTATGCTTGCGCATTACCTCGCGGGGTTTGACGGTGGTAACTACGGACGTCAGTTATTAGAAGAAGACATTCACACGGTTAATCAACAAGCGGCTGGACTAAAGACACGTGACCAAGCGAAGACATTTATCTACGCATTCTTATACGGCGCTGGTGACGGTAAGATTGGAGAGATCGTAGGCGGTACAGCACGAGAAGGTAAAGCGTTGAAACAAAGATTCCTTACATCGCTTCCCGCTCTAAACGCGTTGAAGAAAGCCGTTGAATCAAAGGTCAAACGTGGTGGATTCTTACGAGGATTAGACGGACGCATACTACCAATACGCTCCGAACATTCAGCGCTTAACACGCTGTTACAATCGGCGGGAGCAGTCGTGATGAAGCAAGCGTTGGTCAGTTTAAACACACACTTGGCAACGAGTAACTGGCGATCTATGCACGACTATACATTCGTAGCGAATATCCACGACGAGTTTCAAACGGAAGTTAAACCAGAACTCGCAGAGCAATTCGGTAAGACCGCATGTATCGCGATAAGAGAAGCGGGTAATCATTTAAAGATGAAGTGTCCATTGGATGGTGAGTACAAGGTCGGTAACAACTGGGCAGAAACTCACTAATACTACACGTGAGGACTTGTACGACTTGCCATAAGAATTATCCCCTGACCGAGTTCTATAAAGACAGGGCAAGGGCGGATGGTCTGACGACAAGATGTAAAGCATGTAGTCGTGCGAATAAAAGAAAGCACGGACGTAAAGCTAATTTAAAAAAGCGATACAACTTATCTACTGAAGAATACGACTACATGTCGTTCAAGCAAGGACACGCTTGCGCTATATGTGGCGCTAAACCCACTGATAAAAAACTAGGTGTAGATCACAATCACAAGACAGGTGCGATTCGTGGGCTGTTATGTGGCACGTGTAACACGGCGCTTGGACTACTTAAAGACGACCCATCAATTATTCTTAAAGCGTACAACTACCTCACGATACATAATTACAACCAACAACAAAAAGGAAATAAATGACAACGACATTATTAATAGACGCCGACGTACTGGCGTATCAATCGGCGTTTACAGCGCAAGCTAACATACAATGGAAGGAAGACCTGTGGACGGTACATACTGATCTTGCTATTGCGAAGACATGGATTGTTGATCGACTTGAAACGTTTAAAAAACGTATGAAAGCGGACGACTTCATCCTCGCTATATC
>Ga0208298_1001094_pt1 | contig 10396 bp, 10 predicted proteins | sample 14BtaG_FD_184088 | JGI IMG/M metagenome (GOLD analysis project Ga0208298, IMG submission 184088) | Marine viral communities from the Subarctic Pacific Ocean - 14B_ETSP_OMZ_AT15311_CsCl metaG (SPAdes) (version 2) | ecosystem: Environmental > Aquatic > Marine > Oceanic | place: Pacific Ocean... | reverse complement strand
GGCAAACCAAAGAATAGACATAGATATTAAAATAAACTCTAAGACAGGGGAGATATCTCTAAAGTCATTAGATAAAGGTTTTGATAACATAAAAATAAAAGCTGGACAGGCTGAACAGGCTGCTAGAACCCTGAATCTTGAGGTATCTAAAATATCGTCAGGAGGTCAGGTTAAAGTTGCTGGTGATAGTTATCAAAAGTTAGGTCAGCAAATGGGTGGTGCAGCAGCAGCTTCAGGTTCAGCTACTTCTTCTGTACTAGAACTTGGTAGAGTTATATCTGATTCTAACTATGGAATAAGAGGTATGGCAAATAACCTTTCTCAATTAGCTTCTAACATATTGTTTTCTGCAAAAGCTGCTGGGGGACTTGGACTTGCTTTAGGTCAGATAGGAAAAGCCATGCTAGGTCCACTAGGTATACTCCTTTTAATACAAGGAGGTATTGCATTACTTGAAAGGTTTAGTATGAAATCTAAAAAAGCTGAAGAAGCTGTAAAAGGTCTAGGACAAGAAATAGCTTCTTCTACATCAGAATTAAAGATTCTAAAAAGGAGTATGGATAATGAGAATGTTACTCAATCTCAAAGAATAGAACTGGTTAATGATGCTAATGAAAAGTATAAAGATTTAAACATATCTTTAGGAAAAAATGGAGAATTAACAGATGAATCTGTAGAAGCAATAGATAGAAAAATATTTGCTTTAACTAGACTTGCTAAAGCTAATGCAATTCAGTTAGAAATAGAAAAGGAAATGTCAAAATCACTTAATGCTGAATTAAAAAAAGAAAAGCTAATTGAAGATTCTGGATTTGAAAACATCCAAGCCTTTGAGAGCTTTCAAGAAAAATACCTACAAGCTATAGAAGATGGCAATACTTTAATATCTGATTCTATGCTACTAAGACAGTTTGGACAAGAAGCTACTTACGATACTGGTGAAGCAGGTCAAGCTATATTTCAGATAAGCGAATCCATAAAAGAGGCTTTAAACATTTCTGCGGAAGCCGAAAAACAAATAGATAGACTTATAAAAAAAGCTACAAAAGGAGACGAAGCTATCAGAGATATTATAGACTCTAACGAAAACAAGGGTAGAGGAAGGTCACGAAGAGCTAGTAAAAGATTTAAATCTCAAATTCTAGACTTGCAAAAATTCATACTAAAAAACCTAAGAGATGAAGCTACGATGCTCGAAGAAAATGAGGTTGAGAAGTTAAAGATAAAACAAAAATACGAAAGAGAGGATTTAGTAAGAAGAAGAACTGAGTTTAGAGATAAACAACAAAAAAGACTTGATGATTTTCTAGCTTCTTCAAAAAGCAGAAGGAGAAATGCAGAGGCTAAAGAAAAATTTAGACTATCTCAAATACAAGCAGATGGAGAGTACTTTGAAGCACTTTCTGCACTTGGAATAAAGCAGACAGCAGAGAAACACGTTCAAATGTTAGAACTAGAACGTAAATTTGCTGAGGAGCTAGTAAACCAAAGGTTAAGTCAAATAACTGCTAGTGAATCAATGTTACAATCCTTTACTGCTGGAACAGAAGCTGGTTCTCTAAATAGACCAATGAGTGCTGTGGGTGCTGAAAGTATAGACCGACAAAACGAAATGGCTAGACAAAGGATGGATGCCGAACAAGCTAATTTTGAAGATGACCTAGAGAGAAAGAAGAAGAACTTATTAGATGAAGGTTTTGAGCTATTACAAGTAGAACAAATGATTCAAGGAGAAAGACACGCATTCCAAATGAATCAGGTTCAACAGGAGATAGAGTTAGAGAGAAATAAGATTGAAGCTAAAAAGAATATTAATCAAGAATACATTTCTTGGCTTGGTGGATTAGGTGGTATACTAAAAAACATTGCTGGTGAAAACGAAGCTCTAGCGACTGCTGCTTTGGTTCTAGAAAAGGGAGCAGCAATAGCTAATATAGTTGTAGAAACTCAGGCTGCTAACCAAAGTATTATAGCTAATACAAGTGCAGAGGCTGGTAAAGTTATAGCTTCTGGTACTGCTGCAAAAGTCAAAGGGGGTATAATGTTAGCTGGAGGTAATCCTGCTGGTGCTGCCCTTATAGCTGCTGGTGCTTCTGGTATTAGTTCTGCTGCTGGAATAAAAGCAGGAGGAGCAGCTAGGGTAAGTAAAAATAAGATTGCTGCTGGAATATCAATAGCATCTATATTGTCAACAGGTCTAGGTTCTCAAGGTAGTGTTGGAGGTCCTTCTGGTGGTGGAGGAGAAGAAGGAGGTGGAGGTAGAACTTTTGACTTTAACTTGGTAGGCTCTACAGGTATTAACCAATTAGCTGAAGGTATAGGCGGTCAATTTGAACAGCCAATACAAGCATACGTTGTAAGTTCACAAATGACGTCTCAACAACAGCTAGACAATGTGATACAGTCAAGTGCGACTATAGGAGATTAGAAACAAAAAAAAATTAAATTGTTATAACATTATGGAAGACTTAGATATATTCGAATTATTTATAGATGAAGAAAACGAATGGGGTGGCATAGAAGCTATCTCAATCGTTGAGAACCCTGCTATAGAAGAGGACTTTATTGCTCTTAAATCACAAGAAGTTAAACTTGCTGAGGTAGATAAAGAAAAGCGTATTCTTATGGGTGCTGCTTTAATACCTAATAAAAAGATTTACAGAAGAAATGGTGAGCAAGAGTATTACATACACTTCTCAGAAGATACTGTAAGAAAAGCCTCACAGCTTTTCCTATCAAGGGGCAAACAAAACAACTCAACATTAGAACACGAAGTAGAACTAGGTGGTTTATCTGTTGTAGAGTCTTGGATAATAGAGGATGAAGTACAAGACAAGTCAAGAAAGTACAATCTTAATATGCCTGTAGGAACTTGGATGGTATCTGTCAAAGTAAACAATGACGAGATATGGCAAGAGTTTGTTAAGACAGAGAAAGTAAAAGGCTTTAGCATAGAGGGATTCTTTAGCGATAAGAAACAAGATGCACCTAATGAAAGTGTAGAAGAGGAATTATCAGCAGAGGACTTAGCTAAGATATACGAGATACACGAGATTTTAAGTGCTTCTAACAATGTTGAACTTAAAACTTATAGTGACTATCCACAGGGAGCTAGAAACAATGCCAAGAGAGCTTTAAAATGGAAGAAAGAGAATGGTAGTTCTTGTGGAACTTCTGTTGGTTGGACTAGAGCCAATCAATTAGCTTCTGGAGAGGCTTTATCTCGTTCTACTATTGCAAGGATGGCATCATTCAAAAGACATCAACAACATAAAGACGTACCTTACTCTGAAGGGTGTGGTGGTCTTATGTGGGATGCTTGGGGTGGTTCTGCTGGTGTTAATTGGGCTATTGGTAAACTAAAGAAAATAGACTCTGAAAAGATGGCTGAAGTAGACTCTGAGGGTAGGATTAAGAAAAGTCCTAAAGCACCTAAGTCAGATACACCTAATAAGAATCCAAAGGGAGAGGGAACTGCTAAGGGAGATGCTTCTGGTAAAACTGGTGCTAAGGTGTCTAAGAAAGATAGAGAGACTTTACAGAATAAATCAACTGAGTTTAACGAGAAGTATAAAGAGAAGTTAGGATATGGAGTAACTGTAGGTATGTTAGCTTCTGTATTTCAAAGAGGACTAGGTGCGTTTAACACTAGCCATTCACCTAACGTTAAGTCTGCATCTCAATGGGCTTTTGCAAGAGTAAATGCGTTCTTGTATCTAGTTAAGAATGGTAAACCAGAGAATACTAAGTACACTACAGACTATGACTTATTGCCGACTAAACACCCTAAATCAAGTAAGAAATGAAAGCTGTATATTGTAAGTGCAAGAATACCTATTGTATAGACTGCTGTAAAGACTGCAAAGCTCCAGATTACTGGAAGCAAGGAATAGGAAATATTACTGGAACACCAGAGTCTGAGGGAGATGACTAATCAAAATGAAATAAACTTTAATTTAATTGTTATACTAATATAAAAATGTTTAATTTATGAAAGCAACAGAAATTTTAGGGAAGCTAAAAGATGTTTTACTTTCTACTGAAGAAGTGGTAACTGAAACTCCTATAGAGGAGGTAAAAGAAGAGTTGTCTGCTGAAGAGGTAGTAGAGAACGTTGAATTAGAGTCTCAAGAAGAAGTGGTTGAAGAAGTAGTAGAAGAAACTACTGAATTAGCTGAAGAAGACGAAGTTGTGGAAGAAGTAGTAGAGGGTGAAGCCCCTGTTATGGAATACGCATCTAAACAAGACTTAGAAGACCTCAAGAAAGAATTTATGGGTGTCATCGAAGGTCTTATGAAAAAAGAAGAAGAGTACAACAAAGAAGTACCTGCTGAATTGAGTGCAGAAGAGCCTGTAGAGGAAATCTCTCATTCACCTGAAGCTGGTATTGAAAGTAAGTCTAAGTTTGTTATCGGTGGTAACAGAGCTATGACAACTAAAGACAGAGTATTCGCAAAAATGTTTAATAAATAATTATTTAATAAAAATGGCAACAACAACATCTATTACTACAACTTATGCTGGTGAGAAATTACAAGGTTTTATCTCTGCTGCATTACTATCTGCTAACACTATCGAAAATGGTGGTGTAAGCGTTAAACCAAATGTAAAATTCAAAGCTGTAATCAAATCATTGGCTACAGGAACATTAATTGCTGATGACACTTGTGATTTCACAGACAGTTCTTCAGTAACTCTTGCTGAAAGAATTTTAACACCTGAGACTTTTCAGGTAAACCTACAACTATGTAAAGACGATTTCCGTTCTGACTGGGATGCAATCTCTATGGGGTATTCAGCTTTTGATAGCTTACCTCCATCTTTCGCTGATTTCTTAGTAGCTCACGTTGCTTCTAAAGTAGCTGAAGAAATGGAAACTACTATCTGGAGTGGAACTAATGCAACTGCTGGACAGTTTGATGGATTCACTACTTTATTTGCTGCTGATGGCGATGTTATCGATGTAGCTGGAACAGCAATCGATGCTAGTAACGTAATTGCTGAAATGGGAAAAGTAGTTGATGCTATACCTTCTGCAATCTACGGAAAAGAAGACCTTAAATTATATGTTTCTAAAAACGTAATGAAGGCTTATGTTCGTGCATTAGGAGGATTTGGAGCTGCTGGATTAGGAGCTGCTGGTTCTGACAACAAAGGAACACAATGGTATGACAACGGAGCTTTATCTTTCGATGGTGTATCTATCTTTATGGCTAGTGGACTTGCTGATAACAAAATGGTAGCTGCTCAGTCTTCCAACTTATATTTTGGTACGGGCGTTTTATCTGATTTAAATCAAGTAAAAGTACTAGACATGGCTGACCTTGATGGTTCTCAAAATGTTCGTGTAATTGCTCGTTTCACTGGAGGAATTCAGTACGGATTTGGAGCTGAGATTGTATACTATACAGCTTAATAACTGTTTAATTTAATATAAAGGGGATGGGTTTCTATCCCATCCCTTTTTTTGTTTAACTATAAAAATATAAAAATATGCCTTGTGATATAGCAACTGGAAGAACGGAAGCGTGTAAGGAAAGTGTTGGTGGATTAAGAAACATCTACATCGGAAACTACGTTGAAGGACTTTACGCTGATGCAACATCTAACTTAGATGCTGACGAGCAAATAACCTCACTAACAACTGACTTAGTTGTTTACAAGTTTGAACTTAGAGGTGACAACAATACTTTTGAGGAAACTAACGAGAACTCAAGAGACAACGGAACTTCTTTTTGGACACAAACTGGAGCTATCGTATTAAAGAAACAAGATGCTGCTACTCAAAAAGCTCTTAAATTACTTTCTTACGGAAGACCACACATCCTAATAGAAGATTACAATGGAGGATTTAGATTAGCTGGACTTCAGAATGGATTAGAGGTGTCTGTTTCTACTGCTACTGGCGGTGCAATGGGAGACCTTAACGGATACAATATCTCTTTTGAAGGAAAAGAAAAAGAACCTGCTTACTTTGTATCATCTGCAATAGTAGGAGCTGGACTTGACATTGATGTTAACACAACAGTTATCAATCCGTAATAACTAATTACTTTGATATTAAGGGGGCTATGTTTACATAAGCCCCTTTTTTTATAAATAAAATGAAAACCACTGTTTATTGTTATAATACTATGACAATAGCAGATATAAGTAATCTACCTACAATAACACTTAAAGTAACTGGGAGAGAATCCATAGCTACTAAATGCTGTGTTATAAATCAAGAGACAAAAGTGGCTCTTGAGCTGTTTAGTGGGTTTACTTTTACTCAAAACGAGACTGCAACAATAACAATAAGTGGCGAAGACATAAGTTTTATAGAGTCTATAGATGAATATACCACCTTATCTGTATTGTTTTTTGACTCATCAAATATTCCCATTTATAGAGATATAGTTAGATTTAATGAAACAATAGGGGCATCTGGGGATTACGTTCAGGCGTCTTCTTTAGATACTTATATTCTTTATGGAAGTGAATACAACGCTTCACAAAGCTCTGTCGTGGATATTTACGAAAATGGTGGAAGTGGTGGAAGTGGTGGAAGTGACGGAAGTGATGGAAGTGATGGAAGTGGTGATTCAGAAACAACAACACCTACTTCAACAAATGTAACTTATATTAATGTTGGAGATAATCAGACTATTTTTAACTATGACTCTACATTTTTAACAGACACAAATGAATACTCTGTTGATTATGATTCAAATAATAATGGTAGAGGTCAAATTAACTTGAGGTCTAATCATATTTTACATCAGTCCTTAGAAGAGACTTTTGGAGATTTTAAAGTTCGTTCAGCAGAATACGGGGTTTTTAACGACACACCTTCTAGCTTAGAAGCTGTTGATGTTTTTGAATATACATTCAATACAAACACAGGTAATACATACGGATACCATCCAGATGCTATAGATGGAAGAAATCCTAATCTTGTAAATACTTTAGAGGCAGAATTTCCTGCAATAAATAGAAATGGTAAATACTACCATTTTAGAAATGGTAGAGACGAAAGATTTAGTGAAACCATATCATACTTGCAATCAAGACAAGAAAATGGTATAGATAATTCTTCTTTAACAATTTCAACTCAAGTTTATAAAGAAGATTCTATATCTGATTGGACTGTTGGAATGAGCATTTACTCAGATGCACAGGGAACTTCTATTACAGATAATTATGTAGATTCTTACGCAGATGTAAACGACTTAGACAGATATCATTTTATATCTAAAAACGCATCAAATGTATGGGTTTTAGTAAGGTGTACAGACGGAATTGTAACTCATGTTGAGGCAGTAGACTCTGTAGACTATGTTAGGATGGTAGAAATGTACGGAGTTCGTATACAATCAACTGTTGCATTTACTAGTGCAGGTTCTAGGTTAAGTGATTACAGGACTTGGCTAGAAGGTCAACTCGCATTAGAAGGTGCAGTGTTTGTTGAGTCAGACTCTACTTCATTTGGTGAATATACTTCTTCTAGATTTGGAATAAGTAAAATTGGTTATTATAGAGGAGACTATAGAAGAGCCTTCGATATGGTTAATGGCACTATAGGGGCTGTTGGGGATAAGATTTATATTTCAAGAGCACCTTTAAACATAGTTGACGTTTTTCACAAAACTATTGTTTCTAATAATGGAGATATTTTATATGAGGCTGATGAAAACCAATATGCAAGGTACGGTTTTACTGCTTTTGCTAATAAACGTCAAGAAAATGAAGAATTCCAAGAACAATCTTGGCTTTTAATAGAGTTTGACAATGTTACTGGGCTTATATCAGATAGACAATGGATTAATCCATCAGATTATATCGCTTAAAAAATGAATATACATTAATATAATGGAAGACAATAAACATATTAGAGTAGTTAATTTATCAGCTTACCAGACACCAGTTGTAAAAGAAGAATACAACAGGGATTGGGTATGCTACGGAGAGGACAACGAATACTTTCAGAATCTTATAGATAAATATCTAGGTTCACCAACTAATTCTAGATGTATCAATGGAATCATTGATATGATTTATGGTAGAGGTTTAGAGGCTCTTGACAGAATGGAGAAGCCACAGGAGTATTTAGAGATGAAGAAGCTCTTTAATAAAAGACAGATAAAAAGAATAGTACACGACTACAAAATGTTAGGTCAAGCTGCTATACAAGTATCATACAATAAAAGAAAGACAAGAATACTTAAGGTATCTCACTTCCCTATGGAAACATTGAGAGCTGAGAAAGCAAACAAAAAAGGTGGTATAGATGCTTATTACTATCACCCTGACTGGGCTAATATAAAGCCTTCTGATAGCCCTAAGAGAATTCCTACATATGGACATGGAACAAAGGGTCAAACTAACGAGATATACGTCATAAAGCCTTATAGAAGTGGTTTTTATTATTATGCCCCTGTAGACTATAATGGATGTTTACAGTATTGTGATTTAGAGCAAGAGGTATCTAACTATCATATTAATAACATAAAGAATGGTTTACAGCCATCTTTATTGATTAACTTCAACAATGGTGTTCCTCCAGAGGAAACACAATCAATGATTGAACGTAAGATATACGACAAGTTTAGTGGTAGTTCTAATGCTGGTAAGTTTATCATAGCATTTAACGAGTCACAAGAGACTAAAGCTGACTTAGAGCCTATTCACTTGCCAGATGCACACGCACAGTATCAGTTTATGTCTGATGAGGCAAGAGAGAAGATAATGCTAGGTCATGGAATTGTATCACCTATATTACTAGGCATTAAAGATAACACAGGCTTTGGTAACAATGCAGAGGAGCTTAGAACAGCTTCTATACTAATGGACAATATAGTTATCAGACCATTCCAAGAAGAAATTATTTCTTGCTTAACTGAGATACTAGAGTTTAATGACATATTTCTAGATTTATACTTTGTAACTTTACAACCTATTGAGTTTACTGAATTAGAGAACATATCTACCAAAGTAAAAAGAGAAGAAGAAACAGGAGAGAAACTAAGCCAGAATCTAAAACAGATAGACGGCAAAGAAGTGTATGAAACAATAGAAGAAGCAGAAGCAAAGGCTTTAGAGCAAGGTTGTGAAGGTTATCATGAACACACAGAAGGTGGCAAAACTTGGTATATGCCCTGTAAGACTCATAACGAGTCCCTAATAGACTTAGGAGAAGAAATGAACGATAACCCTATAAATGAGGAGATATGAGCTTAAAAGCGTTATTTATAAGTGTAGGAGACTTAAAGAAGAAATCTATTATCGATGGAAACGTTGATAGTGACAAGATAGTACAATATATTGAGATTGCACAGGACATTCACATACAGAACTATCTAGGTGGTAGTTTATACAAGAAGTTACAAGAATTAATTATAGATGGAACTATAAATGATGCTGATAATTCTAACTACAAGACATTGTTAGATGATTATGTAAAGCCTATGCTTATTTGGTACACACAGGCTACTTACATACCTTACAGTATGTTTCAAGTAAATAATGGTGGTTTGTTCAAGCACAGGGGTGAGAATTCTGACACAGCTTCTAAGGAAGAAATGGAGTATTTGGTGCAGAGAACTAGGGATACTGCTGAGTTTTATACTAAGAGGTTCTTAGATTACATTTGCTACTACTCTAACTTATATCCTGAATATACTAGTGGTGCTAGTGAAGACATGGACCCTGATAGAGATGTAAATTACACAGGAGGCTGGTTCGTATGATGAATAAAAAGGATGTAAACATATACAAGCCTAAAGAGGCTAATATAATTAAACTGAAAGAGTATTTACAGAAAGTAAGTAAAACAGAAAACAATAAAAATATTACAGATGGCATACGGAGAAATATATAACACAACTTGGTGGGGTGTCGCTTTAGATACTGCAAGGACAGTAAAAGCAAGACCAGACTTTTTTGGTAGTCAGTTAAATTTACTTACAAGTGAGCAGCCTAATTTGGTTGTTAATGGTACGTTTGATACAGATAGTGATTGGGTAAAACAAAATGGTTGGTCAATAGAAAATGGTCTTGCAATATTTAGCGGTACTGTAAGTGCATACAGAAAATTATATCAAGAAAATATACTTACAATAGGTAAAATATATAAGCTAACATTTGATATTGTATCTATAAATTCAGGTAGTATAAAAAACTTTTCACAAAGCAGTCCAACAAGTTACAGTACAATAGGTACAAAAACAGAATATTTTACTGCAACTTTTGATAACTTATTTTTAGAGCCAACAAACAACGCTAACTTAACAATAGACAACGTATCAGTAAAAGAAGTAAGATTAGACTTAGACCAAATAGAGGCAAAGAAATGTTTAGCAGACTGGATACATACAACTGCATTAAAAGACTTAAATAATTAAACAATGGCAAAACC
>Ga0208298_1001092_pt1 | contig 10405 bp, 19 predicted proteins | sample 14BtaG_FD_184088 | JGI IMG/M metagenome (GOLD analysis project Ga0208298, IMG submission 184088) | Marine viral communities from the Subarctic Pacific Ocean - 14B_ETSP_OMZ_AT15311_CsCl metaG (SPAdes) (version 2) | ecosystem: Environmental > Aquatic > Marine > Oceanic | place: Pacific Ocean... | reverse complement strand
CACCAAATAAAATACCGGGGAATGTCCCGAAACTTATTTCCCATTCTGTCATTTTGTTTTGTTTTGAATTAATTTAATAGTTTCGTCGCAGTCCTTCTGATTCTGAGGTTTATATAAAGTCACATGAGGTAAATTTTCTTTTACATACTTTTTAAACATTTTCCAGCGCATTGGAAAACTTTCGTTAGCTCTACCTTTACATTCAATAATAAAGTCTTTTGCTACAAAGTCTGGAGTATATCTAACTGGTAGTATTTTTTTATTTCCTCTGTTTTTATATTCACCCTTACCATTAGACTGCTTTTCATAAGCAGCTTGAGTAAACTCAAAGCCTTCTTGCACAACGTAGGTCTCGCCTTCGTATGCAGCTTTGATCTTTGCTTTTTTCAGAGCTAGATACATATAGCGCTCTAGCCCTGAAGCAAAGTTAATACCGTCCTGCTTAACTTTTTTAGCTCTAACAGGACCACGTTTTCTAGATCTCTTCTTCATTGATTTTCTTCATTAAAGCTTCTTCAGATAAGTCTCTAAGCTCTTCGCGTGCAGCTTGTATGTATAGCACCGCATCCATTAGCTCTTCTTGAACATCATTTAAGTAACCTATAAGATTTTTATGACCTTCAGTTCGCTCGTCATGCAACGTTCTACCATATTTTTTATAACCTTCGTCAGACCGTTGAACAAACTTGTTTACAACATTTCTAACTACTGGATCTCTAAATTTAATTGTTTGCTCTGTCATTATAATGTATTTGATTGTCTACCGTAACTAGTTTTAGGTTGTTCTTTTACAAACGTACCGTTGATCATTTTGCCTTTGCGTTTTGATATAACATCGTAAGCAGCTTGTATGCACTCTTCTATTGGTACACCAACAAGCTCAGCTAAATTTGTTAACACAACTACAGCATCGCCGATACCATCAACGATCTCGTTCGTGTCTTCTTTTAACAAAGCTCTACCGATCTCACCAGTCTCTTCCATTAGTTTAATATATTGAGTCTTTGGATCGCCTTTAGCGTATAGACCTCTTTCTTTAGCCCAGCTTCTTATACAATCAAACAAAGGATAGTCGCAATCATTACAGTTAATACTAGACTTGCTAAACAACTTCTCATTTGTTTTTGCAAACTCTGATCTACTAGCCTCTCTAACTACTTGAGCTTGATGAGTTGATCCTAAAACAATGTTTCTATGCGGATCGTGATCGTAATACTTAGCCATAGCTTTGTTATATATATAACAACGATCTTTACTGTACTGAGAAGACTTAACATTAGCCATTATCCAGTTTATAGTTGGTTGAGTTATAGTAAACTCACCGTGTGATGTTGTCCAAGTCATACCTAGCTCATCCATTAATTGGCCTTTCAATTTGTTTATAGGGCACGGAAAGGTAGTCGTTGCCTCTGTCACATTAATTTTCATTTTATTAAATTCTTTAAAATCGTTAGTAAAAAGTTTTTCATAAAGTTTTTCGTCAACAGGATAACCATACTGAACTTGCATCTCACGTTCTAATGTAGATATGTAAGATATATCGTCAGACCAAGCTAGTATTTCATACTCGCCAGGCTCGTAACCTTGTTGTTCTTCAACCCTATATTTCAAGTTGTTTGTTACCCCTATTTTTTTACCTGGGATGTGGTATAGTGCATATTTCATAAGTGATAGTTTCTAGTTTTTAACTTAGGTAGTTTATCGTTATACAAATGTAGATTATGTGCAAAATGGTAGTATGTACCAAGCTCATATCCTGTCTCGTAAGCAACTAACATCTGCAGTTTTGAAAAACAGTACTGATCATTGCAGAAACCATACCAGATGTCATTAGAACGCATCATAACAGACATGTTAAGCTTATTGTCTACAACTGTAAACTGAACAGCATACGTACACGGCGTATCTGTAGCGTAATGCTCTTGTTCTTTACCATCATAGATGGATATTGCTGCTTGTCTAGTACCTTTATTGCTCTTTAGCATTTTGATAACTTTTTTTAGCTGACCTTTACGCTTCCATTGATAACCATAGTTAGAGTTTACATCGCCGTATTCATCAGCCATTGTTTTCCATATAACTGGAACCTTACCGTATATCTCGCCAAGCTTTGATATATTAGGGTCACCAGTTAGATACCATTGCCACTCAGCTTCGGCATACTCTTCTGACCACTTGCGATCTTTGTTTAGTATATAGTTGTTCTCTGGGTTAGTAATATAAAAGCCTACGTTAAATAAAGCTTTAGTGTCGGCAAAGTCTTCACCGCTACGAAACAGCTTCCAGTACCAATAATCGTATGCTTCTGACGCAGAATTAAAGCTTGTTTTTGTTGTATTTGTCATAATAATAGTTGTAATATTCTAATTGTTTTTCTAATACTTCTTGCTTCTTAAAGTTAGGGCTAAAGCTAGATTTATCTTTAATGATAATCTCAACACAAAACTCTTGACCAGGGCCAGCAAAGCCTTGGGAACGCACAACGCAACACGCTATGCCATTGTTAATACACCAAGAAATTTTATGATAATCGTCTCTAGTCCAAGCTTTGAAGCCAGGTTTAAATGGTCTACGCTTAGCCATTATTCCCAGGGCATTGCTTGATTTTCTTCAAGATCAGCCGCAATAGGTAAAAAGCTACCAGACCTATATTCCCACTTAAAATGAGCTTCAGCTCCATTTTCACCAAGGTTTTGAAACTTAACTTTTAAGACTTTAGCCTTAACTGTTTTAGCTTCATAATCTCTGTGAACTAGCAAGCCGTGATAACTAGCATCGTACCATTCGCCACCACCTTTAATGTTATACATCGTTGGCTCTTCAATCTTGCCATCTTTGTCTTTATACATTTTAGTAGGGTGAGCTACTACGATAACTAACACATCATACTTTTTAGCAAACACTTCAATTTTCTGCAGATACTCAAGTGTATAACGGTTAACATCATCTGAGTTGGCGTTAACATCTCTAACTTTATTAAATGGATCAATAACAAGGCATTTAATACCTTTACGCTTTACAAGCTCAGCGCCTTTGCGCAATACAGCTTCAAGCGAATACTTATCCATATCAATAAAGAAGAAGTTATCATTAACGTGATCAGCAACTTGATTCCATTTATCACCATCAATATCTTCAGCTGAAGGCATGTCTTGCCAAACTTTACGCATAAGCTTATGAGCGTGCAAGAACGTAGGTTGGTTTTCAGGACTAGCAAACGCAGTCTTCCAACCGTAATTCTTGTTATAGCCTACGCACATTTGGTCAACAAAATCAGACTTACCAGAGCTAGGTATACCAGTAACAGTAATAAACTGGGACGTGTATGTAGAAAAGATTTTATCGAAGTTTTCGATACCAATTTGAAAGCCTGGTTTAAAACCGTTTTGTACAAAATCTTTAAGCTCATCTTCTATATCTTTTAATGTTGATACTCCTTCAAGAGGCACTGGTTTAGCGCCTTCAATAACAGATTTTAATCTGTCTTTGCCATACTTAATTAAGTAATCGTTTGCGTCTTTACAATCCTCGAAATCAACTAAATGGCAGACTTCAGCACCAAGACGTCGTATAAACTCTTGTTTTAACGCTTGACCAGGTTCATCAGCATCAACTGCTAATATAACCTTTTCTTTGTCTTCAAAATAATCGATGCAATTATCTAAGTAATCGAGGTTGTTTGAATTTAACGTAGCGCCATTAGGCACTGATATTACGTTTTTAATTCCCGCTTCGTGCATTGCTAGCACATCCATTTCACCTTCAACTATTATAGCAGAATCATAACCTACAATACTGTTGATATTGTAAAATATCTTTTCAGCACCTTTGTAAAGCTTAAAATTCTTACGACCATCTCTATACTTTACGTTTATAAGTTGGTCACCTATAAAATAGTTGAACTGTATTGTATTCTCTGACTTACCTGTTTGAGGCATAAACTCAGGACCTTCAGTTACTTGAAGATCCTGTAGAGTTTGCTTTGAAATACCTCTGTCTGCAAACCAGTCAACAACTTTAGAATCAGGTATTGTAATTGCAACTTCGTGCGTCGGTCTTGTATAGACTTTTTCACTAGCGCCTTTACGCTGATACGTGTGCAGTTGAAAACTAGTATCACAATTGTGACAGGTGCCGAGACCACGTTCCCAGTCATAAGAAGCACATTTAGCTTTCTTATTTTCAGGTTTCCTATCAGCTGAGCACAAAGGGCAAACCCCTTGTGACTTACCAGCTTCTAAGCTATATTGATTGAACTCATCAATCAAGAATCCATTGATCTCTCTACTTTCCATTTATTAAAACGGTAAGTCGTTATCAGCTACTTGTGCTTGTTGCGGCGGTGCTGTTGAGTTATCTCTTGGTGCAGCATCAACATTATTGCCGTTAGTCCAAACAACCTTAACGTTACCTAAGTAAGTTTTAGCTGTTTTAGCTTCACGCTCTTCTTTTGTTTGATCTACAATAACTGGACCTTGATTGCCAAACTGGTCAACCTCATCGTTTAATGTAATTGTAATAGGTAAATACTTACCTTTCTTGCCGTTAATGATTTTGTCTTTAGGAATCTCATTGAGATTAATAGACGCTTTAATAATACTTGCCATAATAAAATAAAATTAGTTAATTAATTAATTAAAAGTTACAGTGTCTCTGTTTTAAGATACTGTTTAGGGTCAAAGTTGTCGTTTTTAAAGAACAGATCATACTGTTCGCTAGCTGCTTCAACTTTTTTAGCGCCTTGTTCGTAGAACTGCGGTGAGCAGTCAAACAAACCAATTTGCTTAGTTGTTTTGTCTATAACCATAAACAAAAATTCATATCCATGAAACAGCTTACTATAAATGTAAGCTTGACTATCATAGTTATATTTCTTAGCGTTCCATCTAAATTTTTCTATATCAGCCGTTGTTTTAAGGTCAATGATTAACTTCTCGTCGTGATTAATTATATCAGCTTTACCTTTCCACTTGTTACCAAATAACTCAGTAACATTAGGCTCTTCAAACACACAGTTTGCACCGTGAATTAGGCCTCTACAAACATCATTTTCTAAAACTGTATCAATAAGTAGTTGAGCATTGTCAACTTCTGATTGCAATAAGCACATTTCACCGCCAGAAAGCTCTTTGTAAGCTTTAGTATTACGGTTAGTTGCTTCTACAATTTTAAAACTTTTCAGTTTGTGAGGCTCTAATATAGCTGTGTGAAAATAACCACCAACTAAAAAAGCAGGTATCTTTTTCTGAGGATCGTGTAGCGATAATGGGTTTTTAAGCAACGTAGATATATTAGAGTTACTTAAGAACTGTTGGCCATACTCACCGTAGTAGTGCTTGTCTTCTTTTAGTTTGTAGTAATTTTCTTTAGTCATTATTTAGTCAATTGTTTTTCCTGCGCTGCAGTCAATTTATACTTAGTTTTAATAGCGGCAATATCACCGCCGGCAGCTACGTATTCTATAGCTTTAACTAACTGTTCGTTAGTAATAGCGGGTTTAGCTTTAGCTGCAACTTTAGCCGCAACACCTTTACCGTGGTTGTTAGTAGCGTCTGCGTCTTCAGTATCATCAATTAAGAATAAATTTCCAAGCGCATATTTTTTAGCGTATGTAGATGCCGCACCAAATTGTTGAGCAGTCTGCATGCCTTTTTGCTGCATATCAACGCCGACAACAGCCGTAGCGTGTATAGCATCGGCACCGTCACTGATAGTAGCAGTAGACTTAATCATTGGAACAGGATCTGTAGCGATTAGTTCTTCTGATATTGTTACTGATATATTGTGTTGTAATAAAAAAGGCTTAACACCTTCTAAGATGTCTTCTGCTTTACGGAAATAATATTTTCCGAACGAGTTGTACGAAGACTTTTTCGCTTTTAACTTAGTCTGAACATCAGCTAGTTTTTTAGTTAACTCTTTCATAATTGGTATAATGGTTTAATTAATAATTACATGCTAGCGTTTTACTTTTAACGCGTAACCTACAGAATATCAATCACTTGCAAGTGACTTACTGCAGCTTTTAATTTTTTTATTGCTTGCCTTTTTAACTGCGATATGCGAACATAAGAAGAAGATCCTTTTATATTTAAGTGATCTGCTATTTCTGAAGCTGATTTTTTATCGCAGTCTAAGCCATAGCTCATTTTTATTACATCTTGTTCTTTTTCGTTAAGATGTTTAGACAACAAAGATATTAAATATTTATTAATATCAGCGTTATTAGGTTCATCTATCGTGTCAGGTATTTCATAAATAACATCTTTATCGCCAAGACACTCTATAGATGTAAACACAGAGTTAAAAAAATCTTCTACTGCCTTTTCGTCTTTGTCAAAAGTTTTTCTAATTTGATTTAACCTGTGCTCTGGTATACGCATTGTACCTCTATTATTATCAATAGCTCTACGTATTGCGCCTTTAATTCTTTTAGCTAAAAACGATTTTAACCTTCGTTCAGGATCGTCAGCTTCAAATATTGTTTCCCATACTATCTTGTCTACGGCTTTCATTAAGCCGATTGCTCCTTCTTGTATCATGTCTGTTATAGTCATAACACCTGAAGCTTGTTGTGACGTAGAAAACTTGCGTGATAAATTTTCTACTAACGGCATAAACTTAACTATTAATTCTTCTCTAGTATACTCGTCCCAAAACTTTCCGTCGGGTTGACTATACTTGAGATCGTTCTTGTATCTTCTGTAGTTACTGCTATTATAGTTTTTCATAATACCGCTAATATATAAGTTTTTTGTTTACGACGGCCAAATAATTACTAACGGCTCTTTGTTAGTATCTTTTTTAGTTTTAGGTTTTAACATAATTGTTGGTTTAATAATTCTTTTTCTTTCTTTAACTCATGACACATGTGTCTATGAACTGTTCGGTTTGATACATTCAGGAGATCAGAGACGCGTTTTATTGTAATCTTTTTATTGTCGTCATGCAATTGTAGCATTACGTCATAAATGTCGTCTGGATGTATCTTACTGCCACGACCTATTAGCTTGCCAACTATAGATAGCTTTTCTTCTTTAGTCAGTACGCTGTGCCATTTAAAAATAACTTTACGTAGCTTGTTAGCTGGTGGTCTTTCAAGATCACACATGCTAACCTCATATAGTATTTTTTCAAGAGTTGCATCTGGTATTTTAAAGCTCACATAACCATTACGCATGTCTGCAACTTGTATTGCAATACTACAAAAATCTTCTTCAGTTAATTGCGGGTTTAAATACCATATAACTAGCAAGTGCCATTTTAAAGATCTGTACGTAGTAATTTTTGCGCGAGTCTGAAACAGTGTATAGCATTGGTGTGTACCAGATTCATAATAGTAATAGTCATCAGTTTCAACTGTTGGTTTATCCGTTATTGGATCTCTTTTATATACGATGCGATTTCTATTAAGAATATTCATATTACGTTCTATGTGTGACATAAGCCTGTTACTATTAAGCTTTACAAGCTATTGTCACAGTTTTCGGTTTCAGCGTAGCCACGATGATCCTTTTGGACTTGTCGTTTGCAAATTTAATTTCATTAAATTGCTTGATACGTTGTATTAGGTCTTTCTTCATATAATGTTTCGGTTTTGAGGTTTGCAATATCGCTTTTTGCGCCTATGTAATAATTCCAATATGCTTGTATACTACATTCGTCTTTGTATTCATCAGGCATACACTGAGGCATATCTGTTAATCCTGAATAAGCTAATCCGCCTGGTAATATGTTAAGCTTATCTTTACATTTAGTATAAGATAAATGCTCTTTGCCGTAGCGTCTTTTGTATTCAGCGGACAAAGCTACAAAATGATGATATAACCATTCGTAGTTGTTAGCTGACCGCCTAGCCCATACGGTTGACGGATGATTTTTGTGAGCTATTTTGTAAGGTACATCAGCATCATCGCCCATTATACAATGATGTGCTGTGCATAACATTTGCGCTGATTCTAATATCATCTTAACAACGTGTTTGTTGTATTGGTATTTAGCGGCTTGATGTGGGTTTTGGTGTAAATAAAATATGTTCATAGGTTTTCTACAATTTTTTCTAATCGTTTAATATGTTGGTTTACTAAATGGCATTTTTCATACTCTTCACGATCTTCATAAAGATTTAACAGTGTCATTAGCCTGGCTAACTCGCCAACAGCTTCATCATCTTCACGATCGCATTGCCACATTCTGTTATCACGTGGATCTTCTACGTCGTTAGCTACGCCGTATATACGTCTAACTAATCCGTCTGCTAGTCCATCTATTAATTTTCTTAATTGTTCGTCTGTCATATTAATATTATCCATAATTAATCGTATTTAGTTTGTGTATCTATTTATAAGGTCACATGGTCTGCCAACAAACAGACACTCATCAGAGTCATATTTGAATATGCTTATCCATACTTCATCGCCTCGACCAGTCCATATATAGTATGTATAGTCTGCGTCTGAGTGCTCTTGGTCAGGATGTTCTAAGTATACAATACCTTTACTGCACTTTATTTCGTCATAATGTAAACCTAGTTTTAGCTTACACAATAGTTGCGCTGCTAAACAGTCTGTGCCATTGTGGTCGTCAGTGTCTACAAATTTAGCTATAGCTACACCTAAAAAATCAGGCATACCGTCGTAGTGGTGGTATATTTGATGTGTAACATCTTTTGGTTTGTTGGCAAATGATTGCCCTGGTGTGCGTTCTGCAAACCTAATTGCTGCTCTCGTACTCATAATATTTATCTTGTATTGCGTTAATAATTTCTCTTCCGTTTGATGTATGAAAACCGTAGCTATGCGTGTGTAACGCGTCAATAGGCTTGTTTTCTAACAACAACTGCATAATTCTGAAAGAATCAAACTCTAGCTCACGAGATACATCGTTAATAGCTTTAGCTAATGATTCACAGTTATGTCTTGGTTCGCTGTTTAGATCGTCTTGAATGTATTCAAAGATGTCCATTGCTCCTAGTTCTATCATAATTAATTTAATTCGTTCTCTTCTCTGCACTCGTCGCATATATCGCAGAACTCGTGCTCTATTACTGTCATTGGTCTTTCGCAAAACTCACAGTGTGGAGTTTCTTCGTCACAAGCGCTACGCATTAATCTAATAATACGTAATATGCGTCAGGATTGTTCTTTCTAAACCAGTTGAGACCTTTACGCATATCGTCAACTGTTTTTGGAGCGTACATACCTAACTCCATAAGTTGATTTGCACCTACTATAAAGTCGTACATACTTAGCTCTTCAGCATTAAGCTCGAAAGTCTCTCCGCTATAAGGATTTCTAACTGTATCGCCTTTTTTGTATAGTTCTCCGTTGAACCATTTTGGTAATTCTACTTTTGTCATAATTTTAATTTTAGTGAAATATTAATCCTACTTTATTTGTTTTGTTAAACCACTTTGTGGCCATTAAATCAACACTAGAAGCATCAGTATAGCCAGCAGATACAAGCTCGTTATGACTATGAAATATTTTAGTGTGTCTATCTTTGGTTTCATCTATTAAATGTTTTTGTTTGCCTGAGTCGCTGAATATAATATCGTAGTTGTCAGGCAGATTAGCATTTTTAAGCATATCTATGCAGTTTGTATAGCTGTAAAAGCGCACTTGCGGGTTGTGTATAGCAACAGCGAGCCATTTGTCAAGATAAGTTCTTGAATAATAGTCGCCGCTGTCATGCACCCTTACATAATCAGGACGCTTTTTAGCTATTTCCTGATTCATAATATTAACAAAGTCATCTGTTTTACTGAGTTGGTATCGCTTTTCAAACGCTGGTTGAACGTTTGACCATATATACGCACCCTTTTTGGCATAACAAAACTTGACACACGCATCAGCAAAGGGGCATGTCAACTTCCCCGATGCCGATTTGTATGCCGGAATACCAAAATTAAATACTCGTAACCCTAGCGACTTGCTAGTCTTTTTAAGCTTGCTATTTTGTGTTAACAAATTCATTTTTCTTTTATTAAAAATCTATCGCCAAACGCCCAGTCTTCAAACTTAAGAGAACCCATTGGCGTATCTGTAAAAGATACAAAGTCTCTTACTTGAGACACTGTTAAGCGTGACCATAGTTCGTTGTAGTACAATGACTTTTTAATAGACTCAATAGTAGCAGGATATTCTTTAGCGTGGTCTTCTAGTCTATCTCTGTATTCTGGTTTTATGCTGTTATATAATGTCTTCATATTAGTTTTGGTTTAAATGTTCTTGTGTTGATATTTCATCTTCAGGCGCGTCAGCTTCAGCAAATAGTTCACGAGCTTCATTATATACTATGCGTAATAACTCTTCAGCATTTATAAATGACATACTTTCGATAGCTATTCTGTTATCGTAGTCGATGTGAAAGTCAGTGTCGTAGTTATCTTGATCGTCAAAGTCAA
>Ga0208298_1001088_pt1 | contig 10424 bp, 21 predicted proteins | sample 14BtaG_FD_184088 | JGI IMG/M metagenome (GOLD analysis project Ga0208298, IMG submission 184088) | Marine viral communities from the Subarctic Pacific Ocean - 14B_ETSP_OMZ_AT15311_CsCl metaG (SPAdes) (version 2) | ecosystem: Environmental > Aquatic > Marine > Oceanic | place: Pacific Ocean... | reverse complement strand
TTGGAACAAGCACACAATAACACACATAATAATAATTTTTTCATCTTTTTACCTCCAAAACACCTGAATCATAACAATGCAGACAGATAAGAACACACAAGAAAGAGTTTTTGGCGTAAACATGCTTTCATGCAGAAAAATATAGGTTAACACCGGAAATGTCAAATAAGAAAGCCCAAACGCTAACAGTCTCGCACCCCAAGCCTCTTCTAAGCCGGCATAAGAGTATTTGGTTCCATACCAAAAAAACATACTGGCTGGAATTGCATAAATTAAACAAGTTATAAGGGGCTTATCTTCCCACCAATCCCAGACTAGTTGGCTGTTGCTTAAGAACCATGAGATGGCGTGGCCTAAAAGATAAAATGTAGACCCTAAAGTTATTTGTTCTACTCTTGTCATATTACAAGTATACTCTTAATAACTATCAAAGTCAAGTTTTTGTTTCAAATCTAATTACTATATGGAGATTAATCCCGCTGTTGGCGGCTACATAATTGGAATTATAGTTGGAATCGCCTTTTGGGAAATACTTTATCGTATACTAAAAAAAAACGGATACATTAAGTAAAATGGCTTTTCACACATCAAAAATTCGGAAACAGAAAGAGATTGAAGAAAAAATTAATGCGCTTTTGTAACGAATGGAAGCTCTAGACGAACACATTATTGCTAGAACTGGGAATCATTCAGGCAAAGCAAAGATAAGTTTAAATTTAGCTAGAGCGATGGTCCGTGAACAAGACTTTGAGTCAGTAAAGGCAGCTTGCGGAGCGCTCAAGTGGATATTGGGAGAACTGGAGAATTTGGACTATTAGAGACTATTTATTCTACAGGAGAAGTCCGTGGCAGCTAAAGATTATGTTTATGGCGTTAAAGGGCCGGCTAGAGTGGCCAATCAATATAAATGGACAGCATTGAAAATGAAAATTAAAAAGATTATCAAAGAAGAACTACAGAAGATTTTAAAGGAACAATCTGGCGAAGAATTAGCTGCTATAGCAAAAGCGGACCGCGAAGGCTGGGATGAAGTGACTGATAAACCCACCAAAATTGTGGGAAAGGTGGATGGTGGACTTGCTCGTGTTCAAAGACAATTGCGTAGAATTGGGGCATTGGATTATGAGCAGCGTCCAATTAAGGTGGATGGCAAGCCGGGTCCAAGAACAGCTACGGCGCTCGCATCGGTTACAACGTTGCCATGTATAGGAGGAAAATACTGCGAAGGTACTTCTAAGCTTCTAAAGAACAAAAACTTACAGCGAGCGGCTGCTGCTATGTTAAAAAGAAAAGATAAAATGACTCCAGAACAATCCGCAGACAAAGTGGTTGCTGCCCTTAATCAAAAAATAAAGCCGGGAGCGCGGGAAATGAAAAGGGCCTTAGCAATGGTAGATGATGCGATGCGAGGTGGTTTAGATCCCGCGAAAGGCACTGCAACCCCAGCAGGGCCGGCAAAACCCGAAACTGAAGAAGATAAAAATGTGGCGGCGATGAAGAGTATACGAGATGCGGCCAAAGAACAGACTAAGACCGGCAAAGTAGTTCCTATTCGTTAATCACTTTACTAGTGGCTTATAAAACTCACGCAAACTCTTAAATTTATTTTTAATTCTCCAGTGCTTGTTGCTGGCAATCCTCAGATTATGTTTTAAATAATTTGACATATAAAATCCAGCCAGCACATTGAAATCGTTTTCAAAACTAAGCTTATTATACTCATAAAGAAACCCATCTCGCTGTAACCCTCTTTTCACAATCCAGTCTCGCTTATCGTGATCAAGATTGTAATCTTTATTGGACCAGTGGATCCAAAGTTGTTTCAAAGCCATTTGTCTTGTTTTGTTGTTGTGCAATAAGAGACTTGAAAATTCATGATGTAGAACATATTCGGTATCGTTATGATGACCACTAATTTCAACATAAACTACATTTTTATCCTTTACATAAGTACCCCTATACCAACTATAAATTGAACGGCTGAGTTTCTTGCAGGCAATAATCTTAGATAAGTTTTGTGAGAGTTCAGAGGGTCTATATTTCTTTAAAAAAAGGTTCAGTTCTGTTTTAAAGTGCCGCTTTTCACTTGCGGAGGGCTGAGTACATTTAATGTCTCTCAAACTATCTTCTATCCCATATTGGATTTCTACTTTTGCTGTTGCTGTGAGTGGAAATAATAAACACAACAATATAATAATCTTCTTCATTAGAGCCTCACTATGTTTATATTTTACCATCTCTATAGCTAGAAGTCAACCCAAAACAAGTTATGAATTCTACTTACTTTATGCTTCAATCGTGGAATAAGTGGCAGTTATTAGAAACTTCAACTTTGCCGTTTAAAGGTAAGACATTAAATTTTATTGAATTTTCCACACCAGAAGAACAAGCACGGGGCTTAATGCATCGAGAGGAACCTTTAGGTGACAATTTAGGGGGTTTGTTTGTTTATAAACATCCAGAAAAACTTTCCTTCTGGATGAAAAATACTCACATACCACTGGACATTATTTTTATTGATGAGAGTGGAATTGTTTCTGACATTCATAGAAACACAAAGCCTTACTCTGAAGAGCCTATTGAATCTTCAAAACCTTGCAAGTACGCCATGGAGTTTGATGCTGGTCAAGCTAACATTCTTGGTTTCCGTGAGGATGAGTCAGTTTTTTAACCTTCTTCCAGCATTCTGGACAGATTAAATGTTTTCTACCTTCTTTAGCTATAACCATCCAAGTCATAGCCATTTCTTTATTCTTTTTATTAAAACTAGTCTTACAGTTCTTACATTCATCTGGTAAGAATATATTTTGTATTTTACTACTAAGTTCTTTTTTAGTTTGTTTAAGTTTACTTTTTTCTTGTTTTCTTCTTATCTTCCTAGCCAGCTTGTTACTCATGTTTTTAATGGTAGCATAAATTTCAGACATTTTCAACTATTTATTTTTGTCACCGAGGTTAAAAATGAAACTTAACAAACAAATTTTAAGAGAAATGATAGAAGAAGAACTTAATGAATGTGGCTGCGGAATGGCCCCACCACCACCGCCTGACCAAGGACCTCCAGAGGGTTCTGATGAGACTGAGATGGCTAACCAAATAGCAGATTTGGTGGCTGATGTTGTTTATAAAGCTTTAATGTCACACTCACAGGATGAGATGGGTGGGCATGATTGTGAAGCAGCACACCCCGGCGAATCACATGAGTTCTGGGAAGTAATGAGTATGTTCAAAAAGGCAGGATTAGATCCAGTTCTTAACGAGATTTCAAAATGAAACTCCTACTTGAAAATTGGCGTCAGTATTTGAATGAGGAAAAAGTTCCCGAGGTCTTGTATCACGGCACCAGTGCCGCCCAATACGAGCGAATAAAAAATAATGGATATAATGTAGATGACCTTTATCTTGCTGATACCATTGACAAATCTGCTGATTATGCCGAAAAGCAATCTGTTGCCGATGGAAGTGAGGAGTCTATAATTCTAACAATAGACACAAATAGGCTTGATGGTGATATAAGGATAGACCCCGGTTCAAACCCAGAAGAATGGGAATATGATATGGGTCAATGGGTTTTTACCGGTAACATAAAAAACGCTATTGTTGGCGAGGAAAAGTGGTAAATGAAACTCCTACTTGAAAATTGGCGAAAATATCTAAAAGAAGAGGCCGACACCGCTGTGGCGAAAAAAGGTGCCCTTCACCGCACACCAGAAGAGGAAGCGGAACGTAAAAGACGGGAAGCGGCATGGCTCAAGACACTCGGTGTTGCAAAAGATAACACTATTAAGACTCTCCCAGCCGACCTAATGCCAACTTTATACAAGGTAATTGTTGGAGACAAAGAGACCTTTTCTAAAGTACATGAAAAGTATGACATCGATGAGCTTAAAAATAAAAGTTATGAAGAAATAAAATACGACGCCGCCTACAAAGACTTTCTTGAAGAAATGCTTCACGAACCCGTTAAAGTGCTTAAATCGATTGGTCATTATGGCGAGATAAAAAAAGGCGAATACAAGGACTTTTTTGATTTTGTTTTAAAACTTCCTGAAGAACAGCGCGTCCATGTACTTACTGCTCTTGCTGTTTATAGTGATAAATGGTCTGCAGATAACGCTGTGGGCCTCTTAGTATTTGGAATAGATCAAATAAAAATTTACGGCTGTTTATTTCGTGAAAGAAATCCCGGCGCATTTAAAGTGAAGCCAGAAGATTACAAATACTGCCGTAGTTTGAAAGAAGGGGTGCCCAATGAATGAAAGATTTTCCACTCTTTAGAAAAAATATTCTCATTGTTACCTCTTTCATTATTATAATATGTGCCGCTACCAGCGCTTTTGGAAAAACCAAGAAAGCAAGATTTTACGATTTCAGTGATCAACTGATTAATGGTGAAATAAAAAAGCCTGCTGCCATTTACATGGAATCCAGAGCACGCGCCAAATTTGCAAAATTGCTAAAATTGAAAAAATCTTTTCGTAGAGCTTTAATTCTTAGTTATCACGATCCGCTCCTTAAATGAAAAAGTACATCTGCTTAATTTGATGTAGGTCAAAACAACCACTGAAACTATTTATATAAGCAACCATGAAGGGTATTATGAATGGACGCCGCAGGTTTAAATCAATTAGTTGAATATGGAATTTTGGGTCTTTGGACCTTATCCTTGCTTATTAGTAATCATACGATGAGAAGCAATTTTCAAAAGCGCTATGATGACCTAAATAAGAACGTTGTTGATGTGGTTAACAAGAATAAAGAACTAGCCGAAGAGAATCAAGAGAAGCTTGAAAAGGCTTTAGAAAAGATCGATGAGGGCTTGGACACCATGAAGCAAAAGTATCTAGAAGAGAAATTGAGAGCCGAACTTCAAACAAAGGAGATCAAAGAATGAAAAACTGGAAGCCTTTATTTTTTGAGAACAGTAAGATACCTGTGTTGCTGTCTAAGATCGCGCCAATCAATATATTTGCTCTTTCTTTTTCCTTTTTTGTTTGGGGCCGCGCCGAGATGCCCGAGAGAACTAAAAGACACGAGACTATTCATTACCAACAACAGCTAGAACTGTTTATGGTGTTTCAATGGATAATGTATGGAGCTTTTTGGTTGTGGGGATATATCAAGTACCGTGATGGCAAAAAGGCTTATTATCAATGCCCGTTTGAACAGGAAGCTTACGCAAATGATACGGATGTTGATTATTTAGAAAATAGAAAAAGATTTGCGTGGCTTCAATATCGTGTTTAATGTGTCATCACACTAACTCTTTCTGACAACCGAGTTTCAGCTTTAGAACTTATGTCGATACTGTGGTGAAGAAGCGAGAGCAATTGTACATTTTGTACTTCTCCATCTTCGGCCTCTACGCTTTGAAGGATTTGTTCTAGAATAAAGATTGTTCCTCTTAGTGCTAAATAAAATTCACAAATTCTTTCTACTACATCATCATCTTTATCATAAAAATCCCATAGCAAAGATTTAATTTTATTTTTATGTATAGTGACGATTTCTAGTAGCTCTATTAGACTTTTTAGATTCATTCTAATAGTTTACTATTTTTTTATAATTTGTTTAAACAATTCATCAAATTGTTTTTTATGTGTTAGGGTGGGTTTTTTAGTTTCTTCTAACTTGAAAGTTTCTTCAAATTTTTTCAAAAACAAATCTTTTTTATGTGCTTCCGGCACCAAGGACGCTGAGTGTAATGATGGTGATAGAGCTATTAATGAAGCAAAAATAATGAGTACGTTTTTCAAAACCTTATTTCCTCTGTATTTATAATATGAAAAGAACACTTATGTTATTAATATTGCTACTAACTAGCTGTGTAAATAGCTCTATTTCTAATAAAAACATTTTTTTTAAAGGAACTTTTTTAAAAGTCGAAAAAAGAATTACTTTAACGGCTTGTAATCCCCTCAACATAAATAATTGTATGACAAAAACTTATGAATCTTCTGCCTCTTCTTTTCTCGTAAAACACTCATACAATAAGTCTTATTTTATTACAGCGGCACATGTGTGTGTGGCCGATGTGGGAAAATTGGCGACACTACCTAAATTTAAAAGCACAGAGGAAGTCTACGGAATAGATTTAAAAGGAAGGAAATATAAGTATGAAATAGTTGCCGTTAATAGACTTTACGATTTATGTCTATTGTCTACTGGTCGAATGAATGCCAAAGCTTATTCAGTGGCTTCTAGGATGCCTCAGAGAGGAGAAAAGGTTTTTAATCTTGCTGCCCCTGTAGGCATTTTTGAAAGAAGGTTGGTGCCATTGTTTGATGGGTTTTATAGTGGCCAAGCTCATGGGAGGTCTATCTACACTCTACCAGCCACGGGAGGATCATCTGGTTCACCTGTTCTCAATTCGTGTGGTCAAGTTGTGGGAATGGTAAGTGCTGTTACTAAGGGGTTTAGTCACATTGTTATTTCTCCTACGTTAGCTCAAATACAAGAATTTATACAGAATGAAAAATTATAACGAATACAAAAAAGAAATTGCGAGATTAAAAAAACTAATTAAAAGACTGGAGGATGAAAACGCTTCTCTGTGGTTTTTGTTAGATGAGTTTGAAAAATCCAACATTCGCAATCCAGAATACGCAGAAAAATTTACTGAAGCTTTTAGCAAACTTCGTATGCAAAATTTAATGACTAGTGATAAGGTGGAGGAAGCATAGTGTTGATTGTAGAGATAAAAAAGGAACAAAAGAGATCTTCTTCTATCGTTATTTATTTTAGTGATGACGATAAGGTTTTATTGCTTAAAAGAAAAAAAGATAACTCGTCTGTCATTGATTATGCTGGCAAGTGGGGCCTCGTTGGGGGAAAATCCGAAGAGGATGAAACTCCAAAAGAAGCGGCAATTCGCGAAACAAACGAGGAAAGTGGCTTAAAGGTCTTGCCTGAAGATTTAATTATGATCGCGACAATTAAAAGTCCTCAAGGCTATCCTGTGTATGTTTTTGCTTGTAAAAAATTCCAAGGAACTGTCAATGCTCAAAGTGTAGCGGAAGAACATGATGATTATAGGTGGGTTAGCATAGACAAAGTGGACAAATACGATACGCCCGAAAATACAATGTCTTTGATCAAAAAAGCTATTTCAATGGTTTAAATCTATTTATTATAATGAAAATTAATCAAACAGCAATTAAAGAAATAATCCGCGAAGAACTTATCAAGGAGTTCACTACTACGGGTATTGATGTTCCTCGCATAATCTCTTTGAGAAGGCCAATAAAAAAGCGCTCCAAGGCTAAAGATCCATTGAAAAGAATTGAAAAGGATCTTCATACAACACAGGATGCTGTTGATAGGTTGGAAGAATTCACTAGAGAGATTTATAACATGCTAATCAAGATAGTAAGGAAGAATAAATAATGTGGGATAAGAAGGGCGAAGACATTTCTTTCAATTGGTTTTATAAATTGAAAGAGCGACTGCTGAAAGAACAGCAAGAAGCAGAATTTAGTGGCGAGAGAGAATCCACAGAGGCGCTAGCTGCACTGAGTGATGAAGAGCTTGTCAAGTACGCTAGCGCTCGTGCCAACAAGTGTAACTCTATAGGCAACATAAGTGTTGGTAATCCAGATAAAGAAAAGGTTGAGATCATCCAGAAAGCTCTGGCAGCCGCCGGCGCAAATATTACAGATCCGGCCGGCACGTTTGGGCCGACTACTTTAATAGCAACTATTGCGGCCCAAAAGCAAACTGGTATTCGTACTGATGGCTGCGTTGGTTCAGAAACTATCGAAGCTTTAAAAATCCCACTGAAAATGGACCACGCCGCCACCGCCAATGTTAAAATTAATCCGAATGATCCCAACCAACCACCGGTCACGCGCATAGGAGATAAAAGTGATACACCATCGAGCGTTGTTAAAGTCCGCACCGCGTGGGGGAGTGGTGCTAAATTGGATCCTGTTTTGGCTGCTTTGGTGAGCAGGATCCAAAAAGATGCTGCAGCAGATGGAGTCCCGGGCGTTTATCCAAAAGGAAAAATATTTATGGTTGCCGGCCCAAACTCTGGTCTACGATCCTTGGAAAAACAAGAGGCGTTTTGGCAAAAGGCACTTAAAAAATATGGAAGCGCTAAGAAGGCTAGAAAATGGGTGGCTATGCCGATTTCACAAGGCGGCCACGGTTCTCCTCATACAACCGGGCGCGCCATCGACTTTTTTCTTGGCATGGCCCCCGGAAGCAAAAATAATGAAGCTCTCAAGAGCACGCCGGCGTATCGGTGGCTCGTCGCAAACGCACATAAATATGGGTTATCTCAATATAAGGGCGAAGCTTGGCATTGGGAATTGAACAAGGCTAATAGAAATTACTTCGCCAAATTTATGTCACAACAGCAAAGTAAAAAGGACGCGTGATTTCAAATGCTTGAAGTTACCATAGGAAAAAGTTTGAATCCTAAAATTTGGGACGGCACTGTTTTGAAGCCAGATGTTGAAGAAACCTTGTTGAAGATCGCCCATCACTTTGCTGAGTATTTGGACATCCCAAAAGCGATGATTAAAGACATTGTTTTTACTGGAAGTATGGCCAATTATCATTATACACCAACGAGCGACATTGATCTTCATTTGATTATCGACTATAAAGACATTGATGAGAATGTTGAGTTGGTCAGAAAGCTAATGCGTGCTAAGAAGGCGATTTATAATGATCGACACGACATTAGAATTAAAGGCTATGATGTTGAGCTATACCCGCAAGACGAAAGCGAGCCACACCATTCTAGCGCCATGTACAGCACGGTTAATGATGAGTGGTTGGTCCAGCCAGTTCCGCATTTGATTGAGGTTGATAAAGAAATAGTCGACCGCAAAGCAGAAAGCCTAGTAGATTCAGCTAAAGCTATTTTTATAACTGAAGACCCCCAAGCTAGAGCCGACAAACTACAAAAATTTAAAGAGAAAATAATGAACATGCGGAGATCTGGGTTGGCAAAAGGCGGCGAATCCTCAATAGAGAATTTGGTTTTTAAAGAATTGCGACACACTGGATTTTTAGAGAAACTGTTAAACACAATTAATAAATCTATTGACAAGAGTCTGTCCATTGATGAAATGGAAGATTTTCAAAAAGATGCTATTAAAATGAATAAACTAAATGTTCCTATTTTGCTAGGACAGGGAAAAGCTGGCGACTGGCACCCGCGCAAAAAGATTGCTAATACAAAGCCCTATGTACACAAACCAAACCCGGGCTATTTGAGTGCCCCGCCCAGCGCCCCCGGTGGTTAGTACTATTTAATAAGAGGAAAGATCATGATTATTGTAGAAGTAAAAAAACAAAAAGGATGTTGCAGAAAAGAGCCTATTCAATTGAACGAGGGGATATTTGAAGATTTCCTTACTTCTAACATTGGTAAGTCCATGCGAACCTATTTGCAGAAACAAGTTGCCAAGGTTCTAGCTGCCCATCTTTTTGGGGAACCCACTCCTGCGGTTAAGATGTCGATGTCCTATAAAACTATTATGGAGACCATCGGCCAAGTTGACTTAAAAGACCTTATTGGGGTTGTTAAAGGGGAAAGCACCGCCTGCCGAGCTATTGCTGAGAACATTATGGTCGCTATTATGAAGGTAGTAAATGATGAAATTGCCGACGAGATGAAAGAGTTTGCCATTTCTGCCGGCGAAAACATTTCGGGCGGCCCCAACCCAATTTTTAATGCTATTACCAAGACCGTATCAGGCTCAGAACAAATTATCGCCCGTATTGCCGCCGAAGAAATAAAGGAGATGGAAGAATTAGATACTTTCGCGAACGCTTTGTGTGAACTGGAGTGGGCAGAAATGTTAAAAGGTGAGTTTTCCAAGGTCCCCGGCATCGGCTTCATTATGGATAAGGTTTTTGGATAACACTAAAATCCATTTAGATTAAAAAAAACTACTTATTATATGATCAAGGTTATAGACAAGTCTGAAAATAAGATTTACGACAATAATAAGCACTTAATTGACAAGTTCGCAGAATTTTCAACAGAAAATCTCGGCTTTGATAAGCCCGTCACTGTTTATTTTTCTGACGATCAAGAAAATGCTAAAAATCCTTTAGGGCAAACAGCCCACTACAATCCCGATACCATGGAAATCCACATTATGGTAACTGATCGGCACCTTAAAGATATCCTGAGATCAGTTTCGCATGAGCTAATTCACCATGTTCAAAATTGTAGCGGCGACCTTGAGCATACGACTGACACTGAAGCAGGCTATGCACAACGCGACGATCACATGCGAGACATGGAACACCAAGCCTACACCTCTGGTAACATCATGAACTTCAGGGACTTTGAGGATAAATTCAAGAGCGAGAAACCCATTATGAACGAGAACCACTTTAAAAAAAATAGATTAGAAGCCCTTCACAACCTTTTAATGGAAGAGGCCAAGGCCAGCGCAGCA
>Ga0208298_1001087_pt1 | contig 10432 bp, 18 predicted proteins | sample 14BtaG_FD_184088 | JGI IMG/M metagenome (GOLD analysis project Ga0208298, IMG submission 184088) | Marine viral communities from the Subarctic Pacific Ocean - 14B_ETSP_OMZ_AT15311_CsCl metaG (SPAdes) (version 2) | ecosystem: Environmental > Aquatic > Marine > Oceanic | place: Pacific Ocean... | reverse complement strand
TATGTGTCTTTGCTGATCTTTCAAATTCAGACAACTATCGAAACGATTGGACTAGCTTCTTAAAAATAATTCCTCAGTCTTATAGCTCTGTAAATATGGAGCTAGAGAAATATATCAACGGAGTTTGGACTATTCAAACTGCACTTGTTAATGATACTTACGGAACTTTCTATCCTTTGGGCTTTGAAACTAAAGGAAATAACAATCTTATTGGGTATCGAATAAACTGGGTTGAAGTTCTTACGGCTTTTAACACTGGAAAATATAGAGTCAAATTTGACTTGACGTCAACAGCGATTTATTCGGATTCTTACTGCTTAGAATCTTTTTCTCAATATGCTGTTGACAATAGTGTTCGAATTGAATGGCTTTGGGATTCTGTCATCGGAGATAGGCATTCTCAAGATACTCGCGATTTTGCAGGCTTAGAGTGGTGGAATCAGATTAGAATCTGCAACGGAATTTTTGGCTACAAAAAAGGAGGCTTTGAAACAGAGTCAAGAAGATACGAAAACGGCTTTGAAGATTCAGTTTCAAAAACATACTCCGAAGATTACACAATGATTTTGAGAGGATTGCCAATTGAGGTGCATAACATTATCATCTACGACATTCTACAAGCCGACGAAATATTGATTACTGACTACAATTCTTGGAACAACTCTGGAAGCTATGTCGATAAGTCTGTTGAAATCTCTGGAGCTTACGAGCCTAATTATCAAGGAATAAATACGAAGCCATCAATTCAACTTACGTTCAAAGACAGGTTCTCAAACCGTAGAAAACTATACTCATGACAAAAACAGAGGAATCTGCTATAGAAAAAAAGTGGCACTATAGAATCAACATTGTTCAAATTATAGTTGGCTTAATCGCTGGCTTTGTTATGCTTGGATCATGGGTTGGAGCTGTTGAAGTTAGATTGCAAAGCGTGGAGGAGTATCGTGAAGGAAGTGAGCCGACAAGAATTGAAGCTATGAAGATTCTTGGGATGCAACAGCAAGCATTGACAAGATTATCAAACGACTTCAATAAGTTTCTTGTCAGATATGAGAAAGACAGAAAGGAAGATGTAATCTACAAAATTCAAGAGCAAAAGGATCTGCAGAAGTTTTATCAGATGTACGACCTAAAACCAAAAAAATGAAAGTTGCTGAAAATTTTTGTCTTCAAGAGTTTGTCTCAAAAAACACTTGGTCTAAGTGGGGTAATAAATCGATGTGGTTTGTAGATCCAAAATTATTCTCATTAGCTCAATTCTACAAGGAGTTTTTTACGATGCACTATCAAGCAGATGATGTTTTTATTGTGATCAACAACTGGCACACAGGGGGAAGCTACATAGGTAGAGGTTACAGAGAGCCACAGCAATACAATGATGGTCAATTCAGTAGAAGCCCAAACTCAGAGAGTCAACACAGATATGGAAGAGCTTTCGATTGTGACATCATTATCAATAACGGAACGAGATACGAAGCTGATTACATCGAAGTGCAAAAGGTTATAAATGAAAACAAAGATCTATTTATGCAGAAAGGATTGACTACATTGGAAGATCCTGCTATTGCAAAAACTTGGCTACACTCAGACGTTCGCAACACTGGTCTTGATGACATAAAAATTGTGAGACCATGAACGAGTTTATTGCAGCCGCTTTGCTAGGGGCAATCCTTAGAGAGCTTTATTTCTACAATAAAAATCAAGATAGATATATTGAAACACCATACATCAAAGATCGTTTTGACGATATTCTTTTCGGATTAGGATCTGCTTTTGTCTTTGGTTTTTGGGGTGGTGACATCTTTAAGTTCTTTGCTAAAATAGGAATCTCAAAAGAATGGGAATGGTTGTTCATTATTGGCGATTCATGGCATCCAATCTGGGCTTTGTTTCTTGGATTAATGTCTTCAGCTCTTATTGGTTGGATAATTGAAAGCGGTTTTGATTCAATTAAAAACTTCGTCTCAAGTAAAGTATCAAAAAAGTGAGCTATTTTAAGCTCCTCTCAGCGTTTCTTTTTATTGTAGTTATAGTATTACTCGGAATAATCTTTTCACCCGATTACGGGCTGCGAGATAAGCTAGAAGACGCAAGAATTGAATCAAAAGTAGGTGAGAAAAAACTACAAGACACTTTTGAAAGGATTCAAGACCTTGAAAACACAAAAGATTCACTCCTCTCTGTTGAGGTTAAAATTGATACAGTTATCGTTGAAACTAAAGTCTACTATGAAAAGAAATACAATGCAATCCGCGAAGCTGAAGCTGACTCTGCTCTTGATGTTGCTCGGAGTTTGCTCGACTCATTTGAAATCCCAGACTGATTCTCTCACAAGCTCAGACGCGAAGAAAATCTGGTACTTGTTTGAGCGCAATTCAGAACTTGACTCTCTTGTAAAATTGAGAGATGAAAAACTTTCAGCAAAAGATGGAATTATTTTTACGCAAAAGCTTCAGCTTAATGAGTGCAAAACTGGACTAAAACAGAACGAGGAAATCAAGATTGCTCTTAGAAATCAAATTCAAATCGTTGAAAACCACGCTAAAAAGGAAACAAGAAAGAAAAAGCTCTACAAATTTTCTTCAATAGGTAGCAGCTCTGTGATCGCTGTAGGTATTCTTTTCTTATATTTGTCACGCTGATTCTTCAATCCCGAAGAAACATCTTCGTTGTTTGTAAGGCCGAGCTTCATCTCTCGGCCTTTTTTTTTGCTTCAATTGTTGCAGTTTAAAATTTTATACTATATTTGCGTAACCAAACAAACAGTGAAAGATGAACGAAACAAGAAAAAAATTCCGTGATAAATACGCTTTTTCAAGGCTTGAATCTATTTTAAATGATGTCTGTATGATCATGGGTGAATCAAAAGAAAACGTGATCAGTAAAAGAAGAGATGGAGACTTTGTTCTTGCTCGACATTTGTATCACTACATCGCATCGAAAAACACTCTTTTCACACTCAATCAAATTGGAAAGGTTTCAGGAGGTAGAGATCACGCAACTGTTTTGAACTCAAAAAAGAGAATACTTGAATTGATTCAGCCAGTTGGTCCAAACAATAAGATTCCAAATCAAGATATTTTTGACATCGTCAAGGAACTTGATAAGTTTTCAAATCCTGAACCTGTAAACTTAGAGCAAGAAAATAGCGAAGTTGAACAAGTTGAAAAGCTATGTCGAGAAGTTCTTTCAACCTTTGATTTAATTTCAGAAGATCTTGAAGAGTTGAGAGAGAAATTTAAAATAAAATCAAAATTGTACACAAATAGATATAGATAATGTCAGTGAAAGTTGAAGAGTGGACTACTATCCAGGATTACCACGAGAAAAAAAACACTGGGAATCTTGTTTACTTTCGAAGGGTAATAGGAGAAGCAATCAAGACTAAAGAACCTATCATGGTAGAAATAAACGGAATGCAAGAATCTGTGTTTGTAGTCGGTCAGGCTTTAGTTCGTAAGAACGGGGGTACAATACTTTTAAAAGATGTCTGAAAAACTACCAGCGAAGAAAGAATCAGCAATCAAAGTAATTGCATCCGAACTTGAGTTGAAAGGTAAAATTGAAACTTTCAATCAATTGCTTTCAAAAGAGCCTCGACCATCTTGGGTAAGAACTCACCCTTTTCAGAAGAAGTTGAAATACATCCCGATTGAGATTATCGAAGAGATGCTCAGGAAGATATTTCAGCAGTTTGATATTGAAGTTAAGCAAGTACAGCCGCTTTTTAATTCAGTTCAAGTAACTGTTCGAGTCAATTACTTGCACCCAATTACAAACACATGGAGATATGTTGACGGAGTTGGAGCAGTAAACGTACAGACAGATAAAGGAGCTTCTGCTGCCGACTTAGGAGCTATCAAAGCGAACGCTATCCAATTGGCAGTTCCAGCAGCAAAATCATATGCAATCAAGGACGCTGTCGAAAATCTAGGAACTATCTTTGGTGCGAACTTAAATCGTAGAGATGTTCCTGAAATCAATTCACCTTGGGTTGATCATTCTACTGCTATGGATGAAGCTAAAAACTAAAATCATGGAAAAAAACCCTGTTGAAAACAAAGAAACAAAAGCTCAGCTTCAAACTAAAGTCAAGAAGCTAAAGCTTAAGCTCTCAGGAGACATGATAAAAGACATGAAAATTCGTGATGAGATCCATAATCTCGAGATGAAGATCAACGGAACGAAGCCGATGGATAGTCATATCGACTGCGAAGGTTGCGGATCTTAAAAATAAATTTACTTTTTTATTTTTAGTATAAAACTTTATACTTATTTTTGCCTTATAAACCAAAACAACGAAAAATGGAACATCCAAGATTTATATTAATTAGAGAATGGGCATCTGATAGAGGTATCCTCATAGAAGGAGATCCTAAAACTCAAGTGTTGAAACTAGTCGAAGAAGTAGGAGAACTATCTTCAGCAATTTTAGAAGAAGATGAAGATGATATTATTGATGCAATAGGAGATTGTGTTGTTGTGCTTACAAATCTTTCTTATCTATGTGGTTTAAAAATAGAAGATTGCATTGATTCAGCCTACGAAATGATCAAGGACAGAAAAGGAAAAATGAACAACGGAACTTTTGTAAAATATGAGCAATAAGAATTTACTTATAACTGTAGGACACAATGCGTCTGCAGTTTACTACAACGAGACAACAAAGGAAATAATTGGCTATGAGCAAGAGCGTTTTGATAAAATTAAAAGCAGTTCAAACTGGCCCATTGATGCCATAAATGAAATCAAGAAACACATCGACATATCAGGATGTAAGATATCGATAAGTGATTGGTTTACTAATAGGGATATTGACAACAAGTACGTTGATCAAAAGTCTCTGAATGATCTGATTCAGAACTATAATTGCACTGTTGAAGATCATATTGATCATCATAAATTACATGCTCAGTCAGCCGTTAATTTCAACTATGAACACAATGGAGAGGCAAACGGTTTTTCTCTTGTTATTGATGGATTTGGAAACTTTGGTAAGTCATTTTCTGTTTTCAGTTATGATGGTTTAAATATTGAGAGTGAAATTTGGAGTTCTTACACATACAAGTTTTCTCTTGGCTTGTTGTATCAATATTCTATTGGTTTCCTTGGAATGAAAGAAAATCAAGATGAGTACAAACTACTTGGATATGAATCACACATATCAATAGAGGATAAGCAAGTACTAGATCCTTTAATATCTAAATACGTAAAAATTTACGTAGATGGTTTGTGTAATTCAACCATCCCAATTGTTTCAGAATCCCTGATTCCTTTTGAACTACTTGATGAGGCTAGGAAAGATGTTTATCAAATGCTAAATGACGTGACTAGCGTTTTTAAAGAAGATAGTGACACAAAAATCATTGTTGCCTATTTTGTCCAATCATTACTTGAACAAACTGTCATGAAAATGGTCAAGTTCATAGGACTTGAAAATAAGAATGTTTGTTGTGCAGGTGGAGTTTTCTACAACGTGAAGTTAAACAATGTCTTAGCCAATGCCTTAAAAACAATATGTGTAATGCCAGTTTGTGGTGATCAGGGCGCGGCTTTAGGTGCTGTTAAAGGACTTGAAATTGGATCTTTAAGGTTTGGTAAGAGGAAAGTGGAAGAGAAAAAAAGATCTCAATATAGTATGTCACAGATCATTGAATCAATAACTAATGGTGGAATAGTCAACATTGTTCAAGGTGATATGGAATTTGGCCCAAGAGCTTTATGCAACACGTCTTCTATCTTTCTACCAAGGAAAAAAATAGTTGATCATGTAAACAAGATAAACGGCAGAGACACATACATGCCATGTGCGCCTGTTATGCTACGTAAGAATGTTGATTTTTTCTTTAAAAAAGAAGACGTAAAAAAGGTTGTTGGTAGTAATAAATTCATGATCATAACTCATGACTACAATCAATCTGTTAGTCATGATGAATATGATGGTGTAATGCACCAATATCCACTTGAAGATAGATATTCTGGGCGTCCTCAAGTAATTGATGATGAGAGTTCACTTATCTACAAGATCTTAGAAAAGTGCAATGAAATAGGAGTGAAATGTTTAGTCAACACCTCATTTAATGTTCATGGCCAGCCAATAGTTTTTACACATGGAGATGTAAAATTAAACTACAACTACCAAGTAAGAGAAGATTCAGAAATAGAAAACATCCTTTTGTATGAGAATAGCTTTTAGTGGTGCATGCCACAGTGGGAAGACCACTATGATCAATCTCTTAAAAAATAAATACCCATATTTTAAAATTTTAGGTGAAGAGGTAAGAAAGTATGATATTGACATTGATGAAATAAGATCTAAGCCAAATGAATACTTCTCTTTTCAAGAGAAAATCATAATGGCCAAAATCTTACAAGAAATAGATTGTGTAAAAAACACAGATGTTTTAATAGATAGATCGATTTTTGATTCATTCTACTATCTAAACACCTACATCAACATAGAGGAATTAACAAAGAAGAATCAAAAAAACTTTTACAGATTGAGTGAATCTTTGCACAATCACTTTGAGTTTGTTCAGGAGTTTTGCTACGATCACATATGTTTAATGAGTCCAATACCAATTGTAGAAGATGATAAATATAGACCGAAAAATCTAAGAGATATTCAACATAAAGAATATCAAACTATAAAAAAATTAATTGAGTTAAATTTTAACGGAAACACAATTGAAAGCAATGATTTGTCAGAACTGGAAAGATATTTTTAAAACACTATACTTTGGATCTAATGAGATAAACGCTAGAGGGATTAAATGTTATGAGATAGAAGATTTTTGCTTTTATATTGATCAACCATTTGCAAACTTCCCAAGTAGAAAACTATCATTATCATATATCGCTAAAGAATTTAACTGGTATCTATCTGGAGATAGGAACAACACCTACATAGAAGAGACATCATCTTTCTGGGCTACTATAAAAAACAAGAAAAAACCATACTACAATTCAAACTATGGTTACTATTTTTTTACTGAAAACCAGTTCCAATACATTGTTGATAAGCTTATTGAAGATAAGGATTCAAGGCAAGCTACTATTGTTCTAAATAGACCAGAAGTGATGATGAGTGAATCAAGTGACAAAATTTGCACAAATGCTATATCATTTAGGATAAGAGACAATAAGCTTAATATGAGTGTCTCAATGAGATCAAACGACTTAATATATGGAACATGCATTGATGTACCTCAATTCTTTTTTATAAGAGAAATGGTTTTAATTATGTTAAAACAGTTCTACCCTAAACTTGAGGTGGGAACTTATTTTCACAAAGCAGATTCATTACACTTTTATGAACGACATTTAAAAATGGTTACCTCCATTGTGGAAAATAACGAAGAAGTGCATCCCATTAATTTACCTAAGATCCATAGTAGTTATGAAGTAAAAGATTTGATTGATTTTAAGCTTAATGATTTGCCAAGATCAGAAAGCTATGAGTTTACACAAAAAATGCAACATCTTGTCAGTCAGTGATTACACTTATATTGAGATAGCCAAAGAGATTAGCTTATGTTCTAAAGCAAAAAGAGCTAAAGTAGGGGCCATATTAGTAAAAGATGGAACTATTATAGCAATGGGATATAACGGGACTCCAACTGGTTTTAATAACACTTGCGAGGTTGATAATGTTACAAAATCAGAAGTTATTCATGCTGAATCTAATGCCATAGTAAAATGTGCAACTTCAACAATCTCATCAGAAGGATCAACCCTATATTGCACTATGCTACCATGTTTTGATTGTGCTAAGTTAATTATTCAAGCAAAGATCAAAAGGGTAGTCTACCATTTAGAATATAGAAAACAAAACGGAAAAAACCTACTAAACAAAGCAGGCATATCATGTATAAAGCTGGAGAAGAAATAGAGTTCATGAACCACAAATCAAAAAAATGGGAAGTTGGAACAATAAAGGGTAAGAATTATGGCTTTGATACTAAGTTGAAAAAGAAAGTAGAAATGATCTCAACTTATGTTGTTCTAACAAAAAACCCATATTACAACGGTTTTGTCATTAGATCTGGTTCTGGTCTAAGAAAAAAATATTGAAAGAACGAATGTTGTATAAAATTTTATACTACATTTGGTCTATTAAATAATCTAAAAACAACGAGATGTTAGCAATTTTTATAGATCATGACGGAGATGAAGTAAAGTCAGAAAGAACATATCTTACCCTTAGTCAAGTTGAAAGGGTCAAATCAAAATTTAGCACAGGATCTTATAGAACCTTAAATAATGTTCTTATTTTATATGCAAATAATTTCTACAACTTGAACTACCTCACTAGGTGTAAAGAATAGTACATACTAAAACAACGAAAGGTGAAAAACATTAGAACAGATCTAACGATTGAAGAATACCATAAACTCCCAGCGATTTCAGCGTCTACGCTAAAAAAAGCTGCGCACTCAGAGCTTTCGCTTAAGCACTACATGAATACGAAAAACACAGAAGAGCATATCCCACACCTGGACTTCGGAAATGCTTTTGAGCTTGCACTGATGGATGAAGCAAACAAGACCAAAGAGTTTAATAAAAAAGTCAAAGTAAAGCCAATAAAAGAATGGATTAGCAAAGCTCTTGAATTAAATCCAGAACTGAAATCTCCAACATCTTCAAAAGTTTATAAAGAAGCGAAACAAGAATGGTTTGATAAGCTGCCTGAAAACTGCTACGTCATAGCCGACGAAGGAAAAGAATCAATGGAGTCAATCAAAGGCATGATTGAACAACTTAAGAAAGACCCTACTGTTTGGGCTTTGCTTGGGGCAACAGACTATCAAGTTTCATGCTTCTGGAAAGATGAAGAAACAGGACTTGAACTAAAGTCAAGGCCAGATGTAGCAAAGACAAAAAAAAACGTACAAATAGATATAAAGACTACAAGAGATGCTTCACCTCATGCTTTTGCAAGGCAATCAACTCAACTTCTGTATCCTATACAAGCAGTCATGCAAATTGACGGAGCTATCAAAACCGGCTTGATGCCATCAGTTGAGAAATACTACTGGCTTGCAGTTGAAAAAGAAGCTCCCTACAATTACGCACTCTATTACTTCACTGACGTAGATCGCTCGATTGTAAATAAGAAGTACAGAGAACTGCTAAAAAAAGCAGCGAAAGCTTTATCAAACGAAAATCCAAAGTCATACGGAGCGGAAGCCGCTAATGAATTTGGAATCTTAAATTATAACCTTCCGAACTACTTTTAAAATCAAAAAAAATGGCGAAAATGCTAGGACTCAAACTTGATTTGAGCAAATTAAAGTCAGCTCCATACACGACTACAAAAGGAGCAAAGTGCATCATGATTCCTCTCGAGCAAGAAGGTATTTACGAAGGCAAAAAAGGAACTTATCTCGATGTTACTGTAGCCGTTAATGATGAGCTAAACGAGTACGATCAAGATTGCTCCGCTTGGATAGCTCAATCAAAAGAAAATAGAGAAGCAGGAGGAGCAAAAAACTATCTTGGCAACGGAAAAGTCTTTTGGACAGATGAGCAAGGAGGACTGCAAGCAAAATTTCAAGAAGCTGAAAAAGAAAAGCCTGCTAATACAAAAGCTGTTGCTTTTTCAGATGATGCAGATGATCTTCCATTCTAAAAAGTAAAAACAACGATGAGCCAAATTTCATTTTTTAATTCACTGCCCGAAAAAGGGCAAGCGCATAAGCCTACAAAGTCAATCACTATTGCAGAATTTTTTGAGGCAATCAAAGAAGGAAAATGGAAAGCGGCTCAAGATAGAGTTAGAGCAGCAAAATCAAAAGACGAGCAATCACGAGAGAAAAAGAAAGTTCCAGCAGTAACAATGTCTGGAACTTTCTCTACTTCTCGTAAAGAAGACAATCTGATTGCTCATTCAGGGTTTATAGCTCTTGACTTTGATCACATCACTGAAATGGATCACCTTATGGGAGATCCTTACACATACGCCTATTTTAGTTCAATAAGCGGGCAAGGCAGAGTCGTAGTCGTAAAAATAGACGGTAGTAAACACAAGGAGTCATTTAGATGGCTTCAGAACTACTATTTTGAGAAATATGGGCTAACACTCGATCCAGCACCTTCAAACGTAGCCTCGCTGCGCTTTGTGTGCTCTGATGAGAATATTTTCGTTAAGAAAAAATCAAGAATATCAAAAACTCTAGTTAAGAAGAAAGAAAAAACAAAAACTCTGCCAATAGTCCTTCCTCAAGATACAGTTGGAGAGATGATCAAAGAAGCAATTAATCTTGGAATTAACATAGCTCCAGACTATGAATCTTATTTGAAACTCGGGTTTGCTATAGCCAATGGATTTGGAGACGCTGGCGAAGATCTATTCCACGCTCTTAGCTCCACATCAGATAAATACAACTCATCTGAAGCTTCAAAACAATGGAAGCACTGCCTTAAAGGAGCA
>Ga0208298_1001072_pt1 | contig 10469 bp, 28 predicted proteins | sample 14BtaG_FD_184088 | JGI IMG/M metagenome (GOLD analysis project Ga0208298, IMG submission 184088) | Marine viral communities from the Subarctic Pacific Ocean - 14B_ETSP_OMZ_AT15311_CsCl metaG (SPAdes) (version 2) | ecosystem: Environmental > Aquatic > Marine > Oceanic | place: Pacific Ocean... | reverse complement strand
ATACACCCCACCAAAAGTGCGACGATAGCCTGCTACTATATATTACTTAATAGGCTATTGTCACCTTTTTTAAATTAACCACCGTTTGTTCCAATACCCCTACTATTTCTCATAAGCAAAACTTATTAAAACTAGTTTACCGATAGACAGAGGTGATGTTACACCCACCCTTCTTTTTTTTTAAGTAAATGAAGTTTATACTTTTGTTTTACAAAACTAATACGATTGGGTATCGATAATATATGTGTAACAAGAAAACAAATTACTATGACTGAAATGAAACTATACATGCAACGTTGTGAAGAAATTCGCAAGCAGAAGATGGCGGAGAGACACGCTGAGGCTACTGACGAGTTCGGGTTTTGCAGTGGCACCACTTATAAGGAGTGGACTGCTAAAACGGGTATGAAGGGTGTTAGCCGTAAAGGTAAAACTTTCTCTCACACTAAACTCTGGGACTACAAATACTAATAAGAATTATGAACCGACCATACAAATACATTACGGTGCTTGATTACTCAAACGGTCAAGTGTACCTATACGACTACGACGAAACTAAAATGCCGAATGCAGCGGATTTCGTTAAAACACGCCACGACTTAGATGACGTGAACTATATGGTGCACCAATACAAGCCGGCATTATGGACAAAAGACGTGTACTATTGCACTGAAGAGCAAGCGTACCAATTAACTAACGAAGACGAATTATGAATTTACAAGAATTATACACTTATTGCCGTGGGGTAATTGAGAAGTACCCGGAATTACGGAATGATGTTATGCGCCACTTTGCTTTGGCGGAGATGGAGTGTGAAGACGACTGTTCTAGTGAAGAGCACGAAGTTGAGTTGTCACTCACCGATATCGATGACTTGGTAGCGGACCACGAAATGCAAATGGGATTACAAAAGTAATACGATAGCGAGTCGATAATATAAACGAATATAAAAACTACTACTATGAAACTTTACCACATTACTAAAAACGGAACACTACACTTCCAATTGAAAAACGGCCGCTTAGCTGCGGTGTACCCATCAACCGGCTATGTACGAGTAGCACACTCTCTTGACGGCTTCGTTGAAAACCGATTCAGAGTTAACTTACTCAAGCACTACAACAAAGCGGTTGAGAACGGTAACCCGGGCAACATTACTATGTGGCCAATTAACAAACGCGTTAAGACGAAAACAATGCAACCGGTTAATATGGAATTGTTCTACAAAGCCAGCTGGTGCGACGAAGTGTACAAGTACCCTAAGCAGGTGTTCTTCGAAATGTCGTCATGTACTTGTGAGAAGTACCCTAACGACATCGTTAAGCTAATGAACCTACTTACTGAGTTTGAAACTAAAAACTGCAAGTAATGAGTAACACACTTAAAATAGGCGATAAAGTATTTTGGCGTGGCGGCTTCGGCAGCGACCCAGTAAGAATGGCGACCGTAGCGGGTATTGAAATCACTCGAGGTGGCAAGTATGGCGACCCAGTTGATGAAGTACCGTGGTCTGAAGTATACGACCGTAATGTAACGGTTGATGTTGACACTGAAGACGGTTACCACTGGGCATACGCTGAACAAATTAAAAGAATAAGATAATGACAAATATAACTGCAATAGAGGTCTCGCTAGAGGCATTGGCAAACGAGTGTGCACAACACGACTTTGCATTCATGGAAAACCCATGGCGTCAGCGCCACTGGTCGAATGAGTACGACCGTCGAGCGAGGATATTCACTATGCTAGAGAGGCTAGGTCATAGTAGTAAAGCGATCGAAGTATACAATACCTATGCTCCGGCCTTTGCCAAGAGACCTCTACGCAGTACTTATTACTAATTACAAAACTAACACGAGCAAGTATCGATAATATACTTGTAACAAAAACAAACTACTATGATATGCAAATGCGGTACACGAGAAGTACACCCAATCCGCGTTAAGTACGGCTACAACACTTGTGTGTCGTGCTCTAACACTGAGCGGTACGGTTGTGCACCAATCACTAATCACAAGACAGGTAACGAAATACAAATTATGTCTCAATCCCAAGCGGCAGCGATCGCAAAGTCGTCGCGTCGTAAAGGCTATGGTACATGCTTAAGATAACACTATGACAAACAGAGAAATGACAGAAAACCGCATTGCAATTGAAAACCGCAATAGCCGTATGCTAAAGCAACTTATAGACCCAGAGTTCGTATTCATTGACGAATGTGAGACAATAGCTGACTATATAGAAGAACACTTGTACGACACCTTATTGTGGCAGTTGCCTATTAATGACGAAGACATCTACCAATCGAACGAAGACGTAGACAACTACAATGAAGTGCACGCAGAAGCTATGCAACAAGTTGTAGCGATTCTAGCGTCGCGATTCTTTTACAAGACTGACACGAACAGCGAACGATAATATAATAAACGAATAACAAATGACAACAATTAAAAATACCTTCGAGCAACAGCTACGTGAAAAGTTCGGCGTAAACATTATGTCAACGATGGGTACATCTTCAGCTATATTAGCCGACGGTGCTAACGGCACTGACTACCTTGACTACCATGATACCAACGCAGGCTGGATATTTGGCGTTCACCCTGAGCTACAAGCGTTTATCGACGCACACGGCTGGGAATGCGAATGGCAAAACAGCGAAGTACTAAACTTGTATCCCGGCCATGACTGGACTGGTGACTTTAGCGAAGCGCAACTTGTGTCTCACTGGAATGCAATGTGTGACTACATCACTGCACCACAAGACCACATATACGCTAACGATGATGAAGCTTTCGAAATGTTGCAACTGACTATACGTCAAACCGTTGCAGCAAGTAATAACGATCGCTACAACTTTGATGACAAGTGGCTAACACTTGATGGCTACGGTAACCCTATGTCATTCAATAGCTTGCTAAACCACCTTGACGTACCTGAGCTCGAAGAGTACTTAATTGCACACGCATTAATTTAAAACTTTATATACTATGAAAAGATTATCACTTTACGAACGTCTTAACCCTGACGTAAAAGCAAAACTAATTGCTAACCAGCTAGACTACGAGTTTACCGTAGGTATGGTAATAGCTAAGCTAAATTCAACACTATTCTGGGACGAACTAACCGTTCGCGACATTTCAAACCTAGTTGTATTCAGCGATAGCGACATGCCTGCCGACGCTACTACCATGCTGCGCGGCGATTCAAACCTTATTCAACCACAAAACGAAGTAATATAATGGAAACTAAATTTATACCAACAAACCCTGAAGAGCTAACCAGCTTCGATAGCATACTTAAAGAGTTCAACGCAATTAACGACTCTGCTTATGTCTTTACCGACAACTATAGTTTAAACTACGACGTATACATAGGTAGCGAGTCTAGTGCTGATGGCTACGAACTATGGATAATCGACGTTGATAGAGAAGGTCCTATCATAGGTGAAAACGTATACTACTATCAACCAAGTGCTTACGATATATTCAACCACCTCGGTGGCGGCTGGCGTGACGATTTAGTTGTATACACTGAGATTGAATTTTACGAACTCGAAGAATACATGATCAATGAACTATGTACTAATTACGATAACTACTTAAACGAACTAGAAGATGCAAAATAAACAAGAAATGCCTAAATGGTTTAACGGTATGGTATACAGCGAAGGCGATACGGTATCAAACCCTTTCACAGGGGACAGCGTTGAGCTAACCGCTGAAGAGCTAAGTATGTACGACCTTATTATGGGCGCACAAATGTTAAACCAGTGGGACGTCATGCAGAAAGGCTTAGGCTGGTTCCGCCGTGAGAATGCTGAAGCATATATGGTGCTGCTCGATTAACCTTTAACACCAAAGAGAGATGAAAGAACAAAATAGAAGAATAACCATGAACTACACAAACAGATATGGAGACGTTTATACATTTACCAAACAAGAAGATGGTAATGTGTTATGGGAAGGTAAATTTGAGCATATGAGAGCTGGTGATGATTTTATAGATCCATCAGGTGGTCCATTTATTGCAAAAGGTCAAATGTTATCTCATATTATCCATGGGGATGAAATGAATGTAATAGTAGAATCGTTTCAGAGAGTTGATACCGGTTACCTTATTACATGTAAGGAACACGAGTATGACCCAAACGATATGAGCCATTTAGCTGATAGTAAAATTATAGGAGGTATAATCAATACAACTGAGATATGATACAAAGATTTAAGAAATGGCTAATCAAAGCCTTACTCAATTTACTAGAGGGCCAAGAAGTTGAAAACGACCTTTAACACCAAAAGTAAGGTTATAGCCTTACAAATGATAAACAAAAGTAAGGTTATAGCCTTACAAATAAAACTTTTACAAAACTAACACGAACCTAATTCGATAATATAATAAACTAAAAACAATTAATATGCCAACATTTATCAAATCAAACGTTGACGCAACAGTAAACGTCAACTCAGAAGCAATTCAATCAGCTGATTACAACTACGGTAACGAAGCTTTAACACTTACCTTTGCTAACGGAAGCAAGTACGAATACACGCGTGTACCGCGCTTTACATTCCACGGCTTGCAAGAGTCTGCGAGTAAAGGTAAATTCATCAACAACTATGTCATCAACACGTTTAGCTTTAAGCGTGTATAATGACTGAAGACGAGATGAATAGGCTGGCTTCGATCATTGTTGATAAAATGTTCGAACGCCAAGCCGAACTCGACGAAGAGTTCATGGAAGAGTGGCAAACTCAAATTCTCATTCAAACAGAAATGCCTAATATAGATGACGAGCTTAAACGCTTAGAAGATATGCTTACTAAAGCACTGGAGGATGAAGAGTTTGAGCTAGCCGCTACAATACACAAGAAAATAACGAAACTAAAAAGCAAATAATATGAATATCAAACCAATGCTCGCATACAAAGCAGGTATCAAGCCTATAGATTTTTCAGAGCAAGTGTATATTCAACCAAAGCTTGACGGCGTACGTTGTTTATTTACTAAAGACGGCGCGTTCTCGCGTACCGGTAAACAATTTATGAACGTTCAACATATTGAAAATGAATTACAACCACTATTCAATGACTACCCAAATCTTATCCTTGACGGCGAACTATACAACCACGCCCTCAAAAACGATTTCGAGAAAATCATTTCGCTCGTCAGAAAGCAAAAGCCTAATCCTTTTGACCGGAGTGAAGCGTACGAATTTGTAGAGTTTCACTGGTACGACATTATTGACGACGACAACGATATATTATTTATCGATCGCAGTAAGTTTATCCACGAGTTATTACGCGACTTCTTTCCCGATGCAGACGCACACCACGTGTTTCCACTCGTAACATTGCGTGTTGATTCACTCGACAAAGCACGTGCTATACACGACGCTAACCTCGCTGGCGGCTTCGAAGGCTCTATCATTCGTCTCAACAAAGTATACGAATGCAAGCGCTCTTACAACCTGCAGAAGTTCAAAGACTTCAGCGACAAGGAAGCAACGATCATTGGCCACGTTGAAGGCAAAGGCAAACGTGCTGGCACACTCGGTAAGTTTATCATGCGCGACGAAGCAGGCATTGAGTTCGGCTGCCCACCGGGTAAAGGCTTCACACATGCTGACCTTCGAGTAATCCTTGAAAACATTAACCACTACATTGGCAAGACGGCTACGTTCACTTACTTCGAGCGTACTAAAGCAAATAGCTACCGTCACCCACAATTTAAAGCAATTAGAAACTATGAATAAGACAACAACACAAATCAAAGACCAACTGGTACGCAAAGGCGCGTCAGAAGTTATTGAAACAATGCTAACCGAGCGTGTTAAGTTCTTTAGAAACGAAGACGACTTGTATGAATGGGTTGAAGACCGGTTTGATATAAACATGCTTGGCCATAGCGATGATGACTACGAAGAAGTAATGGATATTATGATGGATGAGGTTCACGACCGCGTATACGAGTTCTTTAACCAAGTGCAAGCGGATATTTTAAACAAAGCTTTCCTTGTACAAAAAAGTTTAGAGCATGATACGAATTTATAAGCACATCAAAAGATTGCGTAACTACCTGGGTACGTTGCACATAGAGTGTATTAATCTCTCTATACAAGCGTCGCGCACAGGTTGGAACAAGGAACTGCAGAAGTCTATTACTAATAACGCATTGCTTATACGCAAATATGAGCGACGATTGCGTCTTATACGAATGTAAAATGAAAAAGTCTTTTAAAGTACACGTTAAAGACAGTTTTGAAGCTGTGTTTGACACAATTGAAAAAGCGAGCGAATGCCGTAAAGCATTACAAAGTCTTAAATATGAAAATATTGTCATTAGTGTGACTTTTGAAGACGTTGATCCGTATAATAAATAAGTGTAAGGGGGAGGAGAATTATTGATGAGTTAAAATTGGTTTTTCGGCGGAGACCTCCCCTTTATACATAACCTTTAACACCAAAGAGAAATGAAAACACAAATCAAAGTAACAGAATCTTTAAACGGATGGAGCAGATTAGAAACAACCTTTGTAGTTGAATCCTCACCTCGCTGGTGGCAGTTTTGGAAACCTAAAGTAATGCACCAAGAGTTTAATGGTTCAGTTTGGGTGAAGGGTGAAGTATCCCAAAGTTTTGCTCCAGTAGTAGAAACCTTTAACACCAAAGAGAAATGAAAACAAAAGCACAGCAACTTAATGTAAAAGAGTTTCCTTTTACCATTGAGGACGAGAATGGAAATAGAATTTATTACGAAAATGAAAATGGTTTTTGGTGGAGTATTGAATACGATTCAGATGGTAATAAAATCTACTCCGAAAACTTCCCAAACTATTCAAGGAACTGGAAATACGATTCTAATGGAAATGAAATTTACTATGAATTTAAAAGATGGAATGAGATAGATGACCATAACACCAAAGAGAGATGAGACAAAACTATTTTTGTGGTGGATGCGACAAGCAAATCCCAATCGTGATAGGAATCAATCAGTTGCATATCTGTGAGTGTGGTACACTTAATAACATAGGAGACGCAGAATGACACTTGAGGATGTCATAGGATGTTTTATAGTATTAGCTTGGAACGGCTACCTAATTTATAAATGGAGAAAGGATGACAAATAAAGCTTGGGATGATTATATAAAGAAGCTGGGCAAATCTAACGCAGCAGTATGGCGTGTTGCAATGTACCTACACAGTAAGAAGATGACAGTTACTGTACCCGCCCTACATATTGCAGGTTCAAAGAAAGAGTACAGAAACTTCATAGATGAGGGAGATATAATCCTGCACCGAGATGGTAAGAAAGAAATCATTGAGGTTAAACACCAATCTTTTGACTTCACGTCCCACGATGAAATACCTTGGAGCAGTATAATAGTCTGCGCTAAAAAGTCATATGATAGACACGAGGTTAAACCGATTGCCTACTTCTTGGTAAACACACAGCTAACACACGCTATCGTAGTGCCTTCATCAATGTACGAGCATTGGTTTGAGGCAGATGTATACGACAGTAGAAAGGATTGGACACAAACAATGTATAGGACTGACCCAAATAAATATAAATTTATAGAACTATGAAAACAAACTACAAGTCAAAGAGAACAAGCGGAAGCAAAAGGGTGATTAGCGATATTCGCAGTTACGCAATAGCCAACGCTAAAAAGACAAAGTTAAAATCAGAATTGTACAACCGCATAGTTCAGCTTTGCGAAAGAGATTTAACAGAGTATGGTATTGAGTATGATTAAGTCCTATAACAGAAAGAGAAGACACATACGCGAGGTTGAGAAATACTTGGAGATGCTTATGTTGGACAATGTAAATCTATCCCTTCACGCCAGTAGGTTTGGATGGAACGATGACTTACAGAATCAATTAACCAACTCTGCCTTACTGATACGCAAGTATCAAAGAAGGTTGAGATTAATAATAATGTAATATGAGTGATGAAGGACAAATGATTTATGACGTTGGTGTACGCCTTGCTTGGAAGAAGAAGCGTGGTAATGGATACACCAATATGTATCAAGGTACAAAGGACAGACCCTTTCAGTTTGTTACAAGAGCAAAGTCTCTTGACCATATCAATCGCAATCCCGAGATGATAGCAAAGATGATGTCGTTTGTAGGAGCAACAGGTAAAAGCGTTTACGATTTCCATATCATAGAAGAGTTCTATCGTAAGGAAATAAGCAATAGCTTTTCACATAAAGAAGAAGATTACATTAAAGAATTTGGCGAATGACAACGAGAAATTTTATCTATAGGGCTGAAGAGTTAAAAGATTCTCTAACAGAACTCCGCGAGAACGGAGTAACAAAAGGTGCTTGGACAGGGTTTAGTTCTCTGTTTGACAAGTATTCAATGAAGTTGGGTAGTACCACTTATATATATGCAGGAGCGCATCAAGGGAAGTCGCAGTTTGCATTTGAAATGATGATGAACTTATCCCAATACTCTGGTTGGAAGTGGGCTGTATACTCCCCAGAAACAGGTTCACCAACAGAAGTATTCGCAGAGTTCCTATGGGTATACCTGCGTAAGCCGTTCCTTGTTAATGATAAGGTTATGGCTTCAGATGAAGAAAGCCAAAGGGCTATAGAGTTTATAAATGAACACTTCTATATTATAGATAGTGGTCTGCAAGACCTTACCGTAGAAGGCTTCTATAATTGTGTAACGAATATAGAAGAAGATTTTGGGGTTAAGATACAGGGCTGTCTCATAGACCCGTTTACAGAGATTAAAACAGATATAAGCGTAGGTGTTCGTGATGACATTGCTATTGGTCAAGTGCTTACAAAAGTCAGAAAGCATAGTGCTGATAATAATTATCACACATTACTTACCGTACATACTAAACACCAACAACCTAAATATCGTAGCGGTATAGCATATATAGATAAACCTACTATGAATGATATAGCAGGTGGTATGCAATGGAGCCGTAAGGGTATGATGGTTATAAATATATGGCGTTGTCCATTTGGATTAGAAGATTTAGATGGCGTACCTTATGAGCCTAATCAAGTTGAGATTACAGTTGTTAAGGCTAAACCTAAAATCGTAGGTAGGTTAGGAAAGATAACAATGTACTACGACAAGGTTAAGAATAGATACTATGAGGTTGATAAGCAGGGCAATCCTTTGTACGCATATCAGAACCCCGATTACGAACCAGAAGAAGTAGCATTACCTACACCTTCACAAGAGGAATTAGAATTTTGAAAAGTTGGTCAGAAGCATATAGAAAGAGTTGGTGCGAAATGATTCGCGCATACCTAAAGTTTAACATAGCCTCCGCAAAGGAGGTTGAAGTTCTGGAATGGAACAAGATGCTAATCAATGGTAAGGAGTTCAAAGTGGATGTAACGGACTACACTGGTAATTCCGAGAACTATATATTTCTTAACCCTTCCAACGGTAGAATGGTTATTGAAACAAAGGGTATACAAAAAATTTATAAGTTTGAGGTAGAACTTACCTAATAATTAACTATATTAGTATCAAATGATTAGTACAAAAGACTTAATTATAAAGACATCGCAGGAGGTAACAGACCTGCTCCTTGAGAAGAACTCTGCCTACGGGGATTCAGCCCTTTACCCCGTAGGTATCTTCTCAAAGGGAAACGCTGTGGATAGTCTATGCGCTCGTATAGACGATAAGCTTATGCGTATCAAGTCAAGGGGCATTACCGATGCCACCGAAGATACCGTGCAAGACCTAATAGGATATCTTATCCTCTTAAAGATTGCCATACATAACAATAATGAGTTTAGAAAACTACCTTGATAAAAGCTTAAAGCTAAATAAAAACAGATTACAACACTCGCTAAAGATTGGTCTTGATGGCGAAGCCTTGTTCAAGGAGATAACATCGGCAATAAAATCAGAAGCCGCTGAAGATAAAAAGCATATTGACTTCCATTGGGAGGGTAAAAAAGTAGATGTAAAAGGACTCAAGAAAACCCAGAAACTTGGTTATCTACTTATAGAAATGATTAACGTGTACGGAGGTGCAGGTTGGTGTTCAAAAGACTCTCAAGCAGAGTATATAGCCTTTCAATTTCCAGAAAGGTTTTTAGTTTTCAATAAAAATGTACTACGAAATAAGGTGATAAACCTTTGTGAGAAGTATACAGAGCCGTTAAGGAAAAATAGGATTCCTATAGAAGAAGGTTTGTATAAGTGGATAGGCCGCTATAATAGGCAAGATGTATTTACTTACATAAAACTCTCTGATGTAATTGATATAGTAGACTATGAAATCAAGTATTGAGATAGACCTTAACTTACCTAAACCCCCAAGCTTAAATCAGTATTATGCTGGTAAGCATTGGGCTATTCGTAAAAAACATAAAGATGAGTATTCTAAAAAATGTAAGGAAGAGATTGAGAAGTTTGACTACTTCACTTTTGAAAGCTATGAAATTCATATTAGCTACAATTCTCGGC
>Ga0208298_1001069_pt1 | contig 10483 bp, 27 predicted proteins | sample 14BtaG_FD_184088 | JGI IMG/M metagenome (GOLD analysis project Ga0208298, IMG submission 184088) | Marine viral communities from the Subarctic Pacific Ocean - 14B_ETSP_OMZ_AT15311_CsCl metaG (SPAdes) (version 2) | ecosystem: Environmental > Aquatic > Marine > Oceanic | place: Pacific Ocean... | reverse complement strand
ATCATCATAAGAATACTGTCTGCTGCTGCAAACCTGTCAGGCCATATCAGTACAGCAGTAGTAGCTATGAGCATTGTGCCTAGTGCAGTCCATGCCATATAACGCCTATTAGATTGATACGCTGCTTTGTCAACAATTACATTTTCATCTGCCATGTTTATTACTCCCTATTTTTTAAATAACTTAGTGGCACTACGTACCCCAAATGACGCTGCCACGATTACCGAAATGGCGTACTTATACCACTCAGGCATCAGTTGTAGTTGGCTAAACCCTATTTGAACTATATCTTCACAGCCGGGAATGAACGCAAGCACCAGAGGTATCGAGAACAAAATTGTAAGCCACTCGTCTTTCCACGAGTTATCACTCGCTTTAGCCTGTGCTATATCCCAATCTATTTCACCTGCTGCCTGTTTCTCTTTTATCTTAGCATCAGATCGTATTGTTACAATCTTAGCTTCTGTCTTAGCTTTCTTCTCAGCAACCTGTCCCTCTAGCCACGTACCAGCTAGATTGGCTACTGGTCCTATTATTGCACCTAGCATTAAGCTCTCCTAAACCTAGCTGTCTTCTTAGCTATGCCCTTTGGTTGTTTTACGTGCTGTTTGTTACCTGCACGTTTAGCTTTGGTTGTAGCAGCATACTCAGAAGATGATAGTGACTTAATAGCTTTAGCAGGTAAATACCTTTCACCTGTAGCTTTTGGTCCCTGTGTAGATGGCTTACCTGATTTAGTACGCCAATCCTGCTTTGTCCAGTTTGCTAGACTTTGTTGTGACTTAGCTCTTGCCATGACACTCACATCTACATACATCTGGATTACAGCCACACTCTATGCAACTATCACATTTAGATTCTGACTCTACATTACACATGCATACTGGCTCTTCTCCGCATTCACATGTCATTATGATTTGTAACCTCCACCTTTTGCTTTATATCTTTTTGCTAACATCTGAGCTTTGCGTCCTGACCATTGTCCGGGTGATCCACCTTTACCACTCGCCTTAATGCTATTAAATAATCTTTTACGCATACCGGGCTGTGTATAGTTACCTGCTGCATTTACTGTGCTACCACCACTTTTTAATTTGATAGCCTTTAATTGGTTAGACTGTTTCTTATGTAAAGCACTGGCTTTTGTTAATCCCTTAACTACTTTTTTTATTACTTTTTTTGCTTTTGTTTTTACTGCCATTTGTCTTAACGTCCTTTGCGTATAGATTATTAAATGTTACAGATGGATCTAAGTATGTCTCGTGTCCTTCTGCGGAGTGCACCCATTGTGACGGTACAAAGTCAGGTGCACCCTCTCCAGTTCTCCATAAAGCAGGGCTGGTTGCCCTTACTCTATTATTAGGCAGTGCTACAAAGTTTCCTGTCCAGCTACCAGCATCTGTTAAATATATTACGTGTGACTGTTTATGCTGTGCAGGATCATCTGCTATATCATTGCCTGTGTAATCTACGGTAAATAAATATTTACCTGTATAGAGATCACCTCCTATCTTACACAACCAAGGTGATGAACTTACTCTATCCAGAATGACTGTACCATGTTCTCGTGACTCACAATCCCAAGGTTGGCATAAATGATCTTCCATTGGGTCAGGCCACTCTTCTAGAGGTATGTCAGCTACGAGTGCCTGTATCGGCATTCTAGCCCACATAGCTCCTCCATGTACATTCTCTTGAGGTCCATCTTCCCTGTCTATTTCACACCCAGTAAATACAACCTGAAAACTAAGTGATCTGTCTGGTATGGTATTTACTGCAAATGCAATCGCATGTAGAAATTCACCGTGATAATTTTGATGGTTACTAGTGAACTCTCTACGTACCCAACAATTAAAGTGGGGTACATTACTTATAAGATTTGGCATTATCTACGTTTAGCAGCTCCACCTTTAGAGTACTTCTTCGTACCCTTTTTACTCATACCACCGCCATACATTTTTTTAGTAGCACCACCCTTAGACATTTTCTTTGTTTTCTTGTACATATTAATACTTATCCTTTCATCATTTTAGCAACTACATCTGGGCGTTGCTTTGCTAATGCTTTCAGACCGGGATTATCTTTAACCGATCCTCCTGCTGAGTACATATGCTTCTTATTGTTTGCCATACCACCATACATCATTTCTGGTTTCTTTACAGCACCACCTTTAGATTTTTGTTGTGATTTAAATTTTGGATTTCTTGTAGTGGACAATCCAACAACACCTAACTTTCTGTTTTTCTCATTTTCTTTAGCTTTTTTTACTCTACCTTTTGCATATGCTTCTGCATCTGCTCTATGTCCATCTGCTGATGCTTTATCGGGATCTCTATATTTTAAATATTCCTTTATAGAATCTTCATATAAAGATTTATATCTGTCTTCCATTTTAACATCTCCATTTTCTAAGTGACTTATTAATCCTTGAGTTAGGATCATTCCTAGTTTTTGCACTAGTTAGTTTCTTTTTCATGCCACCCATTCTAGCGCAAAAAGATTTACGTCTACTGGCAGCTTTAGATCCACGCTTAACATTCTTAGCAGTTACAGGTGGTTTAAGATTGTGACCACTTCTGTTGGCTTTTGCCCTACCTGCTGCTGTTAATCCACCAGTAGGACTCTTATCTTTCTTAGTAAACTGTACAGGTCTACGTTTTCTACCCGGTCTAGCCATCTTTCCATCCTTCAAGTACCATAGCATTTTCTATACGTTCTAGACTGTACCTAATACCTGTACGTTCCTGTATTGCAGCACGTACATAAAACACTTTGCTATGGGGTACATGTAGATACTTTAGTGTTTTATTAGATATTGCGTCATAAAATGACTCTAATACTCTTTCTTTGTATAGTTTTACTTCTTTTCTCATAGTTGTCAAGTTATTTCTGTAATTATTTAATAATACCAAAGCTCATTGCTAGTATTACAAAACCTGTCAGTACAAATATAGCTACAATTGCTCTGGTATTCATTGGATCTGACAGGATACTGGTAGCACGTGCGTATGCTTTCTTTGCAAATTCGTACATGCCATTAAAGAATGCTTTAATTTTCATAGATTATACTCCTTTGTATGGGTCAATGTCAATACTGGCTATTACAGCGTCTATATTTTCATGCCAATAGTTTAAAAATTTATTAATACGTGGGTATTCTGGAATAATGTCCATAGTACCCCACATAAATTCCTGCACTAAACTACTATGATCAGGCAGGTAATAGTAAATACGTATCAATACTGGTTCTCTAACTATCATACTACTTATTTTTTAGAGTTCCATAGATCAAACAGACTCTTTACCTTCTCTTTAAGTACAATAATATCGCCATGCATCTTAGCTAGTACAATAATCAGAGTTATTATACCCAGTAAGATAGGCCATATTGTTGATAATATATCTATTACGGATAATTGATCTACCATTTAAGTGTTTCACTTTCAATGTTCACTGATGTGTTTTATACTTACGTGTTTTTTAAGTTTTTATGAAGGGATAGTTTTAATATTCACTTAAGTGATCATTATAGTGTATAGTTATAGTGGCTCAATCAAACTCTGTCAACTAAAAAATGCAATTAATGTGAAAATAGTTTATGTGTGTGTCTAATAGGATACATAAAGTTATCACTTGCCTGTATGGTTAACAGTGAAAATACCTGATCTGTGTGCTTCTGTGTACATATAACGGGGGTAGGGGCGGTGGATCATGCCCCCAATGACAATTCTTTAAAAAAAAATCATCTTTTTTTATCAACATCTTATCTTTTCATCCAATAATCATCGCTTATGAGAGCCGATCTGCTGCAAGTGATAGTGCAACACTTGCCTTATATATGAGGTGAATACATGGGCTGTTTATTTGAGGTGATAAGAGATGCCATTGTCGGACTACATAATAGCTATGACCCCAACCCCTCACTTCAAATGGTCACAGATACCACCCTCAAAAATAAAAGGTGGGTCAGACCCACTTAATCGAAAGTGTTTGACGTATGATTAAATGTGTGATCTAAACTGCTTACGGCAGGCGATGTTGCTTGTCGATTTTTAACCGAAAGAAAGTGAGTACACAGTATGACCACAGTAAAAAAAGCAGACGTTGCAGTACTTAGCCAAGCGATCATCAAAGTAAGCACTCTTGAGAAAGACACCTCGAAAAACTTTCTTGATGATCTATTCGGCAAGCGTCCAGAAAACACCGACTTAACCCAATCGATAGCCCGTCACCAATTGATAGAGCTATTGATCAAGATAGAAGACGGCAGTGAGGAGATATCGAAAGCAGATCATAAAAAAGTATTCGAGCCATTCACTAAAGAACAGAAGTTCGCTTATAAGTACGTCGCTAAAAATTGGGATAAGGCACAAGAGATTTACAAAGATAAGGGTTACTACAAGAAAGACAAAGACGGCAAGCGAGTGAAAGTAAAATTTAACCCTTCAACTATTGATGGAGTTAGAATGGCAATTAGACGAGCCACTGCAACTCCTGCTGTGAAGTCTGCACTCACTCAAGAGAAACTAGTCGAGCTAATTGTTGATACTTGTATGGCAGAAGAATTCGATCTGCTTGAAGTAGTCACAGAAGCGAAAGAGTTATTTGATAGTCTTCAACCTAAAGAGAAGAAAGAGCCAAGCTTACCACCATTGAAAACCGAATTGAAGAACGTCGCATAACTAACCAACAACAAAACTAAATATCTAGGGTGGTCTTAATTGATCACCCTTTTTTTATGCCTACCCGAAAAAATCGCCAATCTCATACGAGCCATTTAAAGAGCCATAGAGAGCCATTAAGAGTTATAGAGTACCTTACTATAGCCAACACCCTTAAACGCTCTCTATGCCCCTTTTAAATGCCTTACAGAAGATTTGCCCCTATTGACCCAACCCCAAACCTATAGTACTGTTTAGATACTAACCGAACGGCAGATTTTCTGTTGTTTATTTTTTTAAAACGTGGGTCTGACCCACCAACCAGATTGGGATTTGCATGGCAAAAATATTTGAACGATCATCTACTCATAATATTTCATGGTGGGATAAAACTGTGGGATCTGTGGATGAAGTATCTCGACAGGAAACAAAAGACTTCGATGATCAATTCCGAAAAGGTCCTAGTAATAATAGGACAGTATCATCGGAATGGGATCGAGAGTTTGAAAAGTTTCTTGATGATTGGAAGAATGAATAAGTGGGTCTGACCCACCATTTAGGAAGGAAACTTAATGGAAAAGATTGAGGATGTAGTTGCGTTAGAGAAAAAAGTAAATAGGTTATGGTCAGAATGTCAGCCTCTTATCAAAAAAGGATACCATGATCCTGATAACTTTTCTAAAACAGATGGTATAATGTTAGAGGCATATTGTCAGTTATATGAGTCAGCACAAGCTAGGCTGAAAAGGTATAGAGAAAGAAGGAAAATAAAATGATACACAACAAGGAAGCTAGGGAATTGTTAGCAGGGTTCTTTCACTTTTCGTATAATGTCTACAGCTTGGACGAGTTGATTGATAAGTTGGAAGACCTACAAAAAAGTCTGCCATACAAGGATGAGTTTGGGAACTTTAATGAGGATCATACTGAATTGAATAAGGTCATTGTCCAACTGGAAAAAAGTTCAGCAAGTATCCATGCAGTTATGGGATTGGCATACGATAAAAGAGTGAAGGACTATATGGATGAATGTAATGGAACTTGACACACTACACATAATCGTCCTATGTTTGGGGTGTGTTGGATATATACTATTATTAACTACTAATAAGGATAACTAATATGATTAAGGATTTGTTTAGATACTGTGCTGACATTGGTATGTTCGCTAGTGATCGACCGATCAATGATGTAGGATCTGTTAAGGGATCGTGTGATCATCGGACTAGTTTCTGTGATGACACCTGTTACAATGTCAAGCTGTACAGGATGTATCCCAACATGGGTAAGCGTGATGAAAGATGTGAGCGTGAATGGCAACAGGTATCAGGAACTGCTGTGCATAACTATCTGTCACGCAAGAAGAAACAGATCAAACGTGCTAGGCACATGACTAGAGGTGAAGCTATCAAGGATCTGTCCGACATCTATCGTGTGAAGGACATTGCATTGTCTACGCCAGACACTACATGGTGGATACCAACAAGGGCATGGCGTAACACATTGCTACGTGAGCTAATCCAGATAGAGCTATTTCCCATTGCAAACATAGCACTCAATGCGTCACTTGATCCATCCAATACACAGGAGGAAGAGGACAGTTTGATTGATGATGGTTGGAACATCATGTACTTTGGTGATGACACCAAGTATGCAGGGAAGGGTGAAGCATTCAAGTGTCCTAAGACATGGAAGAAATTGTCTGGACATTGTGCTGTATGTAAGGCAGGGTGTTTCAGTCAGACTACCATAGGCAAGCGAGTGACAGTTCACTTATCAGCCCATTAACAGAGGAGAAAGTAATGGAAGTACATAAGCATAGCATCATAGCAGTGTGGTTTTCTTGTGGTTCGGCATCAGCAGTAGCTAGCAAACTAATCATGGAAAAGTATGGGGATACCTGTGAAATAAGGATACTAAATAATCCTGTAGTAGAGGAACATGAGGACAATCTTAGATTCCTTAAGGATGTACAGGAATGGTTGGATCATCCTATTGAAAGTGTAGTTAATCCAGAGTATCCAAGTGCATCTGCTGTGGATGTATGGGCTAGGAAAAAGTACATGTCAGGAGTAACAGGTGCATCCTGTACCCTACAGCTAAAGAAGAAAGCGAGACAGCATTGGGAAAATAACAACTATGTGGACTGGCATGTGCTAGGATTTACTTCAGAGGAAGTTAAGAGACACGAGAGATTTGTACTTACAGAAAGGGATAATGTTATACCTATACTTATAGAACAGAACTATTCTAAACAGGATTGTTATGATCGCCTATTGCGTGATGGAATAGATCCACCTGCTATCTATAAGTTAGGGTATCCTAATGCAAACTGCATAGGATGTGTTAAGGCAACGTCACCTACCTATTGGAATCATGTGAGGTCTGTGCATCCAGATGTATTTGAACAGAGGGCTGTACAGTCTCGTGAGATAGGTGCTAGGTTAGCTAGGCATAAAGGTAAACGTATATTCCTAGATGAACTACCTAGTGACGCTATAGGTAGACCAATGAAGAATTTAGATTTTGAGTGTGGTATTTTTTGTGAGGAGATAAAGTAAATGAATATGTATAAGTCATCTATATCTTATATGCGTAAGAAAATTGGGCCGTTGTCTAAGGCTAGTAATGAAAACTTATGTAGATATATATGTTATTTAGAGGTAGAGTTAGTAGCATTGGAAAAACATTTTACTGATAAGGAGTCAGCACAATGAGTTTACATCCAGAAATAGCAAGTCAATTAGAGGACATAGTTGATGACCTCATAGCAGAGGGCTTCAGTGATGATGAAGCTGTAGAGATAGCGTGGACTAGGTTCAGTGGTTGGAGCGAGGTGAAAGCAAAATGATTAATACAGTATTCTCAGCGTGTGATGGTGGATCTATGTTACAGGAAGCTATGGTCAGGTCAGGTGTACTAGCACCAACCTACAGGTACTATGCCAGTGAGCTAGACAAGTTCGCTATCAAGGTGACACAGGCCAACTGGTCAGACACACAGCAGTTGGGTGACATCTACAATGTAGGTCTGCACTCATTCAACGGTGATCCCATAGACTTCATGGCAGGTGGGTTCCCTTGCCCCTCATTTTCTGTGGCAGGTAAAGGTAAGGGCTTTGACGATCCACGTGGTCAGGTTTTTTGGGAGATAGTACGTATCAAAAATCTACTCAGACCTAAGTACTTTCTGTTTGAGAATGTACCCATGAAACAGGAGTATCAGGATGTCATCAGCAAGTATCTAGGTGTGGAACCTATTGAGATCAACAGCAGTCTTGTGTCAGCACAGAATAGACGTAGACTATACTGGACTAACATACCACAGTCAGGTCTACCAGAGGACAAGGGCATCATGCTCAAGGACATACTAGAGGATGGCTATGTGGACAGGGATAAGTCGTTCTGCCTTGACGCTAACTACTGGAAGGGTGGTAATCTCAAGACATACTTTGAGAAGCACAGAAGACAGTTGGTATTCAGTAAGGATCAGATGTGTCATGTAGGTGATGCTGATCTTAAGGGTAACGATACTGTCAGGCGTGTCTATCACAGGGAAGGTAAGGGGCCATGTCTCACAAGTATGGGTGGTGGTCATCGTGAGCCAAAGGTGTACACAAAGGATATGAGTTGGAGAAAGCTGACACCTCTAGAGTGCGAACGATTACAAACCCTGCCTGATGGATACACAGATCATGTGTCCAATACACAACGCTACAAAATATGTGGCAATGGCTTCACTGTGGATGTGATAGCCCATATACTGAAAGGATTATTGCATGAAAATAAGTAGCAGTTATAACCCGAAGTATAATGAATTTGCAACAGAAAAGGAAGACACAATGGTAATCGTTCATAGGGTTGATATAAGTAAAAAGTTAAGTGGTAAGGATGTAGATATAATCGCTGATATTATACATGGTGTTTTAATGGATGAGGGTATTGATACAGATAATGACGATGAAGACCTTGATGGATTTACATTTGATTTAATTGCCTATTATGAAAAGGAGAGCACAGAATGAGTACAGATCACATAGGTAACAGTTCACTGGCATATGACACGATCAGCAATGTACTGAGACACAAGGACAAGATCAGTCATGCACACAAACCAGAGACAGGAGCACCTGTACCACTGGAAAAGAAAGACACTGTACAACCATCAAAGGAGGGGCTTGGCAAACACATTGATATTAAGGCTTGACACATGGATGCATTACCTGTAATCCTAGTTATACTAATTATGTTATTAATATTATTTCAATAGGAGATATACTAATGTCTTATTACAAGAACAATCCAGAAATACTTGAGAGACTTAACAAACTACCCCATCACATTTTGGTGGACTTACACAGTAGGTTCACTGAGCCTTTCTCAATATCTGTGGTGGAGTTTGGTGAGCAGATACTTGCCAAGCAAATTGCAGATGACACTACAACATTCACAAATTATAAATGAAAAGGAGTATTACTATGGAAAATCAAGGAACAGTTTTACGTGGACGTATCTTTAATCGTGACTTCATTGCCAGAAAGAGATCACAGCAGAACCGTTGGGAGTTTGGTAAGAAGTTAAACAAGTTCAGGTCTTACCAGTTTGGTAAGTTCTCCTTGTATGTATCCCTGAAACCCACTGTGTTCTGGAATATGGCAGGGATAGTGTCAACAACTGCACGTGACTACACAGTGCAACCTAAGTAAGTGGGTCTGACCCACCAATTAAGTGATCTGAGTATAGGGATGACGGTTATGAGAATACGTAGAGTAAACCCAGTAGCAAAAGCAGTAGCTCGTAACCGTCCTCGTACTCAGGTCATACCTAGTAAGAAGGGTAAAGGTTCATACAACAGAAAGAAAGGACGCAATGATGCAGTCTCAGTCACAATATCAGAAGATGCGTATAACAAAATTAACAACACCGAAACCTAAACGTGACGATTGGAAACGCGAGAGGCGTAAGTTACGTAGAGCAAAACAACAAACACAACAGATTGGACAATAACATGATGAACACATATGGACATGCAGAGTTTGACGTAGACTATGTAACCACAGAGAGATCAGACAAACACAAGTATGTCATTCGTACTGACACAGATGAATGTATTGGTATGGTCAACAGTACCTACACTGGTACGTCACATCCAGATTACTTTGGCAAGATGCGTGAGCAGTGGATGAACACACTGCAACCTGAGAAGTATGACATCAAGACTAGGACAGCAGGTAATGGGGCATGGGCATTGGAGACTGTTACTTTTCCTGACCTCAAGGGTGTGGTTGAAACTAAGAAGCATAAGACAGAGACAGCTATGCAACTGAACTACTGGCACAGTGTCAATGGCAGTACCTCTAACAACTTTGTTGGTGGTCTGATAGATTTCTTCTGTACGAATGGTATGGTGACAGGTGACTACTCTGTGTTGAAGAAAAGAAACACAAAGAACTTTGACCTGTCTACCTTTGCTGATAAGGCAGGTGGTATGATTGCAGGGTACAGTGAGCACAATGCATGGTGTCAACGACTGGCTGAGAAGGAGGTACACCTTGATCAAATCGACAGTATGCTTGAGTCAATGATGCCTAAACGTAAGGCAGATAAGATGTTTAGTTCTGTGCTACAGGAAACTAATGTACGTGGTAATAACATGTGGGCTGTGTATTCAGCTATGACACAGTACGCTACTCACAGTGACAGGTTTGAGTTTCGTAAGACCAACAACGATACTCAGGTACAGCGTCAGTTTAACCGCAACCTAGAGGTAGCCAAGTGGGTAGAACACCCATCATTCCTAGAGATGGCTGCTTGATATGGGTC
>Ga0208298_1001068_pt1 | contig 10497 bp, 8 predicted proteins | sample 14BtaG_FD_184088 | JGI IMG/M metagenome (GOLD analysis project Ga0208298, IMG submission 184088) | Marine viral communities from the Subarctic Pacific Ocean - 14B_ETSP_OMZ_AT15311_CsCl metaG (SPAdes) (version 2) | ecosystem: Environmental > Aquatic > Marine > Oceanic | place: Pacific Ocean... | reverse complement strand
ACCAAGAGAATACTCTTGATACCTATCTGCAGAAAAACGATTGTATATCTTCGCCACCTTCATGTTCAGTGTCAATAGTTCTTCATCAGCAGCACCAAATACCAATTCAACATTTTCATATCCAGAGATAGGAAGGGAAGAAATAATATTTGATGCGTTATCAACGATGTCTAGGTTGACAGAAATACTTGGCATGTCAATGTCTTCAAAGTATTGAAAACTTTTGATCAATGATCCTATTGAAAGTTCGGTTCCATCTAGACCAGTGATAGTTGCCTCTTCTAGTTTTAGACTAGAGGCATATGGAAACTCTTGATTGTTATCACTCATTAGTCAGTCACACCATTAGCTGTAAATACTGATTTAGATAGCGAAGAAACAGAGGGAGATACTGTAGTTCCCTGTGATGTAGGAACCGCACCAGTAGCAGCAGATTGTGTTTGCTCACCGCCAATATTTATCATTGCTACTTTTGCTTTCTCTGCTGGGGAAGCGCCTTTCAAACTCGCCTGTTTTTCTTCTGATTTTACTGGTGGTTCTATTTTTGGAGGAGGAGATATCTTCTTTGCAGCTTCTACTCGTGCTTTTCCTGCTTTAATTAACGCAGCAACAGCCCACGGATTTTTACCATCTGTTGTGTCTATTTTTGTATCGTTACCAACTAAAGAACCAATTCCACCGTACTTAAAGATCTCAAATCCCGTAGCAGTTTTATATGCTTTGTAGTTTCCTTTGCCAGGTATAGAGAAATCAAAAGATTGATCTTGCTTTAGACCATAGTTCTCGGAAATCTCTGGAGCACTGTTTGGTTGTGCTTTTTTTAGTTCTTTTGTTTCTGGAGTTTCTGGAGACTCAACCACCTCTTTGGGAGGTTTCTTCAGATACATTTTACCTTTGATAAAATTAGCAACAAATTGCTTGTATGCTTCAGGATCGTTGCCATCACTTGCAGGTGCATATGCATCAATGATATTAGCGAGTGCCTCATTAGGATCATCAAATGCTTCCAAGTTCAGGTGACCGCTATGGTTTTTATCCCATAATCTAACAAATTCTTTTACAGCATCTTCTCTCGTTTCAAACTCCATGAAACTTCCATCTTCATTCCTCATATTAAATGGATTGTTTGTCTTCTCATGTTCACCAAACCCTGTCTCCAGTGCAGCCATAGCAGCAGCAACTTCAGGATGCTTCGCGCCAGCAGCTTTCGCCATCTCATAAATGTCACCAGCGTAGTCTCTCTGCTCCTGGGTGCCAGTCATACCACCGCCTCTAGCTCTCGCGGGTTCTTTGTTTCCGCCGCCTCCGCCGCCGCCGTCTTTATTACCACCTTTGAATAAGTTTTTCAATCCATCAAATGCTTTCTGGAATATATTTTTCTTTTCGCCCTGATCAGCAACACCAGTCAAGATAGAAGAATCTTTACCTAAACTTTCACCAGACTTTGCTTTACCTACTAGTGATTTAGGTAGGTCAAATACACTGGCGAGTGGAGTGATAACTTTTGCCATCTCACTAGCAACCTCGGGACTGTCTCCAGATAGTCGTTTGACTAACTCACTACTAGCAGCTAACGCCATACCACCAGCAATCTTTGTTGGTAACGCCATAGCATCTACTAATGGTTGTTCCAGACTACTATCTCCCATCAGGTTAGGTATCTCAATAGGAGATGATTTGCCCATAGGAGTTCCCATCTCATAACTATTATTGATATTAGTGGGTGATTTACCCATCTCATAACTGTTATTGACATTAACATTCATAGGAGGAACCATAGGTTCCGATGGTGTTGGTCTCACCTTACCATCAACTGCACTTGGTTCTCCTTGCGTATAGTTGTTATCTAATGGTACGATTGCTTCATTACCATGTAGTGTCAAACCAGGTACTTTATATCCACTATCAGGTCCAGATAAGATAGCACCTTGCTCTGCTTGTGGACCTTCTTTAACATCATTCAATGATGTATCATCATTATCATCTCCTGGATCATAATCTAGTTTTACATTAGTTGCCGTCTCATCTATATCTGGTGTATTGGTGTCCTGTGGGATATTAGTGGTGACAACTGGGACTTGTTTTTCTTGATTAGCTTCTTTAACCTTTCCTTCTGCATCATCAGTTTGTTTTTTCTTCAATGCAGTCTGTGCATTGATTGCTTCAGCGATCTTGCTTAACTTGTCCTCAATACTATCGGTTCTTTCACTCAACTGATTAACAATATCAGTCTTCATCGCATGAATATCAGAGGCAACCTGTTTAGAGTCACCGATGCTGCTATTAATAGACTGTGCTGTCTTGTCTAGTGACTGGGCAATAGCATTGATTGCCTGAAGGAGGTCCTCTCTAGATGCTCTTTGCTTACTACCAGATGCTGCATCCGCTACTTTCTTTTCAGCTTCAGCAAGCATTCTCTCTTGAGAAAGAGCCTGTCTCTTCTGCTCAAGCTCAAAGGGAGACATCTTCTTGGGAATTGCAGGTGTCTCTGCTTTTACACCTTCAGGTGGTCTCTTTGCACCCTGAAAATTATAATTATCAAATTGTTTACGAAACAACTCAACGTCGGAGAGTTTCTTTATCTCTTTACCGTCAGCGTCTCTATTATCTACGAAGTTCCAGAACTGTGCCTTTGGATTCTTTAGTAGTTTGACACGATCAACTGCCTGTTCAATGTCCTGCTTCTTACCACTGATGTATGATCCACCAAACTTATTCTTTAGTGCTGCCTTAAAGAAGAAACCTTTCTCTACACCTGCTTCTTCTAGACTATCATATCCCGCTTTCTTGGCTTTCTCTTCTGCTAATTCTCTCTCTTGTCTAGCAAATTTTCTCGCAGCAAGAACCTTCGAGATCATACTACCAATATGATTCGCACCTGGTTTTGTTGTATCTGTAAACCCTTCGGTAAATGCTGCCATTTATTAGATTCCCCCTAGATATTTAGTTAAAGAGAGCGATGTGCATTGCTGCTTTTCCTGGCGCAACACCCATCGGAGATCTGGTTATAGATTTATCACGGGGTATATCCATAGTTGGTTCTGATGGTGCTGATGGTGGAGTCATGACAATGATAGTCTGTGCCATTGATTCTGCTTCTTCATCATACGCCAGCACTTCAGGCGCAAAAGTACGATAAGTTTGGATTAATTCAGATGATGTACCAGCATCATTCATTGCCATTAGGTGATCAAGAACTGGTGGTACACCATACACCAAGTTCTTCATAACAACCTCTGGACCTTCCTCACCAACAGTGATCTGTTCTTCACCTGACTCACCAACAATACCACCATCTTTATATCCATTAGATTTAAAACTTAAGTGGAAGATTGCAGTCTTTGTTCCTTTAATTAGCGCATTGACGCCTTCACCTTTAAATGGTGTGTTCCTCACATCTTCTAGTTGTACAGGAACTTTGGGAAAACCTGGCATATTGATATCAACAGCATAAGGTTTAGGTCCAGAATGATTATGCCTATCAGCACCATGTTTAATTAATTCTGCTATCTCACGATTACTCATGTCTTCGGTGAATGGTCGCCCATCAGAAGTTTCTGGTTCCATTCCTTTAGAAATCATTTTTTTAACAACAGGAGTAGTATCTTTAATTAATGTAGCTTGATTCTTGTCTTGTGCTTCAAAGTGTGCATGAGACCAACCACCTACTGACATACCAGTAGTTCCTGTCAATCCAAAACGTAAGTCATCAGTATTACCATCCTCTACATCAGTAAAATCTAGGGAGTCCAGGTCTCCATCGTAACCTCCACCACCAAACAATGCACGCAATCCTTTGAAAGCATTCTTCAATAATCCTAATGGTCCCTTATCTTTTTTATCATCGTCCGCTTCCCCACTCATACCTTCTGCTGCTCTACTATCGTAGGTTGCTTCTTCTTCTGCTTTTTTACTATTCTTGTTAATAGCATTGGAAACACCGTCAATTGATCCACCAACATTTGTTGATGCAAGTGATTTAGGAACATCAAATGCGGTTGCTATTTTTGATGCCTCTTGCTGGAAGCTAGGTGCTACTGTCGCTGCTAATGGTCCAACATCAGACAATACTTTACTACTAGCAGCCAAGATTGTACCACCAACAGGACTCATTAGATCTTTGTAGAATCCAGGTCCAATTAAAGCCTCGGTGCCATGTAATTCTGGAACACCAGTTCCACTACCACCTTGCTCAAAACTTTGTTTTTTAACTATTTTACCATCACCATTCAACTCATATCCTTCTGGAACGCCACCAAATTGCTCTAGATCAGATTCAGTTCCCTTTTTACCCTTTAAACCATCTTGCGCTACTGGTGGTATTGGTTTTGTGCCAGTATAAGTAGGCAATTCTAAACCTCTTCTTTCAAATTCTCTACGTAGAGCAGGTCTGTTGTCAGAAGGACCATCAGTAAAGCTATCCATGCCAAACAAAGCAGTTTCTTTTAACTTTGCTGCCATATGTTCTTGCTTAAGGTAATCATAACGTAATTGATCGTCAGTTTTTGCTTGATCACCCAACCCCATGCTACCCAGCATGGATGATAAACCAGACTGAATTTCAGGCGCAAAAAGATCTAAAGAAAGCATTGCTACAGTACCAAGAATTCCTCCTTTGCCTACCTTTTTTGGTTTTATATTGCGTAGTCGTGAAAGCATTCCTGATTTTCCGCTCGCAGCTTGAGCAGTTTTTTGCAAACCACCACCACGAAGAAATTGTGTTGCTCTCTGTACTTGATTCGATATCGCTTGACCACCAGGAATCTTTCTCAACTTACTGTTGAAACCCATCCTCTTTTGTCTAGCTAATGCCCTTGATGTCTTGCCAGGGTTACGCATTCTTCGGAGTGATTTACCGATGCCACCACCACGAAGAAATCTTGCAAGACGTATAAGTCTCAACAAACCAAATCCACCACCACTACCACCATCTTTACCTTTCTTCTTCAACGGATCAGTAAGATCCTCAAATCCAAAAGTATCTGCTACCTCTTCCTGCTCTTCCATGTTGGCTTCAGATGCAGCAAGCTCTGCTGCTTCTTCCTTTTCTTTTTCAGTCTCATTTTGCGATTGCATCGCATTCAAGATATCATCAAACCTATCGTTCAATGAATCATATGTTGTTTCAATCTGATTGAGATTACTAACTGTAGTACCAACAGCAGCACCAAACAATTCATTCTGTTTCTTCAATTCATTATCAATTGAAGACAGCTGTCCCTGAATCTTCTCTAAAGATGAAGTCAGAGTCTTGAGTATCTTTGCATTAGATATTGCTTCTACTTTCTGCTTCTTTTCCTTTGGTGTCTTCTCATAATTCTGACCTGTCTGCTGATTAACAGCGTCAAGCATACCTGGTGGCAATAAGTCTACAATATCTGATAGATCTGGTGCAGTTTCTTCAACAACAGGTTTGTCTACTACTACTTCATCTACTACCTTAACTGCTTCATCAATGTTTTCTTTTACTTCTTCTTCTGCTTTCTCTACAATCTCTTCTGCTTCTTCTTCTGCTACCTCTTCTTTCTTTTCTTCAGCAACAGTTGTATCAGTAAATCCTTCTGTAAAATTTGTTTTTAGATACCTTTCTACAATCCATTCTTGATATCTTCTCTGATCTTCACCGCTGGTACTACCAGTCTCGAACATAGGATATCCATCGATATCCGTCTTCATGTTCTTGATAATTATATCAGCATCTTTGTCAGAGAGTTTCTTCTCCAACATAGAAAAGTAACTGGTGCCACTATCATCCGTGCCGCCAGTTAGTTTCGCTTTTAATCTATTGAAGATACGATCTTTCTGACCACCACCAGGCACACCTTTCCTATGCCATCTTACGATATCTTCTGGTGCTGGGGTGTTGAAAATCATTATGCGGATCTAGCTGCCTCTTGTTTCTGTTTCTCTTGTTCGATGTGCTGAATCAAGAGGGACGTGTATACTTCACGTTCCCAAGGCATCATGTTTTCAATCTCTGTCAAGCTGTATTTATGGTACTGCATTAAAGCAAAGTTAGTTTTGTAATACCCCTCCAAATTGTTTTGGAAGAGTGCTATGCGAAAAAACTTTGCAATCCCTCAATAGTATACTCACACTCATTACCTGTGTTTGGGTTGACTACCGTAAACGTATGAGAAAGTCTAGGCATAGTCTCATAAAACTTTTGGATTAATTCAAACTGTTTGCTAGTCAATGACTCCACAAACTCACGAAACTCTTTCTTACTAGTAGTAGAAGAATCGTATACCTCTTCTTCATCAAAGATCTGTTCGATATGTTCTGCAATGAAGCTAAAGATATGATCGGCATCAATACCTTTGTTCAGGAATTGAGATTCAATAAATCTATCCATACTAGGATACTTCATCAGGATACCAGTGGTATCAGTCAACATAATCTTTCTATCATGCCCTTCTTCTTTGATAACTTTTACATCATCAATATTGATAGTAGCAGTCGCACTTGTCGAACCATCATCAGTACAAGTCACCGTCATTTCAATAACTTCACCGATAGCAGCTGCACGAATCTTAAGAAACAAATATTCTAGATCAAATGATGGTAGTTGATCTACTTTAATTCTAGAAATAACACAAGACTTCAATACATTTTTAACAGCATCAATAACTTGCTTTTCTTCTTGCGATTCCATTGCTAATAGTAAAACCTTTTCTTCTTTTACCAGAAATGGTCTATACTTTACCGTTTTTCCAGTAGAAGGCATCGACAGTTCATACTGCGGTACTCCAAGTTTTGGTAATGCCATTGATATGTAAATTCAATTCGTATATTTATTTAGCTCGACTTTTTGAGTCAATTTTTGGTGGGGATTTTTTTTCGGAATTCTTGTAACCAAAAAGTCAATTTCCAATACCAAATGTCTTTTTGATATCATCAATTAATTTCTTGAAGTCTCCTCCAGTACCATACTTTGAGATGTCATTAGATATGACAGTGTGTTTAGCATAGTGGAAGTTAACACTGACCTTGGTGAGCTGTGATGTTCCATATGACAACGGTACACTATCAATAGAGTAAGGAAAAATGTCTTCCAAAACAAATGCCATTGATGCTCTATCATCAACAGTAGCAGCACCAGGTTCAGTCTTAATAACAATACATTTAGCAAGATATGTTTCTGGATATCTCATTCTTACTTCACGATTTATAGGTCTTGTTTCCGCTCCTTCACTTCTTATACTATTAAAACTTTTACCAGCAAAATTTCTTCCTACCTCGTTAAGTGTTCCTGCTTTATTACCACTATACATGTAGTTATACCAGTAATGAAAAAACTTTAATGGCGTCAGGTTAGCATCACACATCCACGTAAAAGAAACATCACTATACATTTTTGCATAGGGATATTGAATCTGACTCTCGCCAAGGTATCTACCTTGCAGTTGTCCCGTAGCAGACTGAACGTTAGGTAGCTGTGCTTCCTCAACCATCATATTAATTGGACTTTCAGGTTTTTCCCAACCAGAAAATTTTGAGTCCATCTCGCCCTTGAGGTCTGTAGGTAAGAACCAACCAATGTTATAACCAGTGGTTAATGACATGCCACCATTGGCATTCATAGCATTAACAAATGATGAAATAGATTTAGCCATCTAAATAGTTACGGAAGGTGTGCGGAAACATTATGCCTTATTCTGGAAAATATAAACCAGCCTACCCACGGAAGTATAAGGGTAATCCCACTAATATTATTTATCGCAGTTTGTGGGAGCGTAAGTTCATGGACTTCTGTGATCATAATAACAGTATCATTGAGTGGGGTAGTGAGGAAGTAATTATTCCTTACCGTTGCCCTACTGATGGGAGAGTTCATAGATACTATCCAGACTTCTACATCAAAGTCAAGTCACGTACTGGGCAGGCAAAGAAGTACATCATTGAAGTGAAACCAAAGAAACAAACACAAAAACCTAATGAAAAACCGAAACGCAAAACAGCTGCCTGGAAAAGAGAAGTTCTAACTTACATAAAGAATCGCGCTAAATGGGACGCGGCGGAGGACTTCTGTGAGGACAGGCAAATGTCATTTGTAATCCTCAACGAAGATCACCTAGGGATAAAGAACAATGGCAAGAAAAAACGCTAAAGGATTTGGAAACACTAACAATAAGTACACTACCATCTTCGAGAAAGTCAGTGATGCTACAGGAGGAGACAAGAAGTCTCTTGGTTGGTACAAAGGTAAGGTAAAACAACTAGCTGCAACCTATGAAGCAACACCAACTAAACTGTTGCGTCAAGAGAAAAGAGATGCCCGTGACCAGGTGCAGGATGAGAATCTACTACGCTTGAAAGTAAGAGAGGGTCACCTATACTTCTTTGAATACAAAGCAAAGTCAAAGTGGTTGCCATACTATGACAAGTTTCCTCTTGTCTATGTTATCAAGCAAGATGCTGAAGGATTCTATGGTGCTAACCTACATTATATCAAACCAAAGAGAAGAGTAAAGATCGTACAAAAATTAGAAAAAGGTCTGATTGATATGCCTCGCACATTAGTGCATAAATATCTTTATAATCACTGCGAAAGTAAATTCCTAGATCTTGCAATAGATGAGTGGGAAACTTCCATCTTCTTACCAGTTGAAGACTTCATCATGACTAAAGGTTCAGGTAAACTACCATACGATAAAGAATATGTGTGGGAAGAGACTGAAACGAAATACAATGATCGTATCAAAGCAACACGAATCATCAAAGGTTATGGTAAACAATCAGATAAGGAGATGGTAACGTAATGGCATTCGGACTTAAAGGTAGAGGAAAAAATTCAAGTATTGCCAAAGAAACTCTGTTACCATTGGCTCCAATATCGGATGCCGAGGGCACAATACGATATCCTTCTGCGTATCCAGTTAGTAAAACAACAGACTACGTAGCATTTAAATTCTACGATTACAGACCACCGTTCCAAGCTATTAATAATTCAGGAGGTGGGGAATTTATTGGCGTAGGACAGGTTTACGGTGCTTATAATGCATCTGTTCAGCAAGCAAATTTGGTAAAAGCAGACGGATTTACTCCAATTTTCATGTACATGCCCCAAGATATTCAGGGACAGTATGGTGCAAACTGGGGTGGTGCGTCCTTCGGTGCTACTTTCCAAGCTCTCGCAAGGACAATGGGTAGAACTGGTCTCCCAAATCTTGGTTCATTAGGAGATAGTATCAGTGCCATTTCTACTGGTTTAAAAACAGCAACTTATAAAGCTACTGTTGATGCACTGAATTCAGGTCTTAAAACTAGTGTAAGTTTATCACAATTGATGGGTGGTGTTAGTGGTACTATCGTTAACCCAAACGTAGAGATGATGTATGAATCTCCAGAGTTAAGGGGGTTTCAATTAAGATTCAAGATGCAAGCAAGAAATAAAGATGAATCAATAGCAATTAAAAAAATTTGCTATCAATTCAAGAAAGCATTACATGCTGGTTTTGGTGGTTCTGTTATTGGTGGAGCAACCCACGCTGGGGGATTCATTACTGTACCTAAAATTGTTCAGGTATCATTCATGACTGGCAGTCAATTGAATGTATATGTACCACAATACAAACCATGTGCTATCACTCAAGTAGATGTTAACTACACTCCTGATGGTGCATGGTCACCTCTAGACAATGGTGCGCCAATTGCAACCGAGATAGCAGTGACATTTAAAGAAACCAAGCTCATCTACGCACAAGAAATCAACATCCAAGGAGCTTCTTACTGATGCCAATGTTTAATTACATTCCTGATGTCAAGTATGATATCAAACCAGTACAGTATCCTTTCACTCAATCGGATTTTGTTACTGCAAAGAATTTCTTCAGGAGATTTGAACTTAATCCTGACGTGTATGACTATGCATTGTACTACACAAAGTACGCAATCCTAGATGGAGAACGTATCGATAACGTAGCCGAAAAATTCTACAACAGATCATCTTACGATTGGATTATTGTCATCACAAATAATATTATCAACCCATTAACTGACTGGCCCATGTCAGACAATGCGGTAAGAAAGTTTGCCGAACAGAAGTATAATGATCCTTACTCGGAGATTTTATACTACGAGACAGAAGAGGTGAAGTCTGGATCTAACCTAGTTGGTGATCTATCCAGTAAAAAACTTCCTGTGATAGCATTGGAAGGTGGACTGAAAGTATCGAAGAAGTTCTACGATAGTCCATTCACTTACTATGATGGCACAAATAACGTCACTGTTCTTGGTTCTAGTGTATCCAAAGGGGTCACTGCTATTGACCACGAGTTAGCAATGAACGAAAAGAAAAGAGAGATCTACATATTGAATGGTGCTTTTGTATCTGCATTTATCAAAGAGTTTAAGAGAAAGAATCTCTACAGTACAAAGTCCACAGACTTTATTAATTCAAGGCTTAAAAAAACGGGGGTGTGACCCCCCGAAATTTATTCATCGTATGAATTTATCCATACGAAGTTTAATGTAATACATTCCGATGACCCATAC
>Ga0208298_1001054_pt1 | contig 10581 bp, 19 predicted proteins | sample 14BtaG_FD_184088 | JGI IMG/M metagenome (GOLD analysis project Ga0208298, IMG submission 184088) | Marine viral communities from the Subarctic Pacific Ocean - 14B_ETSP_OMZ_AT15311_CsCl metaG (SPAdes) (version 2) | ecosystem: Environmental > Aquatic > Marine > Oceanic | place: Pacific Ocean... | reverse complement strand
GCTCAGAAAAAAGGTGATTTTGAAGAGACTGAAATTCTTGGATTTCTAAAATCTAAATTAGAAAGTAAAATATTCTATGCTAAACAGCAAGTAGAGTGGGTGAAGTTTTTTGAGGAAAATGAGGAGAATATTCTGCTTGTATAAAGGAACTATAATATAATTAGGTATGGCAGCAAGAAAAGATAAGCAAGGTCGTAGAATGTCTATGGGTCATTATGTTAAGGATGCATACTTCTTTATGCAAGACCTGCAAGAGGCTCTAATGATGAATGATGTTAAGGACTTCTCTCAGACTGATGCTCGTTATGCTCAACGTCTTGTTGAGGAGCTAGATGAGATGAGACCTCTGATTCAGAACCTTGCTAATAACCTAGAAGCTAACGCTCCTACAGATATTATTACTAACTGGAACGAACTATAATGAATACAATTACACAAAGGGATAGCGAGCTCTACGATCTTCTTTTAGAGGTTTGTGATGAGCTTGGATACGATCAATACATGCCTGAACCTGGATGCTTGCTTACAAATGCAAAAGGTGATAATAGTATGACAGCATGGGCTACAAGCTTTAAGATAAAGGAGCCATTTAAAGCAGGTGATGACATTAAGACTTACCTTAAAGAAGGTATTGAGGCTGAACTTAAGTTCAATAGTAACTATAGCTTCTACCCTTATTCACTCCGTAAGTCAGATGACAGTACGAAAATAATTCTACGTGGGGCTATTCAAGAAAAGGGTTGGACGACTCTCTACAAAGAGCGTGATAGGAAGTTCAATAAGTCTATCTTGGATAAGGTTGAGGATAAGGCATAAGGAACTCCGATATAATAATAATATGAACCCAACAAGAGAAGATCTTATCGAGCTTGGTTATCTTAAGCCCGGAGATGCATTAGCAAGTGCTCCTAAACGTGAGCGTAAACTATTCTTAACTGAGTCTGATCTTGAGTATGCTGAACGTCACGGCCTTACTCGTCAAGAGATGAAAGATTTCAAAGAAGAGACTATGATTGAAGAAGAGATTCTCAAAGATAGTCAGATCTTAGCTGCTCGTAAAAAGAGCGAGACATATAACTCACCTCAAGCCCACTACTTCGCATGGTAATAAAATCATTCAACTTCGAGACTAAAGAGCGTGTTGGAGATTGTTCTCCTTCCTACAATAGGAGCTGGGAGCTAGATCTAACTGATGGAGTCTATACCCTCTCTGTTGATGGATACTCTCCAGAGATATTAGAGCAGTCAACTAGAGACATCTACTACTACCTAATGAGAGGTAAGAAGAAGACTCTTAACGTTCTAGAGAGCAGAGGCTTTAAGCAATGGATCTATGCTCAATGGCAATCAGGAGACGTTTGGGGATATGCTCCTTACCTCTCAAAGCTAGAGCGAGACATTCTCGTGTATGGTAATGCGCAATGGTCTGAACTAGATGCTTTTGGTGATTGATCTCTGATAAAAATATACTACAATTAGATATGAGCAAATGGCATGGTGGTAAAGGTTCAAAGCAGCGTACAACTGACTACGCTTCTTATAATAAGAACTACGATAAGATCTTTGAGAAGAAGATGGGTAGGGAACAAATTACAAAGCATATTGCAAGTGATGATGTGGATGATCTTTACGATGGTGATACTATTGAGTGGATTAAGTTTGATTCTAACACTGTTCAGATTACTGTCATGAGTGAAGCATTAGAAACCTTTCAGGTACCTGCTGATGTCTTTGAGAAAACATACAAGCCTGCCTTTAAGTAATGTCAGTTAAGAAGACAGGACCTGCTAGACAATTTGAGACTGGAGCGCAGAGGGACTCTGCAGAAGGTAAGCCACGTATGAGCTTAGTACCTCATAAGGCATTGTATGATGTAATGCAAAGGTACCTTGCTGGTGCTGAGGCATATGGAGAGAATAACTGGAAGCTTGGTATGAAGAACTCTGTGCTGTATGACTCATGCATGAGACATCTTATGTCATATTGGACAGGAGATGAGAGTGAAGACCATTTAGGTGCTGCTCTCTGGAATATAATGGGATTGATTGACAATCAAGATAAGCGTCCAGAGATGGATGATAGGAAAGAGTTCGAATAGAGTAGTTGTAAAAAGTATATCATTGCTTAAATAATTAGATGGCCATTAAAAAGATCGTTGCGTTGTTGGGTGCCTTTTCAGTTTGTGCTTGTGCACTAGTTAATACCTCAACGCCAAAGATGGTCATTGATAGGATTGATATAGCTAACGAGGAGCAAGAATACAACTCTCTTGGAGGTGTTAAGAACATTACTGATTGGTTTGGATTAGTACCATCAGTTACTAGCTTCGATGTTGATAAGAATAACTCAATAGATACAAGAGAGTACTACGCTTACACCAAGAATGTAAGAGCGGTTCTCCAATGGGGGTCCGGTTGGATATCTAAAGCCGATGAAGATGCTAGCGGGTATGTTACTGAAGGTGAATGGGCTAAACAACTAGCAACCGTTAGAGTAAATGGTGATTGGGTTAAGGTATTCGATACAGATCGAGATGGAAAGGTATCAGTTGGAGAGGAGCTTATTGGTATCAAGTACATTGGAGATGTAGAGAAGTACTATAGAAGTGTTGTTACAGCTACAGCTACTAGTTGGTCAAAGACTCTTGATGTAGACGATATACAACTTAAGTATGATACAGATAAGAGCTGGAGTATAGATAGTGATGAGCTTACAAAGTATCTAAATGATAATAGTAAGACGTTCATGTTCTACTATGATTGGGACAATGATGGAGAGCTCTCTGGTGTAGAGATTGAGACAGCAAATGAAGTGATTCGTGGAGCTTTCAATGAGATTAATCAGTATCTTGCTGCATTAAAAGCGAGATATTACTCAGAATTTATCTAATTTCAGTTGTTCTCAAAAGGAACTCTGCTATAATTAGCTTAGATAACAAAAGAATTTATTTTAAGCTATGAGCAGAGTACTAGAGATTAAAGAAGATGTTGTATCATCATTGATGCTATTTGCTGATGATTGTCTGAATGATGGTTCGGATAAAGAAGCCGTTAATGCAGCGTTTAAAACGTTATGTGAGGTAAACTCAATCGACCAATTTGTTGAGGCTATAAGAGTGTTTGCAGATGAGACGGAAGTTCTCAATGTTGAACATTATGCAGATAAGAGTCGTCAGATGACTAAGCGAGATTGTTCGAATAAGATCAAAGGTGATCTATTTGAGATCTTTACTAAGATTTACTTCAATGAGTTTCATGAAGGAGTCTTTGATGTGCAGTTTGCTCCTCACGATCAGAAGGGTTGGGACTTTGAAGGTACAAACAATATCGGTAACAAATGTTTGATTCAGTCTAAGTTTGTCTCAAGAGGAGAGTTTGATGGCGACTTAGCTACGTTCTATGGAGAAGGTTTCTTCAGTGAGGGTGTTGTTAACGCAGGTGACGGTTCTGTCTCTGGAGTATTGTTCACATCAGCTGAAAGAGTCTCTCGTAAGATTAAGAACTATACATATGATCATGATGCATTTAAGATCATCGATCGTAAAGCTCTTAAGAAGAAAGACTTTCCTGGATTCTGGAAGACAGTTAACAGAGTCTTCAAAGAAGAGCTCTTTGTCGCATGCGACTTCGAATAAGGAACTCTGTTATAATTAGGTATGAACAACAAAGGAATTACTCTTTACGATCATCAGAACGATATGGTCGCAGCTGCTGATAAGGTAGCGAAAGGTGTGTTTGTAGCACCAACTGGATCTGGTAAGACTCTTGCGCAGGCAGAGATCGTTGCTAAGGAGATCGACAAAGGTGGATTTAGAATCATCTGCGTCAAGACTCCTCGCATTACTCTTACCAATCAGATCAATATTGAATATACTTCATACCTCTTCGGTCGTGAGTATGACTCAATCATCCTTCACTCAGGAAGATCTGATGAAGCTCCTCAGGACTTCGCTTCAGAGAATCCAATTGAATTGGCTCGCTTCTTTAAATCATTCAAAGAGGCAACGAGCGATATGATTAAGGTTGCTAACCTGATCGAAGCTGCTCGTAAGGATAATATTCCGTTCATCATCTATACAACGTACCATTCGAATGAGAAGGCTTGGAACATTGTTAGCAGTTTGAACGAGGAGATTGCTCTTGACATTAACGATGAAGGTCATTTCTTGACTCAAGCATGCTTCAACGAGAACTTCGACTTGTACGAGCCGAAGCGTCAATACTCTTTTACTGCTACTCTTCGCGTTACTGATAGCGATGAAGGTCGTGGTATGAACAACGTTGATAAGTTTGGTGAGATTGCCTACAGCATGCCAATCAGAGAAGCCATTGATAAGAATCTCATCCTTCCTATTAAGCCTCACTACATCAAGACAGAGAGCGATACTGATCGGTTGTCAGAGCTCAAAGCAATTGGAGAGTTTGTTCGTACTAGCTTCGAACACCTTGAAGAGAATACGTTGCTCGCTCCAAAGATGCTCGTAGCTACTCAAGGAGCGTCTCAGATCGAAGACTTTATTAACTCCAATACTTGCGCTGATCTAATCGAAGAGGGTGTTAATATTATTACTGTTCATTCTAATAAAGAGTGTACGACTGTTAATGGTAAGGTTGTAAGTCGTAAAGAGTTCAACGATGCTAAAAATAAGCTCGGTAAGGATGACGATGCTAAACTGATCGTTATGCACTACGATATCCTTAGTGAGGGTATTGACATTCCTGGATTGACTGGAGTAGTTATTCTTCGCAACATGGAGATGGCTAAGTTCCTTCAGACAGTTGGTCGTGTTATTCGTCTGTACAGAAAGAATCCTAAGCTTAAGACTCATGGAATGCTTTACTTCCCTGATCTGTCTGATAAGGACCTCGTTGCTCGCTTCGATGGAATGCTCCTTAACATGTGGCAGGAAGGATTCATTCCTGAAGAGATCATGAACGAGCTGCTCGCTGCTGGTTCTGAAGAAGAGGAAGAAGAGGAAGTCTGGAGCGGTTCTGATCAGAATGCTCGTGAACGTCGTTTGGAGCTCTTCATTGAGAATGGTTGGAAAGAAGAGGATTTTATCGGCGATTTCTTCGGTTAATCGGTAGTATGCATAAGGAACTCCGATATAATTAGGTATGAACAAGAAGGACGCTGCTAAGCAATTCGTAAAGAAGAATGCTCTAAAGGTTTGTAAATCTTACGAGCAGTATCAGGTACCAGTTTCTATTCAGACTAACGCTACCCCGGTAGAGTTAGTAATGGAGACAGTTGAAAAGCTGAATGGCTTAGATGGTAAGGACGTTCTTGTGGTAGCTAACTACGATGTTGCAGTTAACATTGCGCTATATAAGCATATCAATACTCTGCAGAATCTCGGTAATGATTACAACTTTAAGAGCTTGACACTATTAACAGACGTTGCTGAACACGATCCTGTTTTGGGTAGTAAGTTCGAAGTAGTACTTGCAAATTTAAATGAACCAGCTAAAATAGATATGATGGGTAAGAAGTTCGACGTGGTGATTGGTAATCCTCCTTATCAGCCAGATAGAGGTGCTAACGATGCTGACTATCCTCTATGGCTTGACTTTGTTGATTTAGGTGTTGAGTGTCTTACAGCGGAAGGTAAGTTAGTTTTCATTACCCCTCCAAAGTTTATTGGTCAGAAACGACCAGTAAGTTCACGCTCTAAAGTAGACTATTCTGTATTCCTCAACAATAAGGTTAACTGGGTTAAGGTACTAACTCAGAAAGAAAGTGCTAAATACTTCAACGGAGTTGGTTCAAAGTTTGCTATCTATTCTATCTCAAAAGGTGAGAGTGAGACGACTCCCGTAACAATTGGAGATAAAACATTCAACATTGATCTTGAAAATACTGTACCTGCTCCTAATAACATCGATGATCTAACTGCTAAGCTATTTCAACAACTTAGTGGTATGGAGAAGTTTACATTTGCAGACGATTACAGCTGCCATTCTCAGAAATATAAAAAGGGTAATTGGAGTGAGACTCCTACTGACGTCTGCACGGTACCTATTGTAGTATCGCATAAGATTACTCGTTATACCGATTTCAAGCAAGAGCTCTTCGATAAGCCTAAGATCTTAGTACCAGCTGTATCTACGATTGATAACGCATGCTTCTCACAAAATTCTAACTTCGGTGAAGATATGAAGTACCTTGAAGTAAGTAGTGAAGAAGAAGCAAACAACATCCTGTCGATTCTGACAAGTAAGCTCTATAGGTTTATTGGTGATAATTTTAGACCTGGTCGCAACTTAGATAAGGTTGCACGTAATGTTTTCCCTAAGCTTGATACGAGTAGGGTCTGGACTGATGAAGAAATTTACAAAGCATTTGATCTTTCTGAAGAAGAGATTAATATTGTTGAAGGTAAGTAGTGATTGAGAATATTAAAGATGTTGTTGAGAGGGAACTCTGCTATATTTAGGTATGATGGGTAAGAAGTTTGATGTAGTAATTGGTAACCCACCATACCAGTTGGCTGATGAGGAAGGTGAGAGTAACAATACTAAGGTACTCTACGATCTGTTTGTATACTTTGCTAAGAGAGTTGGTACTAAAATATCATTCGTATTACCATCAAACTACTTTACAGGTAACAAAGGTCCTCTTAAGAAGTTTCGTAAGTTTATTAAGACAAACGGTCTGGTTGAGATATCAGAAGATAAGTCTGATCACTTCAAGGTTAATACTGCTGGTATTAGTATCTTAACTCTAGATGAGCATAAGCAAGATACGTATACCTTCCAAGGTGTCGAGATAACAAATGACTTTACTGATAGTAAGATTGTAACTAATCAGAAAGCAGCTGAACTTTATAGTAAGCTTACATCATTAGCACCTACTCTTCGATGCTCTAGAGGTAAGAGAGGTATCTACAAAAGTGCTACTGAAGAGTACTCTACAGAGAGGACAGATCAATATAGCGTGCCGATGTTCTTAAATACATCAAAGGGTGTAGAGGGACCTAACATTGCTTATGTTAAACCTAACCCTAAAATGGATGTAGAAGTATCTCATTTTGCAATCGTAACTCAAGATTGGAATAAGGAAGAGCTAACGTTCAATAAGATTTGGCATCGAAAGATGGATAAGTTTACGAGCAATCTGAACTTTATTTACTTCTTATTAGATGAGAGTGAGACCTTTGAGAGCTTTCTTAGCTATGTTAACAGTAAGGTGTTTAGGTTCCTACTTAAGCACTCTGATACAGGCTCACGCGCTCTACCTATCGGTAGCCTTAAGAAGTTTCCAACTGTATCGTTTGATCGTAAGTGGACTGATGAGGCTCTATATGACCACTTCAACTTATCTGCAGAAGAAGTCGACCAATTTAATGATCTGCCATAAATATTATAAGGAACTCCGATATAATTAGGTATGAACAAAAAAGATCAAAACGAATTAGGCAACATCTACTCTAACATCATTAACGAGCGCTTCCAGGTTGGAGCGGCTCAAAAGACGGGTGTTGGTCGTGGTAAAAACAGAGCATTTTCGAATGATCAACGTGCTAAGATTGGTTCCGGTTTTATGTCACAGCAGGATATCGAGACTGGTATTCGTACAATGGTTGCACGCTCTATTGTAAAGCATGCTAACCCAGAGAATGCTGGGTTAAGTCTTGATGACGCTGTTAACGCAGCAAAAGACGAACTAAGAGATATTGTTAGTAAGTCGCATGAAGAGCTCGTGCAAATGAAGGAAGCAAGAAAGGGTGTTACACCAGCGGCGAAGCTAGTCGCAACTGCAATGGTTCGTACAATTGAAGCTCTTACTGACGAAGGTGAAGTTATTGGTCGTGCCGAACAACAAGCTGCAAATGAGATTGAGAGTTTTGCTGAAGCTCAGATTGATGCAGCTATTGAGCAAGCAAGAAAGCTTGCTGCCAACTTCGACTTTGAGTTGAAGTAGTAGTTGATTTTACTATATAGGCAGCTATACTTTATGTATGGTTGCCCATGTTGACGCTCTTAAAGCTCTTATTGAAAAGGCTTCGACTTATTCGAAGTCTAAATCTGATGCTCATGGCGAGGTTTTTACTCCGTTTGAGCTGATTACTGAGATGGTTAAGAAGATACCTCTTACTACTCTTACCGATCCATCTAAGACTTACTTCGATCCATGTGCTGGTAAAGGTAACTTCCCGATCATCTTAGTGAAGGCTTTGATGAAGACTCTCGCTAAAGCTATTCCTAATGAGGCTGATCGACTTAAGCATATCATCGAGAATCAGATCTTTATGGCTGAGTTTCAAGATACTTCAGCTAACTTTATTGCTTACCATTTTCAGATGGATAGAGGTCTAAAGGTTAATCTCTACAAAGGCAATACTCTTGAGATGCCTGAGGACTTCTTTGAGCTCTCTTACGATGAGAGACGTGAGAAGTATCCAGATAATTGTGTACTTGAAGCTGTTGAGCCTGAGAAAATGCCGGAGATCACTGAGATCTCACCCTCTCTCCCACGTTCTGAACGTGTTTCGGAGGTCAAACCAAGTAAGGCATCGGCTAAGACCAGGAAAAGCCCTAAGATCAAGGGAGAGAAGCCCGATATGACGATGACATTCGTGGATGTTGAGGTGTGATCTTTAAGGAACTCTGCTATAATTAGGTATGGAGAAAATTGACATTGCCGCAGTAAAGGATAAGATCGAGCTTCTTAAGAGGTGCTCAAGGAGCTGTGTAGATCGTATTAACACGATCAGGTTGGAGCATACTTCTACTAAAACTACAACTGATACGAATGGTAATGAGTATGAAGTCACCACTTGGGACGATGATACGCAGCGTCTAAATTCGTATGAGCTTAATGAGATCCGAATTGCGTATGATGCTAAGTCCTTTGAGTTGGAGAAGCTCCTCAGTACTTATCAAGAGGCTACTGAAGCAATCAACAAGCTGATGACCAGCAATACTGAAGTTTAAGATATGAAACAAGACAAGACAACAACACTCGGAAGAGAATACTTCCTCGAATCGCTCCCAGTAGAATGGGATGAGAAGCTAGACGGACCACGTCCATCTAAACAACAAAAGAAGAAGAAAGGTGACGTGATTGTAAACTCAAGTGAGCTACAAACACTCAAGAACTTAGGACTACTCAAATAAGATGACAATACTAGAGACAATTGGATACTATGCAGGCTTTCTATATGCAGGAATCTTCTGTGCTAGTTATATTCCGCAATTCATTAAGACAATCAAGACTAAGAAGGTAGATGACCTATCTTTGAACATGTTTGTCCTCTCCGTTATTGCTTATACAAGCCTCTTTACTTATCAGTTCTACATTGGCTTTAAGCTTGCAATGGTTATTAACTGCACGCTGGGTGGCTCATTTAGTCTCTTCTTTGTATATGCAATCCTTAAGTACAGAACTAAAAAGTAAATGACTAACGACGAACAAGACGAATTGATTAAGATGGTTAATGAAACCATTATGAACTTAGAAGAAGTAGTACGCTACGTTAACAATAACAAGTACAAGTCTGAGTGTAAGACCATTAACCTTCAGGACTGCGAGTACAAGCTCAAGTTTCAGAAAGCAGCCATTAAAGAAGTAACTCAAAGCCTTTTATATTTATCATGAACACAATTGGAGTACTATTCACAGTAGCAGTCTTCCTCACCGTTCACACATTCATCATGAAGATGTTTAAAGGTGTGAATAAGGTAGAGGTTAAGAAGAAGTTTGAACGACCAGCTGTCGTTAATACAAAACTAATTAGGTAATGAACAATCGTAAACACAAATCAGATATTCCTGAAGTAGTTATCGACTATTGTATTGATGAGAAGCTTACAGTAGCAGAAGGTCTCGTTGCCTATCTTGAGGATCATTTCGCTGTCGTTGATAGCGCTCTTAGAGATCTTAAGCGAGAGGTAACAGCTGCTATTGGTTACTCTGATAAGGAGTTGGCAGAGATTGATAAGCTTGATGAGAAGAGAGAGATGGATGATATCGAATCCTTTCTCAAGTTCCTCGAGCAGCAGCAACCTGAAGATCTAGATGGCCTATAGTCATGACTGTGAAGCTGTATAAGGCTGTTAGAAGGCATAAGCTTGAGCTTGCTTGGACAGTTGAAGTTGACTCCTCTCTTAAAGCTAGAGGTCATAATTGGTTCAGGAAGGCTCTCAATAAAGATGAATGGGACATCGATCAGGATCAATTAGACATTCGCAATCAGTTTCCTCTGAGTGGAATCAATCAAGGAGACCTCTTGTGTATTGGAGGTAGTCAATGCTACATAATGTAAAGGAACTCTCATATAATAAGATATGTACAACAATAGAGAATATAAAGTAGGTGATGAGACTTGTTTCGGTGAAGTTACAATGGTAGCTCATTGGGGGTTCATTGCAGTAAATAACGATACTGAAAAGGCTACTACGATTGCTAATCCAGATTGGCTTGAATGGTACCTGCAAGGACGCGTATAAGGAACTCTGATATAATTAGGTATGACCGAGAATGATACTGTTGACTTGGACGATAAAGGAAGAGTGATCTTCCGGAGACGAGAAGAGGATGGTTTAATTCAAGAATGGAACTACGAATATGATAAAGATGG
>Ga0208298_1001050_pt1 | contig 10600 bp, 13 predicted proteins | sample 14BtaG_FD_184088 | JGI IMG/M metagenome (GOLD analysis project Ga0208298, IMG submission 184088) | Marine viral communities from the Subarctic Pacific Ocean - 14B_ETSP_OMZ_AT15311_CsCl metaG (SPAdes) (version 2) | ecosystem: Environmental > Aquatic > Marine > Oceanic | place: Pacific Ocean... | reverse complement strand
ACCCTCAGATATTTGAGGGTTGGTCTGCCCACGCCATCCACTTGGATGAGGAGGTTCCCGAAGGTATCTTCAATACTTTGCTTGGTCGTACCGTGGATTATCATGGGCGATTGATCCTTACTTTCACAACCTTGCAAGGATGGACACCTCTGATCAACAGCTTGCTCAAGGGTGCAGAAACTGTGCAGTCCAGGTATAGCGATATTATTGGTAGGGAGTTACCTACTGAGCAGATTTGTCACAATTGGCCGGACTGCCGAATCTATTATTTTTGGACAGAAGATTCCCCATTTATAGACGGACAGGAGTTAATTCGCACATACTCCCGGCAACCATTAGAGGCAAAACTCGCCCGACTCTATGGTATACCGTCCAAGGCGATGGAGGGGCGTTTTCCAAAATTCAACCGCGAAACGAATGTTGTGCCTCATGAGAAGATCCCCTTCATCGCCGATCCGTCCACTCCATGCACACGCTACTTTGTATGCGATCCTGGAGGGAGCAAGCCGTGGGTGGCGATATGGGCGGGTGTGATGCCGGATGGGCGCATATACATATACCGCGAGTTCCCCGACAGTACGATGGGCCAATGGGCGTTACCGCATGTCAATGCCTTGGGTAAGAGTGTGGGTAAGGCGGGTCCCGCCCAGCGTCCGCTAGGGTGGGGATACGAGGATTACCGCAACCACTTCGAGGACTTGGAGGATGGTGAGGATATATTTGAGCGTATTGTGGACCCCCGCATGGGTGCGGCCACGGTGCGGACAAAGGAGGGCGAAAGTAACATCATTAACCAAATGGCGAACCTCGACTTTGTATTTCGCCCCGCTCCGGGCGTGGATATCGAGGCGGGTATTGCCAAGATCAATGATGCACTATCATGGGATGATTCCGAGCCTATGACTCCGCGTAATCGTCCAAAGCTCTATATATCAGACAATTGCGACAATACAATTACCTCGCTCTTGGAGTATAGCGGGCAGAGTAGGGGTGAGCATTTCAAGGATCAGATAGACTGTATCCGTTATTTACTCGTCAGCGGGGCCGAGCATATCACAGGTGCAAGCCTCCAATGTACGGGTGGTGGCGGGTATTAAGTTGACGAGTCAAGGACAAAAAGCTACATTGTGCTACGCATGCACAATTCCTCTGATCCCGAACTCTTGTTCGTTTCCAAGGAACCCGACATAAACTATCTGCGGGATACTTACCGCGAAACACAGTCGAGCCTTGGCGAATGGATAGATCGTAGACAACGCGACTACGATGTCCGCAATTGTATGTGGGCGGGCAAGTCGAATGACTTTAAGAAGCATTCTGCAAATTCCGAAACAGGCGAGGTATTCCCTTGGCCCGGTGCGAGTGATCAGGAGATACGCTTGGTTGATAACCAAATAAATAAGTGTGTTGCTATGTGCTTAAACTCGGTACGCCAAGCTCATGTGGTGGCTACACCTGTGGAATCCAGCGATATTGAGCGTGCCAATGTTATCTCTTTATTTGTCCGTTGGTTGGTAAATACCAAGATGGATGATTTTTACGATCAAGTGGAACTTGGGTTAAACCATCTCTTTGAGAAGGGAATGATGGTCCACTATGTGTATTATGAGTCTCAAGACCTAAAGCAACAGCAGTCAATAAAGTTAGATGAGATTGCCATAGCTATGCCACAGATCGCCGAGGCGATCCAGGATGGCAGTATGGACGAAGAGTTGTCCGCCGCTATGTCCGAGCAGTTCGATGTCTCCAAGAAGAAATCGAGAAGTATGCTCAAGGAGTTGCGCAAGGAGGGAGAAACGACAATCCCTGTCACTCGTCAGGTCATAAGCCGACCGCGCATTAAAGCTCTTGCTCCTGACGAGGACATTTTTTGGCCCAACTACACAATCGACCCACAGGAAGCACCCTATGTTTTCCATGTGCTTAACATGACTCCCGAACAACTCCGCTCCAAGATACAGACCGAAGGGTGGAGCGAGGAGTTTGTGGATAAAGCGATAGAAACCGCAACCGTGGGGGAGAACGATGTCTACACACACAACCTTAGTTTACAGGACGAGATACTCCGCGATGACGATGAGACAATCCGTATTGTTTACTGTTACCAACGCCTGTTGGATGAAGATGATATCCCAGGCATATTCTGCACCGTATTCTGTAATGAAGTTCCTGACTTATATGCAAAACATACGCTCATGGATTATGGGCATGGTGGATACCCTTTTGTCGTGTCCACTTATGAAAAAACTTCTAAAAGGCTCTACTCCTCCCGCTCCATCCCGGAAGTCGGCGAGCCGTTCCAGCAAGTCATCAAAGTCGAAACGGACGCGAGCATCGACAGGCAAAGCATCGCCACGGTCCCGCCGCTCGAACACCCGCTCGGCCGCGCGCCGTCCAAGTGGGGGCCGGGGGTAAGAGTACCTTACCGCACACCTGGCGAGATCCGCTTTGCCGATACCCCACGCTACGATGCGGGTTCCACCGAGGTACGCAGATTTGTACAGGAAATGTTTGACCGCTACATGGGCAACAACGCACCAGGCGTGGACCCCGTGGAGTCGCAGATCAAACAGCAAAATATTATTAACCGCGTACTGCACCATATGAAATATGTGATGGATCAAGTCTATAGCTTGTACCAGCAGTACGGACCTGACCAAGAATACTTTAGAGTCACAGGCGTACAAGACATGCAGAAGTATGCAAAGGGCAGACCTGGAGAACGATTCGACTTTTACATGCAGTACGATGTGGCTACTCAAGACCCTGAGCAAATGCTCGAACGGGTAAAGACGATTGGCACAATTGCTGGCACGATGGATAAGAATGGCGTGGTCGATACCGAGCAACTCCTTGCTATGGCAATCGGGCAAGTTATGCCGGGTGCGGCAGAGAAAGTAATCTTGCCCAAGGAGACTGCCACACAGAAAGCGATGGAGGAAGAGCGTCAATTAATCGCCGAGCTAGTGGCGGGTGTACCGCCCAATGTACGCGAGAACGATGCCCATGAAATGAAACTCCAAGTATTTCAGCAATGGCTACAACAGCCCGATATCCAGCAAAAAGCCCAGCAAGACCAAGCGTTGGGCGAGCGTATCCAAGGGTATATGAAACAGCGTCAGTTCGCCATCCAGCAGAAGCAAAATGCTACAATTGGTAGGCTGGGGGCCGCACCCACACAATTTGGACAAACCGCTAGTGCCGCATGAGCATAACACATCGTGGTGAGCGATTCTCAGGATACAACAAGCCTAAGCGAACTCCTGGCAAATCTAAGAAGTTTGCCGTACTCGCAAAAGAGGGAGACAAAGTTCGTCTTGTTCGTTTTGGAGATCCCAACATGTCCATTAAAAAGAACATACCCGCACGGCGTAAATCCTTCCGAGCGCGACATAAGTGCGATGAAAAGAAGTCTAAACTAACCGCTGGTTATTGGTCCTGTAAGAAGTGGTGATGGCGAAGGACGCTTGCTACAAAAAAGTAAAAAGACGAGTTAAGGTATTTCCTTCTGCTCGTGCATCTCAACAAATCGCAAAATGCAGAAAATCAAAAGGTCAGGTAAAAAAGTCGGCAAAGGGTGCGTCTCTAAAAAGATGGGACAAGGAAGGATGGGAGGATACAAAAACAGGAAAGCCGTGCGGAAAGGGCGGAAAAACTGAGTATTGTCGCCCAACTAAGCGAGTATCTAGTAAGACCCCAAAGACAAAAAGCGAGATGACAAAGTCGCAACTCGCCAAAAAGAAAGCAGAGAAGCGTAAAGTAGGTATGGGTAGGAGAGTCAAACCTGTACGCAGAAAGGCATAATGTTTTATGAAGCGAAAGAAGTACCACTCTGTAGATGCTGAAGAAGCGATCAATGCACTACGATTCCTTAAAAACGAACCCCATTTTAAAACATACATTGAGGTACGCGAGGCGATGCGCGAGGAAACCATCCGCGAATTACAGAATCGTAAAAACATTGAAAACCAAAATCTTCACTTTCATTTCACAGGAAAACTAGAAGCCATAGACGAAGAGTTGGACAACTTTTATAGCCTTTAATCTTACCAATAGATTCTAAGCCCTCACGGTTTATAGGGGTAGCCGTGGGGGCTTTTTGTTGCCATTTGCTCTACAAGTAGCTACATTTTGCTACACTAGGCACTATCGCCTTGACAACTTATGGAAACATTAACCGAAGAGGTTGTCTCGGAATCCTCTGAAAATTCCGCGAATAATGAAACGCAAGGAGAGGGAAACCTTTCGATGGCCGAATTTGCCGATCAGTTACTGAAACGCAAGGAAGAGCCGGAGGAAGCGCAACCCGAACCTACCGAAGAGATTGAAGAACCCGCTGAAGAAACTGCGGAGCCTACGGATGTCTTAACGGAAAACACAGAGTCTGCCGAAGAGGAGCAAGTGGAAGAAGAGGAATCTTCGCCGCCCGCAGAACCTTCGGATGTTCTTTCAAAGTTCAATATCGACCTGGATAACCTATCCGAAGAGGAGTCCCGCGATCTAGCCAAGGCGCTGAATGCATCTGCCGTCAAACGCTTTGGTCGCTTAACTGCTCAGAAGAAGGCACTACTCGCAGAAAATGCTGAGTTGCAAGCACAGGCTGAACAAGCCCAGCAAACGCAAAGTGCCGAACTACCTGAGTTCCTCAAGGATAATGCCTTACACAATGTACATGATGCCCAATCGCTAAACAAAGAAGTCGAGCAACTTACCGCCCTCGTAGAGTGGGCAGATGAGAATCTCGATAACGAAGTGGAGTACGATGATAATGGCAACGAGTATGTGGCAAAGGACGGAGAGAAAGTCTACACCAAAGCGGACTTACGAAGGATCAAGGCAAACGCCAACAAGATCCTCCGCAAAGATGCTCCAGCTAGACATGCGTGGTTACAGCAACGGGCAAATGCAGATCAACAAGCTAGAGAAACTTTTGAGTTTTTAGGCGATGAAAGTAGTGAGAACTACCAACAGTTTATGCAACTCAAATCGGACCCTAGTTTGCAACCGATCCTTAACTATATACCTAACTCTAATTTTGCATTAGGTTTAATTGTTGAAGGAATCAACGCAGTCAAAGCTAGACAAGTACAAAAGGCTGCACCTAAGCCCAAACCCAAAGCACCTACCGCGAGTACCGAAGCGGGTACAGCTAGACCCAAATCTCCCCAGGCGAATGCAACGAAAGCTCTGCAAGCGGCGAAGGCTAAATTCGACCGCACAGGCTCAATGGCAGACTATCAAACATATCTTAAACTTAAAAATAAATCTTAAATTCCAAGGAGGAAATAAATTATGGCAGTAATAGGTGGATCATACACTAAAACTGAAACAGTATCAGGGAATCGCGAGTCACTCAGCGATATCCTTACAATCTTAGAACCTGAGCGTACCCCGCTTCTATCCCTTGCTAAAAAAGGAAAAGCCAATGGCACATTCTTTGAGTGGCAAGTGGACGACATGAGTCAGCCCGCATTTGGTGGAGTTGTCGAAGGTACTGACGAAGACTCTTTTAACGATAAGGCCGCTAACCGCGCTAAACTCGGAAACTATATCCAAGTATTCCGCCGCAACTATGCTGTCTCTAACATCCAGGAGCTTGTAGACACCGCTGGTGTGGACAATGAGTTTGCTTACGCCGAAAGCAAGGCTGTCAGAGAAATTAAGCGCGATTTGGAAAGTGCGCTTTGCTCTGCCCAAGACCGGGATCAAGACGATGGCACAAACCCATACAAGACCCGTGGTCTTTTCAAGTGGTTAGACACAGGTGCTAGTCGCCCAGCAGATGTTGGTGCGGCATTTGAGTCACCAGCAACTGTATCGCTCGGTGGTTCTGCATTTACCGAAGCCAACATGAACGGCTTGCTTCAAAACTTGTACGAAGCCAACGGAATGCCCGGTGGTCAACTTACCTTGATTGCTGGTCCTGGGCTGAAGCGCGACATCTCTGACTTCGCTCGTCAGGAAAGTTCCTCACAGTCCATCGCATTCTCTGTCACTCAACCCGCTGAGTCCAAGTCTATCTCTCTCGTAGTAAATATGTACGAAGGAGACTTTGGACAGGTTGCGGTAGTCCCATCCTTGTTCCTTAACAGAACGAGTGGATCGGCAACTGTTGACTCCAATGCTGGCTTGCTCATCGATCCTGAGTACATCGCCGTAAACACCCTCAAAGCTGAGTCCAACTCCGAGCTTGAGAACAAAGGTGGCGGTCGCCGTGGATTCTGCGAAGTGATCGCTGGCTTGGCCTGTTTATCACCAAAAGCACACGGTACAGTTACAGCTTAATTCATCGTTTGTTTAGCATCTAACCGGGGAGGGGAGAGGTACTGCGTAGCGGGGCCTCTCCCCAAACCTTATACACACATTATGCCTGACTTACTCATCCCAAAGTGGAAAGACGGAAACGGTTCACAGTTTATGAAAAACTTGGATCGTTATTTGCGTTATGAAGTGGATCTCGAACAGCACGAATCTGTAATGCGCGAAAAAATGGCAATGAAAGAGAACCAAGAAATGGGAGTCGCCAAGATGGACGGACTCGGACAACTCAAAGCAAGTATCCCCGCACGCGAATATTTCCGCTGGCATCAAGCCGAGCGTGGGTGCTGGGGAGATAAGTCCTTCGTAAAAGGATTCCTTCGCGACAACCCATCCTTCAAAGCAAAGACGCTATCCAGGCAGTCCTTTAGTGGACCATCGTTTGGTAATAAATCTTTTGCATGAGGCAAGTAACTGTCAGTAAACTGCTCGATAACCTCAAGCACATGGCGGGGTTAGACACCTTGCTTACGCAAGAACAGGATGCGGCGGTACGCAGTTTTAATCGCTTTGGTAGACTAGCATGGGAGCGTGCAAGATGGCCCGACACCATACGCTTGGAACCAAAGCTACCCGATGTACAAGTACGATCCATCGAGGTAACCGGGGGCGGTAGTGGATACACCTCTGCCCCAACCGTTACTATTAGCGGAAGTGCCACCGCCACCGCCACCATCAATGCGGATGGGCAAGTAAATGGCGTGGCAGTAACAGGCAACGGTACAGGCTACCTCGCAGAACCAACCATCACCTTTAGTGGTGGAGGCGGAACCGGTGCGCAAGCGAAAGCCACAATGATGGGCATCCTTGATTTCGGGGCAGACATTGGCGAGATCATGCGTGTAACTGAGAAAGATCCCTACGCCTATGGCAACCCAACAGAAGTCGCATACCGCGTGGAGTATTCCGCAAGCGGGTATGGACGAGTAGTCCTGGTAAACCGTGCGGGTACTGCACCCGTGTATGTACTATACCGCACACCCTTCACAGACTATGTGTCGAGCGATACGGATTTTCCGTACTTATTTTCCGAATATGTCGTAGCGGGAGCCTACTCCGATTACCTTACCGCAGACGGGCAACTCGATAAAGCGATGGCTATACAGCAACAAGCCGAAAGCATCTTGCTTGCCGAGCTAGACAAACTCGAACGCCAGCAAGGGCAAAACAATTTCATACAATTCACAACATACGGATCCACGATCCAAACACCTTATTAATTATGGCAACTAGCGAATATAGAGGCGTAGGTCTTAACGGTGGCGAGTTTATCTCCGATACCACATCTCACTCAGGTAGATGGTTTAGTATCGTATCCACCGATGACGCAACACAGATTACAAGCATAAGCGGAAATATCACCAACCTGGATGACGCAACTACCGGGGGCGGATCAACTGTAACTTTAACAAAGAACACCGCATTATACGGGGCGTTCGATGAGATCACCTTAGCGGCTGGTAGTGTAATCGCATACAACCGATAGATGCTCACCCACGATCTAAATGTCAGCGTCTCTCGTCCTCACACAACGAGTGGTATACCGGAAGCTGGCGGACCACCCGCACCTGATGGAGTCATCCAAGCGGAGTCAGGGGCATTTCTGCTCGTGGAAGCGGGGCAATTTTTAGCATTCGATGAATAAGGAAATAAGTTATGGCAAATAAGAAAATTTCACAATTAGACGCACTAGGTACAGCACCAGCCGCGACAGATATTTTACCAATCACAGATGTAAGTGGAACACCAACCACCAAGAGTGTAACAGTCGCAAATTTACACAGCGGTCTACAAGCAGAACCCGCAGAAGGTGCATTCGTAGATGGCGACAAGACGAAGTTGGATGGAATCGAAGCAAGTGCCGATGTAACGGATGCGACTAATGTCGAAGCCGCTGGTGCATTGATGGATAGTGAGGTTACGAACCTTGCCCAAGTAAAAGCATTTGATGCATCCGACTACGCAGATGCGGCACACACCCATGCACTTGATAACCTGAGCGATGTATCTGCATCTAGTCCTTCTTCTCAAGATGTTGTTAAATGGACAGGGTCACAATGGGAGGCTGGGCAAGTATCTGTCGATGTAGACACACCTCTTAATACCGCACTACGGGGAACAGTTAACCCACACATCGGAGCGTATCCAAATCAATCATTCAAGGTTATCGATAACCCATATAAATCGGTCATGGTTGTGGCGGACGAGGCGGGTAACTTGAAGCTAGTCAATAGCCTTGGTGTAAATAACATCGCTGTTGGATTCTCAGTCGTTGAGGACGGAGTCGAGCCTGACATTGAAGTGGTGAGCGGAAGCGAAACATACTCAGTAATATCAGGAGACTCTGACAGCAAAGGAGCAAATGGCTTACCACTCAGACAAGGCTTCAACCCTCCCGACATTGGGGCATATCCAGCACCCACACTCATCTCTGGCGGTACAATCGCTTAACCCAATCTTAACTAACACTCATCATGTCTATAGCATCCATTCAATCTAAATATCCATCTGCCATTTGGTTTGATTCCGCACACACAGGAACAGAGTCAGGCACAGTTGACGAACCGTACAACACTATTGGCGAAGCAATGTCAGCCGCTAGTGATGGTGGTGTAATCGCCATTAAAGATGGCACTCACAATGTTACTCAAATCACAATGCCTAAATCTCTTACCTTTGTAGGCGAAAGCACACAGGCTCTTTTATCTACTTCGGGAAGCACTTACGGAGGTGCGATTAATGCAAGGCTTACCTCGCACTCAATCAAGATAGAAACTCTTAAAATTTACCATAACACTACATCAAATACTTATGGACTTATAACGGCTGGGAATGTAGCTGAGGCAACTGTAACAGTTGAAGGTTGCATATTGGAGATGGGGCCACAAACACCTTTAGCTGGTTCTGCTAGAGGTTGGTTTGCGGGAGAATCAACTCCTATCACTTCACTTGCTGTAAGTGACTCCGTAATTACAGGCGGATCAAGTTCAAGTAGTTTTGGAGCAGTTTTTGGAGGTTCTGCATCGACTCAAGACGGTTTTAATTCTGTAGATTTTCAGAGAAATACTTTTGTAATCACAGCAGGTTCGGCAACTAAGTTTGCAAGTTACTCAAACGGAATTACATCATCAGTATTTAAAAATAATATCTTCGTAGGTAACGGGAATAACGAAGTTCTCGGCTTTACACCCGCAACTGCGAGCAACAACTGCTACCACAACAACGGAATATCTAGCGGAAGTGGAGGAGTAGTCTTTGCAGACCCGCAATTCGTAGACTCCGCAAACAGCGACTATCGCCTCCGCCCATCCTCTCCTTGCATCGGTGCTGGAACCGCTAGCTAAGTAGTCATGGCACTCAATAAACTGCACAAGAAGGACTTTACCATTGCGATCAAACATGGTGCGGATCAAAACGCGGTAAAGTTTAAAAGGGAAGCCACAAAAGGAGAACTGTTCTTCGATACTACTGATAATAAGCTATACATCGCCCTGAGCGATGCTTCGGGTACATCGGACGCATCAGTTGTAAGTGTAACGCTTGCGTAATGGCTCCTAACATCAGCGAGGATACGAATGTAAAGACTCCGCTGGCGTTTTTACTCAAGGTATTTGGCGGGACCATCTTCGTGGTCTACTCGGCCATGTTGATTTATGCACGGCTTAATACCCTGGAGATGGAGATCCTACGCCTCCAGCACGAGGTACAGATGAATAGCGAGTTTCGTGTAAAGTGGCCACGCGGAGAACTCGGTGCGTTACCTGATGATGCGGAGCAAAATATGCGTCTGTTGTTCCTGGAGAAGCAAACCGCAAAGCATGAGCAACTAATGGACGAAATGCGCTACGGAGTAGCACGGTGAAATGGGCGAAATACTTCTTATGTTACTTACGGGGGGTGGCTCTACGGCTATGGGAGCAATGCTCAAGGGTGGGTTCGGAATGCTATTTGAGAGTCGCCGCCAAAAGCACGAGCTTGAAGTGGCCAGAGAAAGCCGTGCAAATGAAAATTTTCTTAAACTCCAAGATTCAATACATAAAGGAGGTAATAATGAGTTCCGGGATTTTTCTCGTAGAATTATTGCTTTTATTGGGATTGGCACTTTGTGTCTCTGCATCTTGCTCTGCACCGCGTTCCCTCAAGCCGAGTTCCTATCAATCACCAATGCACACGGCGAAGGAAGAACCGAATTACTATTCGGAATTGTCTCATGGCCAGCCAGCCAAGACCCAATCACGCTATCGAGTGGACACCTGGCATACATGGGGCAAACAGCCCTTAT
>Ga0208298_1001048_pt1 | contig 10603 bp, 3 predicted proteins | sample 14BtaG_FD_184088 | JGI IMG/M metagenome (GOLD analysis project Ga0208298, IMG submission 184088) | Marine viral communities from the Subarctic Pacific Ocean - 14B_ETSP_OMZ_AT15311_CsCl metaG (SPAdes) (version 2) | ecosystem: Environmental > Aquatic > Marine > Oceanic | place: Pacific Ocean... | reverse complement strand
ACACTTGGATATAGCTCGGCATAAATCCAACATCTACTGTATAAAGACCAGTTTCAGCAGCAGCAAACTGTTTATAATGAACAACAGGCCCAGTTGTATCACTGTTCAAGTTATTTCTTATGCGTGGAAAATAAGGATATTCCCAAACATTTGAGAGAGAAGCATCAAGAACGGTAACATCAGATGGAACATTGAAGACATTGCCATCTACAAGACCACCTCTTGAGATATTGTCTGTGCCACTTTTTGATTGCTTTAAGATATACTTTGGATAATCAGAACGACCACTTTCTTTCACAGTATTATTCTTAATACTTAGCCATTTACTTGCAGTGCTTCCAAGACTTCCGATTGTGCCAAATGCTGGCCTTTCTTCCAAACCATTTTCACGACCAGCCAAAGGATAGCTAGTAGTTTCATAGTTATATCTTTCAGAAAACGGAGCATAAGGTTCAGTGTATCGTGAACCATTATTTACAAAGGTATTGTTAATGACTGTACCCTCAGTAACACCAGTAAGAACCAAAGGATACTCGTCACAATCTTCGATGTAGTTTCCATCAATAATTAGGTTATTTACACCACCAGCTTCAATCGCATGGCAAACAATGTCAGATGCAGTGCCATTTTTAATAACATTGTTTTTGATAACGATCTGATTGCCATCATCATTTGCAACGCTGTTAATGAAGATTGCAGCTTCTTTGTATCTGTCAATGTAACAGTTCTCAATCAAGCCGCCAGCTTTTGGCATAAACCCAGCAAACGATCTGTCACTATCAAAAGAGCGACAGTTTCTAATCTTAATATGCTCAGAAGGATTCGCTCCAGAGTTTTGAGCATAGATAACATGGAACGCACCGTCTTTTTTACCACAACGATAAAACACACAGTTGTTAATATCTAAGTTCAAACTGCCCTGATCGAAGATTGCTCGACCAGCAATGTCTCTAAACTTACAGTTTTCAATCATGCAATCCTGTGTATTTTGCAACCAAATTACACCATGAACATCTGTGTAGTTTGGGTTTCGACGATTAACAGAAGCATCAGCAAGCAAATCAATAGCAGCATATCCACCACGAGCCGTTACAGTTGGAGGTGATGTGTAGTCCTTACCACCATCTGTAATGGTAACAGAAGTTAAAGCACCGCCTGATATGGTTGCAAATCCTTGTGCGCCATAACCACCACCACCCGAGAAGTGAAGCAATACATCATCTGATAGATACGGAAAACTTGGATGCCCTTTCCAGCCAGACCCACCGTTGTTAATTGTAACACTTGATACTGCTGCGCCTGTTAACACAGCTGTTAAAGACGTTCCTGTAATCCCAGATGCCAAAGCACCTGTACCCATAACGTAGTCAGCTTCTGGATCAGTAATTGCTGTGCCACTGCTATTTTCTAGCCAGTAACTTGTTGCGATATTAGAGCCATCAAACTCTAGGTCACGCATGATAAACTTAGATAAGTTTCGTGATGCAGCAGTTGTTGCAAATACAGTAAAGATATTATGAAAGCTTGCATCACTAGACGTAATACTTGAAGCAAATTTAATTACTGACCCTTGCTCACCTTGAAGTGTTAAGCCAAAATCAATGTCAATTGTTTCCGATACTAAATATGTGCCTTTGGGAAAAAATAGTGTACGACTATAGTTTGCAATGATTGCAGCACGAATAGCCGCAGTGTCATCAACTACGCCATCACCAGCAGCACCGAAGTCTTTAACCGATACAATGTCTTGCAGCTTGCTCGTCAGTGTACGATCCTGTGCGCCAGTGCCGCCTTGGTTGTAGGTAACAACAGCGGGATCAGTTGTTAGCGAGGTAACAGCATTACCAACAATAAACTCAATCGCAGAGTTTAAGGGTGGGGCTTCTGTGAATGTTAGCGTAGAACCGCTGATTGAGAACGTGTCTTTGTTTTGATAAACGCCATCGATGTAGGCTTGGATGTTGTTCTTTGAACCAGCCGCTTCTGTAGTGCTAAACGCAACTATAGTACCGTTACCAGTGTGACTTGCTTTAGTATAGTTAGCTCCAAGAACGCTGCCTGTTAGTAAGTCGCTAGCAGCTTGCACTTGGATGTCGCCTTCAGTATCAAAGCTAAGAAGCTTGTCAGCGCGTGTAGCGGCGTCAGGAAGCAGCAAGTTAGATGCGGCAGGGTCATAGTCGGTAATCCGAATAGACCGCCCTCCAAGATCTTGGTTATCAGCCGCAATAGCAGTTAGCGTATCTAGCTGTGTATTTAAAGCCGCGCGGTTAATATCTACCCCAGCAGTAAAGTCTGTAGTACGCTCAATTGTAGTATCACGAGTAAGGATAACAGTCTTAGGGCCAGTCACTGTCATAGTAACAGTCCCTGTGGAGCCAGCCCCACCAGTTACCATGTAGTTAGTCGTAATAGTTTGCAGGGTGGTGTCGATATAAACATTAAGATCTGAGTCATCGAAGAACTCAAATGGCACAGCAAAAGATGTCTGCGTTACGCCGGCTGCAACTGAGTAGCTAATACGCGGATTGTTAGCGGAAATGTCTATTGTCATGGTTCACCTCTTTGTTCTCTTCTCACACAAAGAAGCGAAGAAGATCAATGCACAAATAATCTAGGACAAACTACCTGTCATCAAAAATAGATTTTGATGCGTAATCAATCATAGATCTAGAATCTTCTTTCATCCAAAACAATTCTGTTAAAGGAAGCATTAAGTAAAATTCTTTAAGAGCTTCTGCGTATTCACCCTTTGGTATTCTGGCAGAAGTATCAACAAAGTCTTTAATTGTAGAAGAGCCAGCACCAAGAATAGTAGTTGCAGCTTCCATGTATCCTTCTTTTCCATAAAAAGGTAACTTTGCAAAATCATTCTCAGGATCATTTAAGCCTAACTGAGTACCAACCCTAATAGAATTTAAAGCAATGTCTCCATAAACAGCAGCAACCCCACTACGCTCTACCGCAGACATAAACTTTTCTTCATAGCTCATATCATTCCAAGCCCATTCAGGAGTTTTTAATTTAGAAATCATATACCCCATTCCAAGCATCGAAGCGAAACCAGCATATCTAGATTTAATCTGACCTTGAGCAGCAGTCTGCAAAATGTTCGTAGTTGCTGACATTGAAAAGTTATAAAACTGAAATGGCAAAGTCATAACGCTACTTTCCCAACGAACATAGCCCGGAAAATCTTCAGCCTCTTTTATATTAGGCATAATTTTTCTAGCTGCATTTATGTTTAAAAAAATAGATCCATCTGCATATGTAAATCGTGTTGCAGGCGTTGAGCTAAGAATTGTATTGCCAACGTTATTTGAAACAGCTGCTCTAAATGCAAGAATAGTATCAGTAGATACTCCTGCCTCTGCCCATTCTGTAATATTACCTACGTTAAGACCATTAGGTGTTTTTTCTGTAGGGGCTTTAGATGCAATTTCTTTTAACTGAGAAATGGATAAATTATATCTACCAGCATACTCTAACTCAAACTTAGAAGCCGAGCCATCAGCAACGCGCTCAGATATTTCTATAAATCTATGCACAGAAAGAGAACCAGACAAAGACTTAAGAGCAACAGTCATTGGGCCAAGAGCATTAAGAATAAATCCAGCATCTTTAATTTGTGTCCAAGCCCTTGAGCCAACTTGAGTGCCAGTATCCTCAATCATTTGTTGCTGAGTAGTACCAAGAGACAATTCTAAAGCTTCAGCATATACAGTCTTAATTTCTCCAATTTGCTTTTGCCAAGCTTTACTATCTAAAGAAGCAAAGGCACCTTTTAAAGTAGTTTTAAATCCATTTTCCATAATTACCTTTGGAATATCGCCAATAGTAGTAACACCAGCACCACCAAGATAATTTAAAGATGTAAATTCTTTTAAAAATTGCACTGAACGATTGGTAAAACTTGTAGGGTCGCTAAGAGTAGTTGCAGTTATACGTTGATATAAGACTGTTAGATTTTTTCTAAGCATATTAGCTTCTTTTAAAGAAACTCCACCATCAACTAAGTCGCCAACCAACTCATCAGCTAAATCATTATAGGTTCTATTACCAAATTGCTTTGCAAAATCAATCTTTGTACCAACTCTCATGCTATAAGTACGCATTACCTCACGAGCATTAGTATTTATAAAATCTAACACCTGTGAGTTTGGAATCATAATTGATCTGCTGGCATATTTTGTACTTCTTGAGGTCGCAGAAGATGACGGATCATTGTCACTAATAATAGATTTAATAACTGAATCTACATAACGATCTTGAGCCTGAATATCTCCAGTAAGATCACGAGGTTCATACAATCCAGACTTGTTATTATACTCTAAGCCATAAGGATTTTCTCTAATGAAATCTGTAAGTCTTTGACGTAATATTCTTGGCCCTTTTTCATCAGCAGCAACAGCAACTTGATTCCATTGACGCAAAAAGTATGGCTCAGCTACACCAGCAGGACGCACAGGAGCGCTGTTAATGTACTGTAGGCTATTTTGTAACTCTGCAACATCTTGCTCTAATTGTTTTGTTTTACCTTCCCAATATTCAATTCTATCAGATGCATTTTTTTGTCGAGAATCATCAAGCTTTGTTCTTGCTTCGCCTAATCTTCCGTTTGTTTCTAAGATTTTGCTCTCAATAAATTTAGCATTGCCAAGAACGCCAAATTCCTCACCTTCAATTCTAATTTTGTTAAAGTAATTATCTAATACTTGAATGGCTTCTTTTTCTTTTGGGCTTAGATTAACATCTTGCTTCATTCTCTTAGCATTTATTTCATTAATCCACTCATCAAGCGTAGGGCCGCTTTTAGAAATCTTTCTAATAGCAGTCGCAGGGCCAAACGGAGCATCAGTAGCCTCTCGCCATAATTTGGTAAGCTGGTTTTCAGCATTTATAACGTCAGCTTTTCTTAATTGATTTTGAATATGAACACTTGGCGGCAATGTTAAGCCTAGTTTTTGCCCTGCATAGAGCATTGAGCTATCACCAGCTAATAACATTGAGCTTTTCTTAAATCTATTTATAGCTTCTTTAGCAGCAGAAGAAGCATTCTTAGGTATTTTAAATCTAGCAATATTTTTCATGGGTGTTGGCAAAATATCAACCCAATCAAAAAAACTAGAAGCAACACCAAACGGGTCATCAACAGTATAAAGGCCCTCATCTAAGCGCCGCATATTAAGCTCATCAAGGACTTGACCACGTTGAATAATTAAAGAGTCAACTTCACGCTGAATTGATTCAGCAGCTTGCTCGCTTAAATCTAACTTGCCAGATTGTATTCTTTCAATCGTTTGACTTTTGCCATTAATTTGATTGCTTAGAAGAATAGAACGAGTTCTAAGTATTTCTTCATTTTCATTACCTAATGGTCTACGACCCTTAGCCATTTCTCTTAACGTATCTTGACGCTCTACAAAAGATTCCATTTCTCTAATAGTTTGCTGATGCTGCCCAAGCCTTTTATGAGCGCTATCCATTGCATTAGAAACAGTTTTGCGAGCGCCATAAATACCAGCGCCAAATGAACCTCCAAGAATTACAGATGCACCAATATTAAATGCACCTTCCATTGGGTCATAACCCGCCATCTGAGAAGATCGTAAAACCTCTTCAGCAGTTGTAATAGCTCCAGCAGTAACACCTAAGTTTACAGCACTACTTATTGCAGTAGTGGCTTTTAAAACCTTTACAATTGGCAAAGCATTTGTTGGATCAGCTAAACCAGCAACAGCTAACTGACCATATGTTGAGTTTTGAAACGTTTTTCGATCAGCTTGATCGTTAAGAAAAAGTCTTTTCTTTACTTCAAATTCTTTTTTTGTTGGGACTAAATAAAGCTCAGTAGCAATAGGTGCATATATAGGATCAACGCTACGATCAAAATCTTGCCTTACCGCACCATGGTTATATTGAAACATAGCTACTAATGGATCTGTTAAACGACCCAATCTGCTGTAAATTGTTTCACCCGTAGTTGCTGGACGTTGAAGCGGAACACCAATTACTGGTGCGGCAGAATATTCGCTCATCTAGTTTTCCCACGCAAAGAATCTCTAACTTCGTAAAGCCGTTCTAATAACTTATCTCTACCTTTTGTTTGAGGTAGATCTTCAGTTACATGAATAACTTTTGTAATTTCTGCTCTCATTTGCCCAGCAGTCTCTATATTATTAAAGCTTTTAATAATTTTAGATGCTTCAGAACCTGACCCAGTAATTCTAGAAACAGTTGCGATCAAATCTTTATCTGCTTCGATAATTGGGCCAGTAGGAACTGGAGAATATTTTAATTTTCCAAGCTCTTCTTGTCTTTGAACTTGTTCACTTAAAGTTGTTTGCTGTTCAGCAGACAAAGAAGCTTTAATGCTAGAGTCAGATATTTGTTTGCCTTTAGGCGGTGTTGTAAGATTTACTGCTTCAGGATCTGCGCTCAATGCAATAGGTGGCCTTACAGTTTGTGGCGGTAAAGCTGTGCCCATAGACATAGCAATTTCTATTGTATTTAAATTAAAACCAGAGTTGGGAATAATACTAATCATTCCAAATTCATCTGATTTATACAGTTCAAATCTAGGATTTAACATTGAAGAACTCATTGATGGGCCATAAAAAACCCTATCTCTAAGACGGCTTCTTACTTTTTCTCCGACCTCAGCAACGTCTATCATTCCAATAAACCCTGCTTCGCTTCTAAGATCATCAATAGAAACCTTAGATCCAATTTCAAATCTTAAATCTGGATCAATGTTTTTAACAATTTCAGCAACACCTTCTTCAAACTTCTCCATATCATTTACAAACATAGAAGCATCTAAGGGAACACGAGAGCCACCAGTCCAAGGGCTATATCCATTGTTATTTTCTGGAAACCTGCTTTCTATAGCACTTTCTAAGTTGTCTACTGCATCTTCACCAAAAACTGAAGCAAACCCATTGGCTACAGGTATTAACTCATCAATAAGATATGATGGCACCCCCAATTCAGCAAGCAATACACCAGCTTCAGAATAGCCTGTAATTGCCTCAAAGGTTTCTTTTGTTAATGGCTCTTTTAAACTTTGTGCTATTTCTTGCATATAACCACCCTCACGACCAATCGGCGCAGATTTATATGCCATAAACATAGTTTCTAATTTAGCAGATTTTTTCTCACCAAGAGCAGCAAAAGCAGCAGGAGATATAGTTATATCCCCATTTGCTGTTTCTCTAAATAAAAACTCTCTAGTGTTTACAATAAAACTAGGAATGTTTTGACTGTCCATAGTTCCATTAAGCAAACGATTTGCAGACCCAACAAATTCTACAGGCAATACATTTGAGTTATTTTTAATAACTCCTAAGAGTTCAAACTCTTCAGCTGAAAGTTGACTTGCTTGTTTTTCAAATAAATCTGTAGGAACACTAGGAAGACCAACAGCTTTAGCCGCAACACTACTAGCTTTTGCTTGTACAGCAGGATTTCCAGCATCATTAATAGGTTTGCCTCCTAAGTAATTAGATTCAAACTTAATGTTATTTTGAGCTATACGTCTGCTATCCATTGCTTTTTTACGACGATTTGCAGCAGAACTTAATGTTTCTGATAATGCAATGTTATCAGGCTCAATTAAGTTACCTAAAACAGTTTGTTTGCCAGCAAGGGCTTGATCTACCATTTCTTTAGCTGCAGGCATTAAATCATCTGAAGCTATTTTAGTTGCTGCATATTCAGACATTGCTTGGATTTGAGCTATACTAAATTCATCATTTCCAAATGCAGTTGTTCCTGTTGTTACAAATTGACGAGCAACTTCATCAATAACTTTTTGAGAGTCATTAAGAATTGTATTTGGATCTTGGTTAGTTTTTTGACCAATTTCTAAAATTGCAGAAATTACACCTTGAAGATTATCTGGACCTGCACTGCTTTGTTGAAGAAAAGATTCTCTTTGATATATTTCATTATTACTTTTATTTTGCGCTGTTTGCAGTAAGCTATCAAGGTCTGCGCGAGCAGATACCAATTCGTTAGCAACTGCTGCGTTTCCAGAAAACTGTTTTATAAACTCTTCGTATGCATTAGCTTTATCTTTTATGCCAAGAGATTCATCTCTAAGCATTCCTGCTACTATTCTTTTTTGATCTTTAAGTATTAACTTAGATCTTGCTGTATTAGCATCTGTTGTTATTTTTTTACCTGCTGCCCAGTCGCTAGCAATGCTTTGAAACTTTGCATAAGAAGATGGCGAGTAGCTTGCTAGAAATGCTTTTGATAAAAGCGGAGGTAAAAATCCTACAATAGCTGCGGTATCTCCAGCCCCAAGAGCTTTAGACAATTGTTCAGCTTGTTTATCGTTTAAATTTTTAAGAGATCTTTTTAAAATCCCAATACCAATTTGCTCTTTAGCATTTGATATGTGGTTTGTATTTTTATTAAAAGCATCAGCCCCAACAACTGTTGGATCAATATCAGACTGCAATTCATTTAAATCATTTATAAGCGCATTTATTTGTATTCTAGTGCCATGTTCACCAAATCCAGTATAATCTTCACTGTTTAAAGCACGATTTAAAGTAACGTCTATATTTGTTGCTCTATTTTTCTGAGCATCTATAGCAGCATCAAGACGTTGTTGATGCATTCTAGCAATTGCTTCATCTTCTTGAAGTGCGGCTTTTACCGCAGCATCCCTAAGATCTATTAGCTCTTGTTCTTTTGCTGATACAATAACACCAGCTTGCTCTGCTTGAGTAAATGTAGAAGAATTATTTTTAGCAACTTCTAAAAAATCTAGTGGGCTTTCTACACTTGAAACAGATTTTATTTCATTTACTGCATCTTGGGCTTTTGAGCTTAAAGTATTAAAGACTGCCTGACTTCCACCTGTGGAAAAGAAAGTATAGATTTGCGCTGCTTGTTTAGCCAAATCTGGATCTTGAAGCATTGCATTAATTTTTCCAGCAGCAAATTGCTGTTGCGCTTTTCCATAAAGCTCTGGGTACTCATTGGAGCTAGCTGCCCCAATCCCTTCATAGTCAGTATATTCAGACTTAATGTTAGTAGCATTTTCAAAGAATTGATTAAAAGTATCTACGCCAGATGCGCCTTGATTATACGCTAATTCAAGAAATGAATTTGCTCTTTTATTCTTAGCCTCTTTTGCTTCTGCTTGAATGCGAGCAATCTGTGCAACACGCAGCCTTGATCGGCCATCCTCCATAGCTGATGCGCCATAATCTACAACAACTTGTTTGTAGTATCCTGTTGCATTTTCACCTGTTGCAGAAAGATATTCTTTAAATGCTGTTTCAAATAATTTAGGAGCATTAGGGCTATCAGCTAATGTTTGCATTAGCTCGGCTTGTTTTGCCTTTATGTCGTCTGATACTGCATTTTCAAAACGCTTTAATAATACATTTTCAAATGCTTGTTGAGAGTATCGTCCCATCTCTTCTGCTGCCTGCATAGCAACAGGAACACCTGTTCCCTCATCAAGTGTTGTTATAGAAGGAATGTCTAACTCAGCGGCCGCCTCTGCGCCTCTCTCCTTAGCTTCTCCCACCGCTAAATCAAAAGTACGCCTTCTTATATTATCTGCTGCCTCAACAATTGCATTCGCAATAGGTTGTTGGCCCGTGTCTACTCTGGAAACTCCAATAGGCTGTATTCCAAATTGTCTTCTTTGTCTTTGAACAGCCATTATTCAGTATCCTTAAAGTCAGAATATGTTGAAGCCGCTGTAGATCCAGCTTTTAAAATAGAAGCAAATAATGATTCTCTTCCTTTGCGCCTTGTAGCAGCAGCATCACCTTTGTATTTAAGCTGATTTAAAAAAGACATTACCTCTATATCTGAAATATCTTCTCCAGATATTTCTAGTTCTTTTTCTCTAAATGCTTTTATTGAGCCATCTTCATCTCTTCCAGCAGCAGCAAAAACCCCTTGCACTACAGATAAAGCTTCTTTTGTTTGATCATTTCTTATTCTGGATTGCTGTAATGCTTGAGTGCGAGATAAGATAGATTCAGTTTTTATATCAAAGCTTCTTAACTGAGCTGTTTTTTGCGCTCCAATTCCACCAAGTACTGTGCCAACTGTTTGAACACCACCGGCTATAGCCATAATCATTGCTGGGTTCATTATACTATTAACTCCGCTACTAGACCGTTTATCTGCAATGATAACGGATCGTTTTGTTCAATGGTTATCTGTGGATCACGACTGTAACCTAAGAGACGGAACTCTTTTTTTCCAGTAAACCCAGTCTCAGTCACAAGTTTATGCCCGTTGACTGTCAGCGAGCGTGCGCTCTTAAGATCGAGTACAATGTTAGTCATACCGCGAATAGATCCAGTCGCAGGGCCGTTGCCCATAGAAGCATCAATTGGATTGGTTACTATCTTTGCAGTAAACTTCACGCCTACATACGCATGAGTAAACCCAAGACCAGCGTAAGCTGTAAGATCAACGTCATCGCCAGCATTTACCGTAAAGCTGCCAAGATGAGACAGTCCAGCACCATCAGTAACAATTACATCTACCGTGTCACCACTTGAGTACAATGCGCTTACATCAACAAGATTGCTTGAGATAGCACCATAAAGATAAAGGTCTAAGC
>Ga0208298_1001037_pt1 | contig 10664 bp, 8 predicted proteins | sample 14BtaG_FD_184088 | JGI IMG/M metagenome (GOLD analysis project Ga0208298, IMG submission 184088) | Marine viral communities from the Subarctic Pacific Ocean - 14B_ETSP_OMZ_AT15311_CsCl metaG (SPAdes) (version 2) | ecosystem: Environmental > Aquatic > Marine > Oceanic | place: Pacific Ocean... | reverse complement strand
TCGTCTGTACGCGCGTCTGTGCCGTCGCCGGTTGGGTTTGCACCAGAGTTACCAGACTGGAAGTTTACGTTTGTAATCAACCATGATGGTACACCACCAGTTTTACGTGCAGCAGTTGAAGAGCCTGTAACGTTACCTTGGTTGGCAAACAACGCCTTTTCGATGTCGAGCTTCTGCTCTTTAGCGATAAGCAATGTTTGGTACGCCATTTCTTTGGCGCGGCCAGCATTGTCTACTGCTTCATCGGTATCGGAAATCACCACAGCGTTCTTAAAGATCTGTGTTCTCGCTCCGAGGCGTACAGTTGGAGTGACGGCATCGGCGGCTGTCGCGTCGCCTTCAATGTGAGCGTTCACCGCAGATGCGCGCAACGCTTGTGTTTGCCACTCAACCAAAGTGTTGCGTGCTTTTGTTTTAGCAGACTTGCTGTAAAAAGGGGTGTCAAATGGATCTACATTGTAAATCACATCTGCCAAATCCTCTTTTATGCCTACGGAATCGTAGGTATCGAATGTGTTGGTCGGCTGTGCCATTTTCTCGTCCTTTCAAGACTTAGCTTTTTAACATCAAGCTCAATGCGTCATCGATTGAGCCTGTCTTCTGCAAGCGCTGTTGCGCTTTTTTACGGGTAGCAGCCTGTCCGTCTGGGCGTTTCTTTGCGCCAGCTTTGACAACGGGTCGAGCGCCATCAGCTTTTGACTGTGACTTCTTCCTATTGGCAACCAGTTGGCGATATTTACGCGCGTCGTTTAACGCCCGCACATATCTCGCATCGGATACGCCAGCCATCTCCTCCGGCGTAAAGCCGTAGTGAATACCTGTGTCCATGATACCCGCCTTCAGCTTTTCGCCTTTTTCGGGATCTGCGATCTCAGGAATATACTGTTTCAGCACTTCCGCTTGCTCCGCAAGGTAGGCTTGTTGAGCCTCTTGATGGCGCTGCGCTTGATGCTGCTGTAATCCTTCCAACTGGTATAAATGCTGGTCGTGCGCAGCCTTTTCCTCGTCATATTGCAGCTTCGCTTCCATGTATCCAATCGGATCTTGGTCAAAAAGCTCTTTCGACGGTGGGGTTGGGGCTTGCAGACCACCTTGCTGGGCTTGTTGATACATAGCCAAGACTTGTTGCTGCTGTTGGGCCAATGCCTGAGCCTGCTCCTTGTATTGCTTTTCCAAGGCAGCATTTTCCTGCATTTTTTGATTGATGTAACCCTGACCCGCCGCAGATTGCTTTAACTGATCCAGTGTCCAACGCTCTTCTTTGCCGTTAATTTTAACGGGGATGAGGTTGGTGTCTTCAGCCGCCTCTACTAGGTCGTCGTCATCAATTTGGTCATCTTCGACATATTCTGCGTCTTCTATGTCTTCGCCGGATGCCTCGACGTCATCATTGCTCTCGGCAACATCTTCAACTGCTTCGCTCTCAACGTCTTGAGATGGCTCTTCAGCTGCTTCCACTGCTTCGCTTTGATTTTCTTCACTTGGCTCTGGGGCCAACATTGCCTCTACGGCATTATCTAGGCTAGTCGCTTCCACGGTGCTAGTTCCTTCGTTTGCGATCTAAAATGACCTCTGCTGCAATCGCAGCGTCGAGTGCGTCACCGATCTTGTTTAACGCACGCAGTATCGCGTGCGCCTCCTCGCGCATCTCTATATCGGAGGCTGCGCTGTTAGCGAAGATGCGCATTTGCTCTTCGCGAACATCGTCCACGAACGTCTGAAACGCCGTGTCATTCTTTAGCCGCTTTGCGTCGTCGGCTTGTATGCGGATGTCGGCGCTCACTGTGGCGTACCCTGAGCCATGCCGCCGATCATGCGAACTTTATCCTGCTCGGCCTTGATGCGCGCCACGTCTACGGCGGTGCCGTATTGGCCATATACCTTGGCCGCATCAACCATGAGATCCTGAGCCATCTGGTCACGCTTTAGATCGTCTTCTGCGGCTGCTTTTTGCGCGTCAAGCTGCAGCTTCATCATGTCAGACTGCATCTTGCCCTGCGCCTTGATCTGCTCAGCCTGCAGGAATGCGGCGTTTGGATCTTGCGCCTGACCCTGCTGCGCCATCTGCGCCTGCTGTTGCTGCTGCATCTGCAGCATCTGCATCTCGATTTCCGGCGTAATTGGCGCAAAGTAGCGGTCGGCATTGCGCACGCCTGACAGCGCCAGACTGTCGGCCAGCGTGTTGCGGATATTGGTCAGCGATACCAAGCCGTTCATCGGCCCATATTGCTGGTAAACCATCTGCTGCATCTGCAGTGCCTGCTGCAACGCCATCTGTTTTTCTTCTTCGCGGCCAGTGCCAAGCCCGACGTTGATGCTGATGTCCATCGACGTATCCCAGACACGCGGATCGACGGGAATATACTGCCCGTTCATCCGCATCATCACCTCTTCGTCCATGTTCTTGTTCATCAGGCGCAGCATGACGCCGAACAGGTCACGCAGGCCGTCAGCCAAGTTGCGCACCATCACTTCTGTCTGGCCCGCAGCGGCCTGCACAGACGCTTGAACGGCTGCCTTGGTGGTAGACTGCAATGCGTCAGGATTAAGCCCCACAGAGGCGCTTGTAACGCCCGTCTTCTGCTCGGTTAGCTGATCCATGTATGCCAGCGCAGATAGCGTCTGACCGGCGACAAACGGCACGCTCAGATCCTGCACAGATCCTGCTTGGCGCATCCGCACAAGTGACCCGATCTCGTTGTTCAGCACATCGTCGATATTCACTGCGCCGTCCACGATGCCAATGCGCGGATTATTGGTCATCGCCACGTTATCCAAGATGCCACGCAGAATAGACGTCGCGGCGTCCTGATCGTTTTCCACCAGCTCAGACAGGCTGTGTCCGTACCAGCTATGTGGCTCTGGGTCGATCTCAAACTTAGCGAACGGAATTTCGTCGCACGGCATGAAGTCTAGCAGCTCGTATGATGTGCCGCCGCAGAGAAACTTGTAAAGCACCGGCACGCCGGTTCCGTCCACATCCATACGCATGTAGGCTTCTGTGATGCCCACAAGCTTCATGGACGGGTCTAGCTCGTCTTCGTCTGACAAGTCTTCCTCGTATCCTTGGCGCTCAAGCACCTCTGCGCCAGACATGTCGTTTGTGCCGTCGAATGGCGTCAGGTTGGATATGACCTCGAAATCAAAGCCCATCTCGACCAGATCGCCAACGCGCATGTCTGTGCGGTGCGCCACGACATATGCGTCATCGAATGAACGGCAGTCGCGGTTTACGAAAAACTCTTCCGGCGGGATGCTTTCTATGCGCATCTCGCCCTTCATCTCAGTGCGGCTAATCTTGACCGAATGGACAGGAAGCTCGATGTCCATGCCCATCTCGTCGATATCGATAGACATTTCCATGGTATGCTCGATAACTTCCACGTCGTCTTCTTGGATCAGGAACGTGTATTCATCATCAGACAGGTCGGTGTAGGTGTAGATTTCCGCAACGGGGTAGTCGTGCCAATACGCCTTCACGATACCCTGCTTCTTCACCATTGCGTCTTGGAATGCGTCGTTTAGCACGCGGTAGCCGTTTAGGCGCGTGAACTCGTGCTGGATGTAGCTGGTGGCCTGCTCAGCCAATGCAACGTCTTCCGGCCCCTTCGGGATAAATTCTACCGGCCTCGCAGTGGACATGAAAATGCGCATCAGGCTTGGCTTCACAGAGCGTACGGTATCACGTACCTTTGTGGCCACAACCTTGCTGCGCCCGTCTTCGTGGCCAATATCAACCTCGCCGTCGTAGTAGCGCTGCGCCTTGATGCGGTCTTCGCTGATTTCGCTCTCAACGAAGTCAACGGCCTCGCTGATCGCGTTCTGCACGATGCTTTCGATTTCACGGCGATCTTTTGGCTGTGGTTGCATTTTTATGTCCTATTCGTTTCGTGCATCTTACCGCGTTTGCGTCATTTGCTCAATCGCCGCCAGCCAGAAGGCCGCTTGTCGCGCCAAGAAGGCCAGAGTAAAATTCAGGCCTCTGCATCATGCGTCTGCGTTGCATTTCATCCATCTGCTCACGCTGCAGTAGGCTTCCCAGCATTTTGCGTTGTGTTGCTGGGTCTTGCTCGAACAGCATTCTGGACATCTGCGCCGCGCTCTTCTCGCCCATCCCTTGAGCGCGTGATATTGCTTGTGCGCCCATTCCCTGAGCAGCACCAGCGACATTTCCCATGCCAAGATTGATAAGGCTGGCCGCGTCTATGGCAGCGTCATCTCTCTGCATCATTCTTTCAGCCGTCTCAGAGCCGCCCATAACTTTGCGGGCAGTGCGTGTCTTTTGAGACTGAATCTTCATAAACCGTTCGAAACGCTCAAACTGTTCTGCGTTGTCAAATGTAAGTCTCAAAGCGGCGCGCTTTCTCGGTGTGCCAAAAACAGTTTTGACGAAGTCACTTGCGTCACCTGTCCTCGATGCAAGCTCTTCAACTTGGCTAATCAAACCAGTGCGCAAGGCTTCTTTTTCGCCCTTAGACATCTTACCAACACGCTTGACCAGCTCTTTCTCTGATATTTTCGTGAAATCAAATCCGGCGTTATATGCGTCTTTCAGCCTTGCGCTGTCTGCAAATTGAATGTTGGCCGCTTCATATGGCTTATTTTGCCTTACGATTTCAGAGTTCCACGTCTTTTTCAGCTTAGTCAACGCCCTGCCGCGCGAAGTAACCTTGCCAGTGATTGCGTCAGTTTCGGCTTCAATCAAAGCGTCTAAGCCTTTTTTAATCTGATGCGCTACTTGAGTTGGCATCCCAACTGCGCCGCCAGCAGCGGCTTCCGCAGATAAAAATCTGCCCAGATCCTTGGGCATTCCAGATATATCTATGTCTGGGTCGATGTCTGCGATCTCTACAGCTTTTCTGTAAGCGTCCTGCACGACCTTGCTTTTTGCCATACTTTGAAATGGTGCTGCATCCAGCTCGATCTCATACGCCTTTCTGTACGCTGGCTCTGCCTCTGCTCTTACGCGTGCAGATAGGTCATCAAGGTAATCAAGGCCAGTTGGCCCTTGCACTCCAGATATGTCTCTCGCCTGCTCGGATATTTGCTCTGCCTGACGCTGCTGACGCTCAGCGAATTGCTCGACAACTTTTTGACGCCCTTCGGATGGCACAGCCTGCGCCCGCCATCCAGCGCCGCGTAAGTTTTCGCCAAGGTCCGCGACTGTAATATCCTCTATGCCAAGCTGGCGGGCCTCGTCTAATCGCTTTGCTGCTTCTCTAGGTGTTAGCCCGTCACGCTCAAGCGCTTCCAAAAGCTTTCTCTCCGCAAACGTAAACGCACGCTTTTCGCCGCCTATGCCTAAGCTGTCTGCGACTCTACGCAGAAACTGGCCACCCTTCTGCACCGCAACAGGTGCGGCTGCGCCCAGCGTGCCACCCAAAGCAGCGCCAGTTGCAGCGCTTGTGGCTCTTTCAGCTAAACCGCCTTCACCGGCGCCAAAGCCAGCTATACCGCCTTCTATGGCTCCAATTTTAGCGGCTCGCGCAATGGTCGGCGCAAGCCTTGCGGCGGTTGTGGTGCCAACTGCAGCGCCGCCTGTGCCTGCTGTGAGCAGACCAGCAAGCGCCGTTGGGATTACAGCGCCGCCGATTTCAGCGCCAATCGCCTCAAGCGGCTTGTCGGCTCTATATGCCTCCAATTTTCCGCGTATCTGCTCAAGGTTTTCCTCGTAGCTCTTCCCCTCAGATAACCCAAGAGCGCGACCCGCCGCCGAAAGTGGGTTCCGCAAAGCCGCCTCAATCTCGTCTGCAAAGCCAAGCGTAAGCCCCTGAGCGCCAGCACGCAGCCGCTGTGTTTCCGCTGGCGGCTGATCCGGCTTGGCCATGTCGCTGGACGTCACGCCTTGCGCGGCGTCTTGAACGATTTTTTGAACAAATGCGTTTTGCTCGCTAATACTTAAATTCGCAAAAGCATCATCAACTTCGACCTCACCAACGCCGTCTATCTCAATAATCATTATTTAATGCTCCACTTTAAATCTGGGGCCGTGCCTTCTGGAACCTCAACTGGATCTAGCTTAAACCGCTCTCTGCGTCGCGCTATCGCCGCAGAGCGATTGTCACGCGCTCTTTGGTTTATCCTTAGAAGCTCTTGGATCGCAGCGTATGCTGTTGCCTCAGTGCGAGCGTCTCCAAGCTCTTTTGCAGCCCTCTGCGCGTCACCCTCAGTTTGAACGCCTTTATTCAAACGTAGGCTTGTATTTACAAGTCGCGTCTTAAATCTTTCAAATTCGTCGCGCGCTTTGGCGGTTTCTATTGCGCCTTGCCCGCCGACGCCTATTGAGCCAAAGGCTCCTTTAAGAAACCCAGAAAGGCCAATATCAAGCGGGCCGGTAAACTCTTTTGTCTCTGGGTCATACCCAAAGTCGCCAATGATGCCGGATATGTCCTGCATCAAATTGTCTATTGCCGTAATCGCCTCAAAGTCAGCTTCTTCTGCCTTCCTTGCGTCGGTCGGCAAGCCAGTGGCCTCCCTTCTCGCTTCACGCTCTGCTTGCGCAATACGCTGTTCCGCGGCTACCACGTCTTCGTTTATGGTGATTACCGGCTCGCCGCTTCTGCCTTCTGGATAGGTCACTGTATATTTACCGCCGCCAAGTATTTCGCTTGGTGGTTTGACCGCTTGCGCTGCAATCTGTTGGCCCATCGCAGTTGGCGAGAGCTGGGTTAAAATCGCCATCGCTGTCTGCATGTCGCCTGATTGGAGCGCCTCAGATGCACGCTTAGCCAAAGACCGCGCCTCTGTGTCTCTTGATATTTTCAACGCTTCTGATGCGTTTAGCAAACCGCCACGCATCAAATCAGCAGCTTCTGGAGAATATTTCTCCAAGTATTCAATTGTCTTGTTTCGCTTGGCAGCCGCCTGCCGCTGCGCGCCGCGCGCCCTGATCGCCTCGCCAGCACGCATCTCCGGCATGATTAGCGGATCGAGCGCCGCAGCAAATTGCTCCGCTCTGCTTAGGCCGGTTGTCGGGCTTTGCTCGCCAAGGTAATCCATGATGCCGCCGAAGCCGCTTCTGCGCTGCTGCGGCGCTGCCGCTGCCGCTGCCTGCGGGCGATCCTGCATTAGCGCTGACAGTGGCGCGCGTGGCGCTGCTTGTGGGGCCGTTCCGCTGGCCAGCATCTGCATGCGCAGCTCTTCTTCGCGCGCCATATCCATTGGAGTTGCCATCGTGGTTTGCCCTTCTCCTAAAATCGTCTTCACATAGTTTTGCGTTTCCGCAATATTTGGCACCCTGCCAAGCTTAGCCACACGCGTTGGCCCAGCGTTATACGCGGCCAGCGCAAGCGACGGATCTCCAAAACGCTTTAGCTGCTGGCTTAGATACTTTGCAGCGCCTTCCAAGTTTTGCATCGGGTCTGTCGGGTCTACGCCAAGCTCCTTGGCCGTGGCAGGCATGAGCTGGCCGAGGCCGATCGCGCCCTTCGGGCTTACGACGTCCGGCCTAAAGCTGCTCTCCTGCTGTATGAGGCGCAGGAACATGTCGGGGTCTATCCCGTATCTGCTGGCTGCGTCTCTGGCTGCTTGACGATAATCCATCTAACTGCCAAACGCCCCCATGCCGCTCAACGCTTGGATGTAGCTGAGTAGCCCAGCTTGGTTCTGCGTTGTGGTCGTTGACTGGCTTGGCGTCATCTGCAAGGCCGCCAATGGCGCTGTGAGCGCCTGCAGCGGTGCGCCGGTGTAGCCCGCATATTGGCCACGCGCCGCGTCGATCAGAGACTGCTGCAACATCTGCTGCATAAGACCCTGCTGCATCTGCTGCTGCTGGATCGCCTGCCCTGTGCCGAATGCCTGCTGGCCAAGCCCTGCGAGCTGCTGAGCTGCTCCAAGACGCGTGCCCATCGCAGACTGCTGCGCCGCCAAGTTGGCGCGCTGGGCTGCAGCACGTTCCTGCGCAGCGTATTGCGCCGCCTGCATCTGCGCCGCTGCATTGGCAGCCTGCACTTGCTGTGCGCGGTTGATGTTGCCAAGCTGCGCCGCTGTGCGTGCGCCTGCGCCATACTGCGCTGCGCCGGTGCGGGCTGCAACGTTGGCTGCTTCGATCTGCTGCTGTCTGGCTATATTCGCTGCCTGCGCGCCATATTGGCTCTCTGCGCCAAAGCGCTGCGCCGCCGTCTGGGCTGCAACGTTGGCTGCTTCTGCGGCTGAACGCTGGCCGACGTCAAACATCGCCGCCTGCTGCGCCTGCTGGAAGCCCTGCTGGCGCATCCTAGTGGCAGCGTCTGCCGCCTGCTGGCCAAAGCCCAAACGCGTTTCCGCTTCGGCAATGCCTTGACGCGAACCGCCAAACGCCCTTGCCTGCTGGGCTTGCGCGCCCTGCTGCATCAGAGCCTGCTGCTGCGCTGAGCCAATGTCGCGCATCGCCATGTCAATCACTTGCTGCTGATACGGGTTCTGGTACTGCGAGATGTCTGTGTCTGCGAGCAGCTGAGCCTGTTGCTGCGCTGGGTCGTATGAAACAGCGCGTTGCGTTCCTCTTAGGCGCTGCTGCGCTGGCGTGTAGCCATACGCCCGCTGCGTTCCGGAAACGCGCTGCGTGGTTGGCCGGTACGACTGAGGCGTGATGCCCATCGGGGTGAAGCCCAGACCCTGCTGCGTCGCGGCCATGCCTTGCTCTAACGCGCCAGCCGCTGCCTGATTTACGTTAAATCCAGCGGTGGGCGCTATTGGTTGACCGCCTGCAATTCCTTGTCCAGCCATTATGCTTCTCCTAAATCGCTATGCCGCTTTTGCCGTCAGCCGACATCTTATATTGCTTTGGCGCTCTTGAGCCGGATGACGACCTACTTGAGCTAGATGACGGCCTGCGCGGCGGGGCGCTTGATGCCCGCCCGCCCGTTGGGGCGCTGCTTCCGTCTGGGTCTTTCCAGCTTTTTCCCGTCACCTTGCTGATTGCAGTCAGCGGGGTTGTGCCGTGTATTCTATTGTCAAATATCGGGTCATCGCGGTCGCGTGCAGACATGCCCGCCGCCTCCATTATCCTATCATCTGTTGACGGCAGAAGGCCCAGTTCGCGCCCTGCTGCACCGATAAAAGCGCCTCCCGTCAGGAAGCCGCCTAAGTCGCCAAGAACGTCGCCAAAGCTTCCGGCGTCTATGACTTTGCCCTGCGCGTCAATCGGGAAGCCAGCCGCGTTGATCTTGCCCTGCTGGAACATCATCTCGTCAACAGTCTGCCAGTTGTCAGATCCACGGCCCATGTTGGTCGCGTGGAACTGCATGGCGGCGTCACGCTCCGGCTGAGAACCATTCGGCGACATTGTCATCGGGCCGGTGTATTGACCCGCCGAAGCTTCTGCCTGCGCAATCGCCAGCTCGTTTTGGCGCTGACGCTCGCGCTCTTCTGCGCTTGTCATATATTGGCTGTAGTCGATTGCGGGCTGCACACGCGATCCGGCTTGGCCTGTCACGGGGTCGATGAAGAAGCTGTCGATATACGCCTTCTGCGCTGGGCGTCTGCGCTCAAGCTCGGCGAGCGACTGCTCGTAGAGCGGGGCTGAGCTGTAGCCCATCACGCCGTTTGCGTATTGCGTTGGCGCGCCCATGCCGCCCATGATGTCTCGCTGAGATGTCGGCGTGGCCATGCCAAACGCTCCGGCAACGTCAGCGGTCTGCTGAAACCCTGCCTGCTGAAACGGCGTAAACGCGGCGACATCCGGCCCGTAATACGGCGTGAAGCCGATCTGGCTGATGCCTTCCGCTTTGGCCAAGTTACGGCGCGCCGCCTCTTCAATGTATTCTGGGATCTCGACGCTTGTCGATGTTGACCCGCCCTTGCCGCCTGCCATTATTCAAACTCCTTCACATATGAGGCATGCAGTGGCTTCCAGCCATGCGCCTTCAGTGGTTTCTTCCAGCCTAAGCGGCCCGTCATGGTCAACGCAGAGCATCCTTGCACTTTTGCCCATGCTATCACATCTTCATGCATTTCTAAAATCTGATCCAACTCGCCGCCGCCAAGAAACACGTTTAAAACTTTCTTTCTCGGATATACCACTATTTCGCTGACGATGCACCCCCTCGGCGTGGGCCAGAGCTGCATCGTTCCCTTGTATATACCCTCGGCCACGTCGATGAAGTCATGCGTGCCGCCGGAATACTGCAAAGCGGCTTCGATCCACGGTCGGCATCTTTCAAGCTCTTTATCCATGAAGCCTCGTAATCGCTAAAGTTGACGCGGGGATCGCTGGCACCGGCGAAGACGCTGCGGTGTAATTCAGAAAGCCTTGCGTACTGTCGATCATGTAGTTCACTTCCAAGTAGTCATTCGCCGCAACAGTGAATATCTGCGTGCGCGACGTGACCAGCGTGGCGTTGTTTTGGTGCAGCGCAGTTGTCATTGCGCTGTCGGCCACGTTGGTGCCGTTGACGCTTGGCCAGAAGTAGAAGTGAACCGTGCTGGCTGACGTCGATGATATTTGCGCTGAAAACGAAACCACGTATTGGCCAGCCTCCTCGAACACAATGCGCGACGCTGGCGTGCCTTGCGTGATGCCGTCGTTGCCGGTGGGCGCGTCATATGTAAGCTTGTACGCCGTGTTGGCGACCGCTGGCGTGACGTCTGACGTCAGCATGAAGTCAGCGTGGCCATCTTCCAGCACAATCTGCCGCCACTCGCCGTTCTTGCTGACAACGGGGTATTCGTTTGTACGATCCCAC
>Ga0208298_1001034_pt1 | contig 10675 bp, 9 predicted proteins | sample 14BtaG_FD_184088 | JGI IMG/M metagenome (GOLD analysis project Ga0208298, IMG submission 184088) | Marine viral communities from the Subarctic Pacific Ocean - 14B_ETSP_OMZ_AT15311_CsCl metaG (SPAdes) (version 2) | ecosystem: Environmental > Aquatic > Marine > Oceanic | place: Pacific Ocean... | reverse complement strand
GATTCGCAAGCTGGAAAGGAATCCTTTCTTGATAAGCGTATCCGTTTTCGTAACCTGTTCACATGCACCAAACAATCCTTCCAAGACCCACTTATGAGTCTTGCTACCGTCGAGTGTACCTGTGAACCCAAAGCGATACTTTGCGTTGTGGAGTTTGGTGAGGATACCTGTGAGTGACTTTGCCTTAAATAAATGTGCTTCGTCACCGATAACACAGTCAATGTCGTCAAAGTATCTTTTGGGAAACTTGTAGATTGATTGCCAGGTTGAAATAACAACTGGTTTATCCGTATTCTTATCCTTGCCTGAATATATGGTGTGACAGAACTCATCTGCATTCCATCCATAGTCCTTAAAATCCTTTATCATTTGTTCTACCAATGATGTCGTGGGAACGATCAGTAGAATCTTCTTTTCAGCCGCCACGTAGTAACGGACGATAGAATAAATCATAAGAGATTTGCCAGATCCTGTTGGGGACAAGAACAATCCTCTGTTATTTTTGAGAGCCTTATACACAGTCATGTACTGGTAGTCTCTAGGCTTATACTTACAGATATGTTTCATCCAGTCTGCAACAGCAGGAGGAGAAACAAAATCGTTCTGTACTTCTACTTCACCGTACCAGTCATTGTTCTCAAATTTAATACCATACTCTCTTTCCCTACACCACTCTTTCAAGTGAGGTAGAAGACCATGATACAGTTCGCCTGTACCAGGAGAGTACAAATGGATCATACCATCCCAGTATCTGTATCGTGGTTGACGTTTTAGAAACTTTGCCTCTGGTAATTCAAAGGAGAAGTAGTCTGCCAACTCGCGATGGACGTGAGGTTCTGATGAGATCTGTAGATAGACCTCATTCTTTTTCTTGACAACTAGATGTGACATTAGTTTCCATTAATAAATTTTTCCCATTCAATAGCACTTTTGATCTGAAACCCACGGTTAGAGATCTGTTTCATGACATGATCGAGAAAGTAAAGCATCTGATCAATGTACTTGACCTTTGCTTCTGTGTTAATAAGTTCATCATCTGACTCCAGATAGACTTTCATCTTCTCTGATGTTTTGATGTGAGTACCAAAAGGTTTTTCGGCGTATGTTTTAGCGTCAGCTTCACCGCCATAGTATTCTCTTTTATCCCTCAAAAGTTTACGATGTTCAAACTCTAATGAGGTTTTAATTTGAGAAAGATCTGTGTAATGGTTTAGATACTTATTGTGTTGGAAAGGAATCTCCAACGCAAGCCGTGCTAGATCTTCGGAGTATTGTTTGTTCTTAAATTGAAAATCGATTTGTGTATCTTTGGTCCACTCTTCCTTAATTTTTTGGAAGCGTTGATGTAATGAATTGAAATTCATAAAGGTTGTAATCCTAAATCACATACTGTATAACGTGTGTATTTGAAAGTAACGTTAGCTGTAAAGAACTCAACTTCTCCCACTGAAAAATCAAATGGAATACTAGTAAGTTGCACTGGCATTAATCGTTCAAATCTTACACTATATTTTGGGTTGAAGTTAGACGTTAGTATCTGTAGGATACCATCGGAGTATCCTTCTCCTTCTCCATCAAATGATTCTGAATTACCATTGTCTCTGATCCAGTTCCATACAGTCATGTAGTTGGATAGATCTTCGTCAATAATAAACCGAACCGTTAGATCACCGTATTCTACACCACCACCAGGAATAATGGGGACACCTCTAAAGGGTGTTGCCACTTCAATAGTTGGCATAGAAACATCTGGAATACTAGCTGATTGACAGAAAAAATCAACACCACCAAATCTTTCTAGGGTAAATTTAAACCCTGTAGGTGTTAAGAAATTTCTGTTTTGCGGTAGTTTTTTGTACCAATCAGCAGACATGTCAGCGTCCCAAGCACTACTATTTAGCAGTCATTGAAGACTGTACCTACCTGGGATCCTAGTTCTGATCCTGCTTTCTGTCCTAGTAGTAGAGCCCAACCACCTGCCAACCAACCCACGTAGGGGATGCTAGCAACCGCAGGGACAGCAACACCAGCTGCGATAGCACTACCTGCCATTGCACCTTGTGACCGTGCTCCAGCGTCCGCCACGATGCACTCTATGTCTTTCGCAGACTTTCCCTCGCCGTCTAATACAGCACCTCCTAGGTTGCGTGTGCCGTCCATTGTGAATTGATCACGACGCCACTCGCGACGACTTTCAGTGCCGCCTCCAAAGAATCCTTTCTTATTGGTATCTGAAGATAGAGATCTTTGAGATTCTAAAATAGCAGGATCATTTGCTTTGTATTCAATTTCATATCCATCTTTGCCAGCTTTGATTCTGTATGATGAATAGTCACCATGTGGAATATTAATTGTAGGAACCTGTGGAAGGTCTGGTTCTTGTGGTCTGTTAATTACATAACCAAGTAAACCTAGATGTGCTATAGCAAATGCAGATCCTAAAGCAAGGGCAATCACTTTGACTGGTGACTTGCTTGGTGTTTGCTCGGTGACTTGCGCGGTGACTGGTATTGCTTTTGCTGCTTTTGCTGCTTTCGCTTCTTCTAGGGATGGCATAATAACCCCATGGTATAGTCTTTAATTATTTAGACAAAAAAAAGACCCCCTCGAAGAGGGAGTCCAAAGAAACCTGAAGTGATGGATCACATCAAGTTGATAACTTGTACTCTTCTGTAGTACATGTTGGCGTTTGCCGTAAGTGCTTCGCCATCGGGGGTGCCGTTGTAGGAACCGTTGGTGGTGACGAAAGGATTGCTGACCATGCCGTAACGAGTCTTGAAACCAATTTTTGGTTGGAAGCTGTTAGGATCGATCGAGCGAACCATCTGGAGGGGAACGTAAGGACAGTAGAACAGTCCTGCGTCATAAGGTGATGTACCTTTGTATCCGATGACGTAGTAGTGCTTATCGGAAAGGTTAGCAGAGTAAGGATCAACGTAGACCTTAATGCGACCGTTGATTGTACCGACTGAAAGGTTACCAGTGTCATCAACCTGACCGATGGAAGGACCACCAGCGCCGTTAAGACCTGAAGAATAGTCAAGTACACCTGCCATTGCAAGTGCTGAAGCAACGTCTGCTGAACAGATCAGGAAGTTGCCCTTTCCTCTACGAGTCTCTTGTGCAATAGCGTTAGCATCGCGCTCGATTTGGAAAAGAAGTCCTTTGAACTTCTCAACTGACCAACGACCGTTGCTGTCAACGTCAAGGTCAAAGATACCAGCGTTAGCAACGTTGTTCTGTGCGCCTTTCTTAGCAACTGTATATACAGTACGAACAACCTCACGGTTGATTTCTGCAAGAACTTCGCTTGACAAGATGTTAGCAAGTTCCTGTTCTGCATCAAGACCGTGGATTGCCTTAAGGTCTTGTGCCAGTTCCAAGGTGTATTCTGCTTTCAAAGCTCTGGACTTTGCAGTCACAGAAGTCTTCTCAATGCTGAATGACATCTCGCGGAACAGTTTACCTGCTTCGCCCATTTGCTCAAGAGCTTCGCGACTCATGCCACGTCCTACTTCGTAGGTTCCGGCAGATGAATCGTTAAGCAATGCAGGGTTGTTACCCTCTGAATCGCCACCAACACCAGCGCCAGTTCTAGGAGTATATGCTCCTTGAGTTGCGTCGTGTGCTGCAGAGAATCCGGTGTCGGGCTCGTTGAACAATGCCTCTTCGCCGCCTTGGTTCTCGTAGCGTGAACGCATTGCGAAGATAAGTCCAGTAGGACCACTCATTGGTTGGACGCCACAAACGTCATATGCCATCAAGTTAGGCATTGCACGACGGACGAGTGAGATCAGTACGGGGTCGAAACCTGCAAGTCCTGCAGTGTTAGCATTGCCGAGTGCTGATCCAGCGGGAGTAACAGTACTAGCGCCAAGGCCGTTAACTGCAACTTCGCTCAACATTCCACGCTCTTCGCGTAAAAATCTTTCTTGGTTTTCCAGGAGAACGGAGGTTACTGCCTTCTTATAACGGTCACCGATAGGCGATGCGCCTTCGGAACCAAGAACAGGTGCCCACTTTTCCTGGAGATGTTCTGCGTTAAACATTTTGTCTCCGAGTTTTTTTAAGTGTTGTTTTTTATATTATCAGGAATTCCAGCGGTTGATAGCATTGAGATACTGCGCCATTGCTGGGGTAATCTCTTCGCCTTCTACTGGGGTTTCATCGGTAACTTCTGCTTTAGGAGCAGTAGAACCAGAGGGGAAGTATGATTCACGAAGAGTTTTTAATTTCTCTGTGAACTTTTCTTCTGTCTCAAACTCTACGCCTTCAGCGAGAGAAGCTAATTTATCTTTTTGAGTGTCTGCCAATCCTTCTGAAACGGTATTCAGAACTACAGTTTTTGCAGACTCATCAAGACGACCTTGAAGTTTCACATTTGCTTTGACCTGTTCGTCAAGGCTTTCTTCCATCTTACGAATGTCATCAGTCAGACCTTCAACGACATCAACTTTGTCGTCGGGGATACTAATGTAATGCTCTTGAAAGAGATTCTTAAGTCCAGCAATAAAGTCTTCCGTGATTTCGTTACGGATTCCTCTATCGATAGATACTTGGTTCTCTTCTAACCATGAAGTGATAGCATACTTAACGGTGCCACCAACTTCTTCAGCAAGTTCTGCTTTAACAGATGCTACTTGCTCATTAAGGCGAGTCTCAAACTGCTCTTCGAGTTTTGTCCACTCTTCAGAAAGTTTTGATTTGACTGCTGCCTCAAAAATTGTCGTTGCTTTTTCTTTGAACTCTTCAGAGAGTTCTGTACCTTCGGTAAGTGCAGCAACGTCTGCACTCATGTCAAGTGACTCGAAGGAAGGTTTGATGGGGTAAGATACATCAGGACCAGTAGATGTAGCATATGCTGCATCTGCACCAACAGTAACAGTCTTGCCTTGATCACCAGCATCATTGATGCTAGAGGTCTGTGCAGTACCATCACTCTGTGCTCCTTTAGCACCAACAGGAGCTGATGCTTTAGCGCCAGGATTATCCTCGCCCTCATCATTTCCATCTGGACGTGGACCACCGTTATCGGTTACTGACTGTTGTGCTCCATAACCATTAACAGCATCGGTGCCTACAGTAGTTTTACCTTCTGCACTTCCGCCTTTAGAGTTTACTTCTGTGCTTGATTGACTAGAAGCACTGTAAGAACCACCACCAGGAATAACGGATGCGGAAACAGTTGGCATTGGATCGCCACTTTCTACAACCAGACCTGATTCGGTTACAAACTCTTCAAATTTTTCCTTTAACATATCTGACATTGTGAGTTTCCCCGTAAATTTCTGATAATTATTCTATGATTATTTATTAATATTAGAGATTTGAAAGGAAATGCTCAAACACCTGTAGTGTTCTACCTTCCAACTCTTTCTTTGACGATTCATTAATGTATCCTTGGTATTTAGCAATAGTCTTCTCTTTTAGAATACCATTATTCCATACCCATTCTTTTCCTTCCATGATTCCATTGACAAATGCGTCAGGGGCAGAAGGGTCTGCTACAATATCAGCAGCAGTTGCCAACATAAAATCGTCCATAACATAAGAAGCACTTTCCTGACGGTCAATGCTACCCATACCACGGGAAGAAACTCCAAGTTTTACACCCTCTTCTAAAAGAGACTTTGCAATACTACCCATTGGTGTAGCAAGAATCTGTGCCTTACCAATGAAGTTATTACCCTCAGATTTCAGTGATGTGATTCTATGAGAAACACGATCAAGGTTCACAGTAGGTCCATCGGGATGACCCAACTCACCTAAAGCACGTCCTGTTTTGACATACTCTTCGTTGTAGCGAGCGACTTCCTTTTCCAAAACTCGGAAAGGATATACTCTACCATTACGATTTTTAATTTCCGACTGCAAAAATACTCCTTCGATATAAAGGTTCTTCTTGCCATCTTTTTCTTCGGTGAGAATTTGAATATCCTCGATGTTCTCTGTGATAAGTTTCATTCTTCTGCTGACGGTTCTACAGTAGGTTCATCAAAATATGTTGAAGCTACTGATTGTTTGTAGGTATCAATAACGTCAGATGCTTTAGAAAATAGATAATCATTAATCTTATCTAATGCTTCTCCGCGTTTTTTATCTGCAATCAAATCAACTATGTTAACCAATTCAGGTTCCAATGGATTATCCATAACTTAAAATTATCCGTAGATATCAATTATTTATTAGACTTTTGTTTTGCGGAATCCGCTGCTGGTTTTAACTTATCCATCTCTTTCGCTTTTTCAAGTTCACGATCAGCAGAATCAGATGCTTGCTGCGCCGCAATTTCTGGGGCATATGCAGTATTTTGCTGACCCATCATCTCCAAACTATTAACATCAACAGGATCGATTGCCATACCACTATCGATATCAGATGTGATCTGCTTATCAATTTCCTTATACTCTTTTTCAGTTTGCATAAGGACGTTACGGCGGATGTATTCTGTAGAGAAATACTTACCAACGAAAGGATCCATTTGTGTAACAAGAGTGATGCGCTGCATCATCATTTCTTGTTCCTTCAATTCATTGAAGTGATTATCAAACAGGAAGTCATACTGAATATGCTCTTCCATATCATCCCAGTCTTCTGGAGTGATAATGCCTTTTAGAATGAGTTGAGTTTTAAGAATATCTTGGAAGATACTTGAAAATCTTTTACGTAGACGACCAATAAACTTAGTAAACTTAAGTTCGTCACGCAGAATCTCTGTGGACTTGCCAAGGTTGAATGCCTTGTTATCGTCTGTCAGACGAGATGGTGGCAGGTTTAGGGAGTTGTATAATTTCTTTTTGAAATACTCAACGTCCTTAAGTTCGCCAAGGTTTTGACCACCGGGTAGTGTAGAAATTTCTGTACCACGACCGCCTTCACGACGGGGCAACCAGAAATCCTCAAGCATACTCATATGCTTTTTGTCGTCACGAATCTCTCCAGTGCTCGCATCGTATACAAGTTTGTTACGATAACGTGCCATAGTATCACGCAGATATTGTTCTGCTTTTACTTTAGGTAAGTTACCAACATCAATGTAGAAGATGCGACGTTCAGGTGCTCGCGACAATCTGTAGATTACAAGGGAGTCCTCAATCATGCGAAGTTGATTGAGTGCTTTAATTGATTTGTGTAAGAAACTTAATTGGTATTTTTTGTTTAGATCTAACACACCAGAGTTGCAGGTGGCGATAGAATCTGAAGCAATTTTAATACCATTATTAGTAGAAAAGTCTGATGCACTATTGTGTGGCAGACTCATTGAACCAGAAAAACCTTTGGGGTTGAAGAGATAATAATCTACATAATCTCCCCAATCATATTCTAACGCTGTGCCACGTACCAAATTAGGATTAGCAGCTGCGGTTGGATTTGAAATTTTCTGACGAACTTTACGAATTTTTAAAGGATCGATATAGCGCAACTCAAGAATTCCTTTCTTTGGGTTGTCTAAATCAACTACCTTATGATAATAAGTTCTCCCATCAACATACCAATTGCGAATAATGTGATGAGCGTTCTTATCGAAATTGATCATCTTTTTGATGTTATCAAATTCGTCTCTAATTTTTTTCTTTACTCCCGCACCAATATCTAAATTAGACAACTCAATTTCAACGGGACTATCTTTAGCATCGCTAACGACAAACTCGTTTACAATTTCATCGATAGCAGTATCGACTTCAGGATGGAGTGACATGTCGCGGTATCTTTTAATGAGTTCATACTCATTTTTTGATACGCCTTCGACATCTACGTATGTACCAAAATAGCCACCTGCTACGGTGGCTACGCTATCATCACTATTAGGAGGAACAGGAGACTGTCCCCTGTCCTCCTTGCTTTTGTTGATTAAGAAACCAAACAGTTGACTCATGATTAATTATCTAGTACCCTTGATAGTACTATTTATAATCAATTACTGACGACCAATTCTGATGCCAGAACCTGGGGGGTCTCCTTCTCCACTATCGATTTCGCTAGATCTAGGATCTACCGCCTTCCAATATGAATACTGGAACTCAACAGTGAACTCTTCAATCTGATCATTGCTATCATAAGCAAGGTCAATTTGTGAGACACTTGATGGGAAACAGTGGAACAAATCATACTGACGAAGAATACCGCCAGAGACTGAAGCATCCTTACGGAGTTGCTTAACTCCAAGAGTTGCCATGTATCCGTTGGTGTTGTCAGGAGTGAACAACGGAGCGTTATTCAATTCGTGACTGTTCATTTGCTCCAACCACTTCTCGAAGTAAGCACGAAGCTTGAACTCCTTGTCGTTGAAGAATGTTGCTGACCAGGTATCGAATGTACGATCACCTGCGATCTTGACTGTTCTTCCTCTGAAGGGAACCTCAATCACACCCAGGTTTGACGCTGGGAGTGCTGCGGACTTACAGAGGAGGTTGATCAAATTTAAATCATCACCAGTAGGCTTGTTTGCCAATCCTTGCGGCCAATTAATATCGACCGCAAACATATTAGGCTTAACGCCTTCGCCAATTTTAGTGAGAAAATCGTTTAATGCAGTTGCCATTTTACTTTACCTCTTGTTTATTGTGATTATCTACCGACTACTTCGCTGAACGAGACGCCAGTCTTCGTTGCAGTAAAGGTGATTGTAATGTAGTTAATCGAGCGAGTTGGCTTGACGAACAATTCGGCAACAAACTCATTACGATCAATTACGTCAGGGGTGTTATTGGACTCATCACATACCACGAGGAAATCAGTTACGCCACGACGTGCTTGTACTTCTGCAAGATAGCTGTTAACAGCAGATGCGAAGGAACCACGAGTCGTGCCGTCGTTCTGTTCAAAGAGAACCTGCTTCGACAGTTCTCCAACTCTCTTCTCAAGATTGAGGAAGAGACGGCGAACGTTAATACGGTCGAAGGCAGAAGGTGAAGCAAGAGCAGTCTTGTCACCGAACAGAGTTACGCCGCTACCAGGGAAGATGACGACAGGGTTGATTCTGTTCTGATAGAGTTCGTCTCTATCTGCTTTGCTTGGGTTGTACGCAAGCTTGATAGCATTACGCAATGAACCACGATTTACACCAGCAGGTGAATACCAGTCATCAAGAAGAGATGAGGTACTAACACAGAGACCTGCGATGTCACCGTTACAAGGGATGTAACGATACTTGTCATTGAAGCGATCGTAGTAGTACTTGTAACCACTATCAAATACAGCATATGACGTTGAAGTCATGCCGTTGAAGAAGTTCAAAGTATTTTCTTTCTGCTGGAAAGCAGTCAAGACACCAGAAGTACCGATTTGGTTTGCTTTGTGAGGTGATACGAAAGCAACACAATCTTTACGAGCAGATGCAATCGAGATGACCTTGTTTGCTTTTGCCTTGGTGTCAGTCTCGGTTGAGAGTGAACCACCCATCAATACGAAGTCGATGTTAACCAACTCGGTATCAGCAAACTCGTCATAAGCACCTTCAATTTCTGAAGCGGTGTATGCATAGTCATCAGTACCACCGGCAAGGGCAGTTGTTAAAGCACCAACTAATTGGAAAGCATCTCCAGAAGATAACGTTGATGATTCAACGCCACCAGCAACTCCAACACCCGAGGAAGAAGGATTGTATCCTGCAGTAGGTGCAGTTCCGTTAAAGAAAGTATTTGACTGTAAGTTAATTAAATCTTTGAAATAATTAGCAGCACCTTCTGCACTTCTACCATCAGTAAGTTTAGATCCGTAAAGGATTCTCTCAACAACAGTGTTTGCAGAACCAGTGAACTCTCCAGTTACATCAATAACAGCAGCGTGAATCTCGTCATACTTAAGACCTCTGTCAGAAGCATACTGGGAAGTTCCAGGACGAGGACCGATTGCTGTAAGTGTTAAACCAGTAGAACCAATTTCTGTAGTGGTGTACCAATCTTTAACTCCGGTGATGCTGATAGCACCATCTTGTACTTGATCTACAGTAAATGTTGCATCAATACCACCGCCAGTAACTGTGATGATATCAGCAACTTCATAACCACTGCCTCCATCAACAATTGCTACTGTAGCTACAGCACCTTCAACAGTTGTGACTGTAAATTCTGCGTTACTGCCACCACCATTAATGGTGATAACGTCGTTTACGGTGTAACCAGTACCTGCTGCAGAAATTGCAATTGAAGTAACTGCACCAGAATTTGTTGTGATGTTTACTTCCAATCCGGTTCCAGTACCACCAGTAGTAGCAACAGAATTGGCGTCAACATATGCTGTTCCGCTAGAACCACCAACAAATGTTAATACGCTACCTACAGAAACTGTCGTGTCTACTGTTAGACCTGTTCCGTTTCCACCAGTAGTAGCAACTGCTGTTGCTGATTGGTAACTAGTACCACCAATTATTGAACCAACTCCTGTAACAATTCCTAATTCCGGAGAATCCAATGAATCGCTAACTCTCAATCTTGAAGCAGGGTTGTCGAGAATAACTGCAGCAGTTCTGCTTGCAGAATCCCACGAATAAACAACACCAGTTGCTCCGCCAACAAATGTTACTGTTGATCCAGCAGCAATACCTGCGGGTAATGCAGAAAATGTTACGTACTGATCAGCGCCACGGTCAGCAAAAACTACTGATAAACCGTTTGCCCATGTACCAGCGGTTCTTGCAACCAAGAAGTTTCCGCTACCATTACCTGATTCCCAA
>Ga0208298_1001026_pt1 | contig 10732 bp, 4 predicted proteins | sample 14BtaG_FD_184088 | JGI IMG/M metagenome (GOLD analysis project Ga0208298, IMG submission 184088) | Marine viral communities from the Subarctic Pacific Ocean - 14B_ETSP_OMZ_AT15311_CsCl metaG (SPAdes) (version 2) | ecosystem: Environmental > Aquatic > Marine > Oceanic | place: Pacific Ocean... | reverse complement strand
AATAAATCGTTAAATTCATCTCTAATCTCATATAAGTTATATTGTTTGTATATATTAAGATTACTATCATACATAGTATAAATTCCATCTTCCATACTTTTTGTTTGATTACCGTAAAGTGCAATTGCTAACGTATCAATATCATGTTCAGCCAATTCAATATCCATACTGATTGGATTAAAGAATGTATTAGTCATAACAATATTTTGATTAGGTTGACCAATAAATGGTGTCGCATTTGCCTTATTAGAAGGTGCACTTGAAGGTGATACCGTACAAAATATTAAATCACTTCCCCCATCAACATATCTATATCTTATCGCCTTTTGAGAACTATTGCTCAAATTAGTCACAACTGGTTCACAATAAAATGCTGATGTAACAACTCTATAAAAATTAGGTATCTTAGTCCCGTCGCTATTTAAATATTCGATACGGTAACCAATTAGTCCTTGATTGATAAATCTATTTCGATACTCTTGCGGTACCCCGTTTAAATCGATGATTATACCCTTAACATTGGGTAATGATGATAATACACCACAATCTGTAATAGTGGTTCTTATTTCTACAGGTCTTATATATAATGTGTATATACCTATTTTATTAAATTCTTCAGCTGGAAGTTTTAAGTTATATAAACCACCTAATATTTCAACATCGGCATTACCTCCTGTCGTTGAACTGTGGAAATAAGGTGTTAAAACATCTTGGGCGTTCAGTTTTGTTAAAACAAAATTTGTCGTAACGTCTCTTGATGGAGTATAATTTAAAATTATCTCAACATCTTCTGGTGACATGTCAGCTGGTCTTACTGTTCCGTATGTTCCTAAAGCCATTTTTTTTACTCGTTATTATTGTTTATTCTAAAGTAACCATACCCATAAGATATCATGTCACCTAAGTTATCCACCTCTCCAAGTCTTTGTAGTGATTCAAACCCTGAAAGCTTACCCCTTTCAATAAATATTTCAGATTGTATTTCTGGCGAGTCAACTACGTTAATTAATACTTCTTGTTTAGTAATTGCGGACGCAACTAACTCATTACTTGTTAAACCCGAAGATTCGGCTATATATAATGTAGTACCATCTAAGTAATCGTAGTATTGAACATTATTAATTGTGTAGGAGGTGTAACCACTCGTTATTTGGTCCACTTTACCAAAAGGTTGACCCCCCTTAACCACTGTTGTGGTTACGTCAAATTGAGTATTTCCATATAATTTAAGTTCAGATAACCTTGAAGAACTAAATCCACTCAATATAAATGGTACCGTTGTAAAATTATTAGACGTTTGACTTTGTACCGTATTAGAACTATCACCTGTAAAAATATAATCGTAACTTATAGGTATTCCTGACCAACTACCTCCTTGAGGTGTGAATGTAACGTTACCATAAGGATTAGTTATTGTTACCCCTGTTGTTGGAATATAAACCGTTTTCTCAACTATTGTTTGTCCCCATGGATTATTTTGAGTCAATGTTATAACATAACTATTAGTTATATTAGGATAAGTATGTGATAAATACTGAGGTGCGTTTGACGTTAGTGGTTCACTAAATCCGTCTCCCCAATCGACAATATAATCAGACAACTTTAAAAACCCTTTAAACTCATCAGACGTGTTAAATAACCTTATCGTATTTTGATTAGATGGGTCACCTGATGTTATAAAATTTGATACCACATCTTGTTGTAATGCAAATCCATCAAATGGAGTATAAAAACCATAGTTTTCATATGTTTGTCTAAAAACGATTGGTACTGTTAATCCTGTTAATAAACTACTACCATCTGTACCCCCACTTAATATTTGAGTCATACCAGTATAAACACCAAAAGTGTTTCCACTAAAGTATTCAGTAATAACGTCACCTTTTATTGATTCGGGCGAAATCTTTATGTAATATTTTTCTTCCATTATTGCGGATTAACATATTCGTACCATTTTATCCCGTTAGTTAGTTGACCAACGCGGTTACCTAAACCATATCCTTCAAACACCTGATATTCATAATTATTAACATCCAAATCAACCTTATAATAAAAGTATTCAGATTTATTAAATTTAAACTTTTCACTTATTTCTGATTGTGGTCGATTAGTCATTCTAACAAATTGACCTAACTTTGCATTAAAGAATTTTGCCGACATATAAAACGTATTTACATCAATATATTCTCTACCTTTTAACCAATACATAAAGTAACCTTCTTTGTCACCAATATAATCCAAATTAAATGTCGGCCTTCTAACCTCGACCGGTTTAGGGACACTCGGAGTACCAATATCAACTTGTTGTTTTACCCCTTGTTGGGTAGGTATTATTATTGTAAAATAAAGTCTCTGATTCTCAGATTGATTAGAGTCATAAAAATCTAATTTAAAAAAACTTCTTCTAAATGAGTTGGCGTAATAATATAATTCTTTATTATTAAAACTTATACCACTATATGTTTGATAAACCGATGGGTCAACGTAATTATAACTTGATACCCATAAATTACTATTTGCGGGTGTAGTATTAATCACATCTATATTCCTGTTAAAAAATGAAAATTCGTAAGTAGTACTATTATTAGGTTCACCATTATTTGTTAACCATTTTTTATGAGCGTATCTAGTGGTTTCAAAATCCTCAATAGGGTTGATTACTTCTTCAACAACATCGTTTTCATATTGTTTAATTAAATCTTCCCTTCCAAAATTATCGAAGGTAATTTCAAAAGGTAAATTAATATATGTGTCGTTATCATTAACGGTTAATCTAAATTTATTCACAATTATCGATTAAAGGGGAAAAGTTTATGTCATTAAAAATATTATTATTTCTCATCAATGGTGTTTGTAAAAACAATATTTCAGTAAATGGATAGTGTTCACCGTTTAAAAAAGGGTTGTTGACTCCATTTCCATCAGTATCTATAAACCCATAAGAATATATGTCTCTCCATCTCCATTGACCCTCATAATTAGAAAAAAAGGAATAATCAGGGACACCACTTACATCATTTTTATCTCCAACCTCAATATAGTCTGAGTACACTCTTAAACTTATTGAATGATGTGGATTATAAGTATACCCATCAGGTAAATTAACTGGACCTGATGTTGTAATTACACTAGGATTAAATGAATATTTATGTGACATTTGAGACAAGACCTCTTCTCTTTGTTGGAATTCATTCCACTCACATAAGTCACCTTTTAATTCGCTACCTATAGGTAAATCTTTATTAAAATAAAATCTGATAGGATTTCCGTTATCCCCATTTTTAGTATAAAAATCAACATCAATATTATCTTTATTATTTATGTTTTGTTTTGACCACCAATTATCAACTATATTTTCTCTAAAGTTAAATCCCCATCCGACTTCTAACCCTTTAGTTGGCGAACCATTTGTTGGTGGAGAATTAAAATAACCCATATACCCTTTATTAATAATAGTAACAAATAATTCAGTAATTGGTCTGTCTAAATTATCCATTAATGAAATTATATCAATATCCTTATCAAAGGAATAAGCAAAGGACCCTCTACCATCTTTAACTGATATTCGAGTTACCTGATTAGGGGTTAAGGCGGAATACTCTAATTTCTTTTTAACTGGAAAATTATTCTGTTCAAACCCCATTCTTGTTAAATCGACATTTGACACATCTGTCAGTGTTTTATGTTTTCTAACGTAATACTTGGACATAGTCTCTCCAGAATTCTGAGGGTTTATAACTCTTTTTAAGTTACCCATATACCCATCACTAATCTCAACACCTGTAAACCCATAATTATATACGTTAATTATTTTATCTTCATTACCGTATGATTGGTCACCTAAACTATAAACTTCAAGAAGATTTTTACCATTTACAGGAGTTTGTAAATATATGTAGTCACCTTCATTTATATTATGTTTATAACCACAATAAAAACTTATCATATTCTTACCATTAACTACTCTATTTTTAATTGAATAAGGTATTCCGTCTGAAACATTAAAAGTTAAAGTGACATTAGTCTCATCATCCGTATAAGACATTATCTGATTATCATCGTTGGCATAAGGGTAAGTTATGTATGCCGACCAATTATATGTGGAAGCACTTTTACTACGGTAAGGAATGTGGTTAGGAATTCCCGATGTACGAAAAAAATTAAATTCATCATATGGTGGGTACCCCGTCCAAACCGCGGAATTCACATTACCTCCAGCATCGATAACAGTTTGAGTCGGATTTATTAAATAAAGTTCGTCTTCAAATGGAGAGTAATTACTACATCGTCCAGAAACTGTATTATCAAACAAATTAACTATTTTTCCCGCAATTCTAAATTTTGTAGATATTTGTCGTTCATGGTCAAATCTTTCTTCTAAATTTAATAATACTGTCCTGTCCCCTTCAATTATACTTTTTTTAGTATTTTCTAAGGGAACTTGAATAAATAAATCAGTGTCAGGTGCACCCGCATAACGGTCCGACCCTCTAACTATCCTTATATCTTGATTATTTTTTTGATTACCCATTATGACTCGTTAAATATATATTTAGTTATAAATTTATTCATAGCACTTTTACCTCTTTTAAGTCCAAAATAAAAATGAAATGGTGACCCAACTCTAAATGAACCACCCCCACCAATATTATCAGCAGGATTAGTATTAGGTGGGTCAGGATAACCAGGAATATTTGTTATGTATCCTGTACCTTGAGAATTATTATCAGGTTTAGCGTACCAATTAGCCCCATCAAATGTTTCATCTTGATAGGTACCACTTTTGATGTCATTAGAACCCGTAACCCATGAATTTTCCTCATCACCGAATAAAGTGGAACCATTTATTTTCCATCTATAGAACGGTACAACTTGAGTTCCCGGATAGTTAAATTGATTAGTTATTAAAGGACTTTCAGAAAATGTAATTTCTCCTGGTCCAATAGTTCTTCTGTCATCAGTATCACCTGTAAACCAAACACCTATTTTACCATCGTCAACTGTTACCGAATCAAGATAATTACCTGCAATATATGGAAGTACTCCAAATTCACTATTAATTGAAATTAATTGAGCATAATCACCGTCTACTCGTGAATCAAAGAATTGATTTAATATTCCACCCTCTCTTGAAAATAACCCCTGTATTGAGGAGTCTCCTGTATTGAGAAATTGTTCAAAAAAGCTGGATTCAATTAGTCTAGATATAACAAATAGATTTAACAATCCTGAAATATCCTGAAAGGAGGTAGATTCTACTTTATCGATAATATACCCTTGAAATTCTGGACTTAACATAAGTTCTTTTAAGAAGTCTGTTTTAGGTCCCAAATCCATAATCGTAGTAGGTTGCCAAATATTACTATCGTTAGAACCTATATAAGATAGACCGCTGTTAGTTTTTAAACCGATGAAATCTCCGTTATAATACGGAGCAGACCTATAATAAAAAGAATTAGAATCAGTATTAAAATATATTGGTCCTCTTAATTCTCTATCACTAAAAAATAATCCAAACCCTGTTTGATTCGGGTCTCCACAGTATTTATACCTGTCGACCTCATTATTACTATCAAAAAACGTTCTCTTTTGAAAAGATGGCATATATAGGGTACCGTTAACCCAATTATTTTGAAAACTATGTCCTACAACTCCTCGACAAACCGCAAACATAAATTTAATGCGAGTTCTCCATTCAAATAATAGACCATAATCTGTTGTAAATAAACTGATAATTAACGGACTTTTTACAAAAACATAACAACCACCGACAACTCTACCCGCCCTGTTACTATCACAAGGGTCCGCTACCGCAAAATTAGCACCACTACCTTCATAACATTTTAAAGATACTAAACCTTCACAGGTAAAACTACCTAAAACTGATTCAACAACACTACTACCCGTGTCTCCAGTTAAATCATTTAACCCCCCTGACGCATCTCCAGAACTATTACCTTGTGTTGTATTTTCTTGTAATGTAGAGTCTCCATTCTCATCTAAAAGGAAAAAAGAAAAATTATTATTTAGGTGTAAAGCAAAGTCTTGTAAATGGTCAATACTAGTTTGTATACCTAATTCTCTATTAGTTGATGTTGGTAATCTATCTGACCTGAATATTAATTTATTTGAATCAGTCATACCAATAGTTGGTGGCGACGCCATTGTTCCCCAATAAGATGGTGAAATAGTATATAAATCATCATTTGAATTATTACTTTTTATGACATCTCCCGATGGCTGTCTTGAATATTGGTATGATGAACCAGCTATCCATCCTTGTCCAATACCCGGTGTTATATCCATATAACTATTAACGTCCGCTCCACGACCATTAGTCGTACCATATTCATTTTGATTAAGAGTGGTAAATTCGGGACCCATAGAGTTATAGTATGCAAACGCAGGACTATCAAATGAAGTAAATAGATTACTATCTGGTGTGAATAAAAATGATTCATGGAACAATGTTGTATCACTATTATTAGGAGAATCATTCCACGTACCAGTATTATTATTTACCGTAATAGGATTAAAGTGTCTTTTAGGAGTATCATTATTAGTTGTTGGTTGTATAGGAATATTAAGACAATATTCACCTGAGAATTGTAATGCGGCCTGACCATATGATTTACCAAAAAGTGGAGACATATCATAAAGTATATTTTGTTTAGGAGAATATGGGTCAACTCCTCTGTTTAAGAAAACAATAACTCCATCGTCACTAAAATTGTTATAAGGTTTCTCACTTATAGTAACCGGATTTTGTGGCCAAATACCATTACAATAGTACCTACATATTTTATCGAAAATATATCTCCATAAAACTGAATTATTCTTTTCCGCAGTACTAGCATTATTTATCAGATAATCATAAGCATCACTCATTTTCATAGTTCCCATAACCTGAAAATACTCAACACCTGACTTAAATTTATATGACTTTCCAGCTTCTGTATTAACCAAACTTAAATTAACATTCTGAATAGCCCCATTTGGTTTTTCATATGAAATAGTTTTTGTAATATAAGCTGAGTTGTTAAAGACCATTGTTCCAGTAATTGACGTGTCTCCAAATTGATTTGCAGTTGTTCCACTAATATTAGGGTCAGGTACTAAAAGACTATCAGTAAATGAACATATTTGACCTTGTGGAGGTGCACTTTGTTCATCTAAAAATGCTATTAATGGTAAATCCTCAAATTGATTATTACTTGAATTTACAGTTATAGGACCATATTGGTTGTTAATAATTGTTGTTCGTATTTTAGTTGGTCTACTTGATGAAAAATACCTAAATCTTTGATTGACCGCATTCATCGCTTGAGGCCATGATACATCAAATGGTGCCCTTACATCATCATCTCCTCGTTTTTCAACCGAAAAAGGAGATTTAAACCAAGATGGTTTAGGGACATCATTACCGTTACCAAACCCGTCATCAAAATCTGTAGGTGAAACTCCTGGCCCTTGCCATCCCGCAAAAATTGTCCTGTTAAAATTAGCAATAAAGGTTCTATTATCCTCATTACTAGCACATTTACCATCACAATCACTACCTTCACTACAATTTACAGGGTCATAAGTAAGTAATTGATTTGAATCAATCAATGCTGAGTTATTTTGAACCGCAGTTTCTTCCCAATCCTCTAAAAGTTCTTCACCTTCAGGAACTATATCTGCGGTGGGTTCACATGAACATGCCTCACAGTCAGGATAAGTCATCATAGGTAAGGTCAACTCTTTAAATGGATTTTCTTTAGGAATTCCTGGTATAGTTTCTCTATTACAATTAGCATTAACAAAAGGTATTGCGTCAATAATCTTACATAGAGTAAATATAATACCATTAACAAGTCTCCTTATGAATTCAATAATGAAATAAAGTATAGGATAAATAAGAGCTAATACGTGCATTATTGGTAATAAAACTACTAACACAGGTGTCATAAGATTTATTAAAACCCCAAAAACAAAATTAAGAAAATCAAAGTTTCTTTGTCCGTCATTAGTCGGGAACCTGTTATTTTCGCTCATACAGGCCCTATCTGTTATTTCTTTTATACCATAGTGAGACGCTCTATTCCATCCAAATTTAAATCTATCAATATGTGCCGCGGTAGTATAAACTTTATTATATCCAAATATATAAAACGAATCTTCACATTTAATTGCCGCATCCTTATCGTAGTAATCATTCCAATCTAGTGAAAAAGAATATGATTTATTAAAATTTAAATTACCTAAATTAGTTCCCGTATTTGGTGTACTATCCCAATGCTCTTTAATATTAGGTATTAAGTAATTGGCTCTCATAATTTGAGATTGAAGCCCCGCCTCATTTTGCCATTTAACCTTAAATCTATATTTACCTTCTGTAGGTACACCAATAGTAGGGTCTGGAGAAGTCACTCTTTCTCCAAATTCATTAGTTGTTATATAATTTAGATTCATAGGTATATCAATTAACCATGCACCATCATTATCGATTACATTACCCCCATCTTCTAATCTATACTGTTCAAGAACAGGGTCACCATTTTCATCTTCATTTATGGTTTGTCTAATGGCTAAAATTTGACCAGGACTCGCAACTGTATCACATAAATTTCCCGTATCTTTTTTGGGTCGACAGTTTGACTTTATATAGTCACTCTCATTAGATGAAAAAATAGACCCCATAAAAGTGGAGTGAGGAGTTATTTCTATTCCTTGGTCACTCAAGTCAAAATCCGCTCTTGTAATTCCAACGTCACACATGTCATCTTGACCCCAAAATGATGACACATCAATATCTTTAACTTCATTAAGTATTTGTGGTAATGAATCAATATTCTCAGAATCTTTAAATAGTTGTCCGTTGAATTGAGAGGGTACTCCTCTACCCATTCTTATTAAATCAGATGGTCTTAAAGAAAATTCACCCATATTGGATAAATCTAAATCCATAACTAATTTTTGGTTACCTAATGGTACACCAACAATCATAAAATCACCCGATTGATTAGTCCTTACAGAATACTTATAATACTTTTCATACACTTGTAGCACTTCTTTACGTGTTAAAACATCGTCTACAGTAGGAAATGTACCTGTCGCGTTGTGACCGTAATATTCATCTTTATAAGGTAAAAGATTATACCTATAACCGTCTTCGTTTTTTGTAGTAGGAGTTTTATAAGGATATAATGTTGATATTATTGGGTCGGACTCATCCACACTATCTAAAGGTATAAAAATAGAAATATGAGCGTTAGGTACACCTAACCCCCCATTGGCAATAACACGACCCACAACGACACCATAATCGGCACAAAACTGTGTGTATAAATCTTCTTGTCTTAATTTTAAAGACAGAATTTCTAACGAATCAAAATCTTGGTCAATTTTAACATTAATATTTCTATCAACACCAGGTTCTGTTCTTATTCTAATTGATTTTGGCATAATTAGTTTTTAAGATAAATAGTTATTCATCCTAATTTTAATTTGATTTTGTCAAAAGTATATGGATAGATTTAAGAGAAGTCGACATTTTTAAGTGACTTAGCCCTTACTTTGATATCGTTATTGGGAAAACGAATTTGATACACCTGATTTGGTTGTGCGAAAATTGTATCATCAATTAACTTTATTTCTTTTGTTTGACTATCAGAATATCTTTGTGATGTCTGTGAATTAGAGTATCTACCACCAACTTTTCCGAAAACTTTTAGGTCAGATAACGAAATAACCCCAGGAATATCCTGAACTATTCTTCTAACATCTGAAACATTAACATTTGTACCTAATTGTTGTCTTTGTGGTGAAAAATAACTATCCACAGAATTAATAATGTTTGTGATAATTTGTCCTTGATTTTGAGTCGAATCCATAACAACCGATAAGTCAAATTCTAAGTCCACTACGTTCGCACTTGATATGGAAATATAATCATTTATCATCCTATAATGTGATAAATAATTGGCGATATTTTGTTTTAATGTATTAGATACCGATTCAGTTAGTTTACCTTGAGTATCATACGAAAGAATTTCAATTTTTATTTTATTATCCTCCTCAGTAATTGCGGCCTTAGCTGGTGCACCATATCTACTCGGCATTGTCCTAACTAAAGAATTATAATCGTTAACCGTAACTGCTCTTTTTTGTGCCGCAAAATTAAATGATACCATATTTCTAACTTCCTCAGCGGTCGGTAAATCACCACCACCAATTGCCGCGGTAACATTATTAGTTCTTAAACTTTCAATTACATTTTGACTAATTGTACTTGACGGTCCATTTACATCAAAAAATGTCGTACCGAATTGAGTTAATGTATCAACACCAATATTAGAGGCTTTACCCCCACCAACTCTATATTGTACAAATAATGTTGTGTTGGCCCTAACGGTAACACCTAAACCAATATTATTTTGATAATCTTGTATTCTTAACGGAACACCTGTTCTTGTGAATTCTTGTAGTTGCTCTTCAGGTGTTGTAGTACCACCACCGAAATTTATCTTACAATACCCCTCAGGTGTATATTCAGAAACAAATCGTGTTTCAGTCTCAATATACTTCCCAACTTTAATTCCTGGTTGGTCAGCAGGTTTAGTTGGGTCCTCAACAAATATTTTAGACTCAGCCAACGCATCGACTTCATACCATTTATTAGTTGAACTTATAAATTCATCATATGTAGGTGGAGACTGATAGTTAACACCATCTTTTTGTATTATAGAAG
>Ga0208298_1001025_pt1 | contig 10735 bp, 10 predicted proteins | sample 14BtaG_FD_184088 | JGI IMG/M metagenome (GOLD analysis project Ga0208298, IMG submission 184088) | Marine viral communities from the Subarctic Pacific Ocean - 14B_ETSP_OMZ_AT15311_CsCl metaG (SPAdes) (version 2) | ecosystem: Environmental > Aquatic > Marine > Oceanic | place: Pacific Ocean... | reverse complement strand
TACTACTCTATTAATAAATCCTGTTCTATATGTATTATTAGAATACTCCTTGCTATTTCTTGTAGGAGTACCTTCTCTTGCTATTGCTGCTGCAATTAAATATGCTATTCGTAATCTTTCTTGTGTTCCACTTGGAAACTTCTTACTCTTTCCATTCTTGTCCTTATCATCCATCCAATTCATTATCTCAGACACATCCCAATCAAAAGGCTTCTGACCTTCATTGACCTCTCTCACATAGTCTGCTTTGGATTGAATTATTAACTCGACATAGTCGCTACCCTCATCTAATGAATAGTGCATAGTATCGTGCAGATGTCCTGATGCAATATGGTTCTGATTAACAAGTTCTTGTTGTATTTTTTCTACAAAACTCTTGCCAACCTTATTAATTGCTCTATCAAATGTCTTTAGTATATCTTTCATTATCCTTTTGCTAATGATGCTTTTTTAATAATTGAGTTCTCAATAGATTGTAATTCATTTGATATATATCCATCGTATAAAGAAAAATGATAAAGAGAACCATTAAATGTTGGTATTGATACATTTCCTATTTTACCGAATTGGTCAAAAACAAAATCAGAAGTTGGTATTGTTCCTGTTGCCACCTGAGTTCCATTTTCTCTTATATAAACCTTAGAGCCTTCTCTTTGAATTGTAATCAATAGCCTCTTACTACTTGGTTGCCAATAACCTGATACTGTTGTAGCATACTCACTACCTGAAGCAAAACTAATGTTATATGATTCGTTTATTGATTCTCCTATTGATATATACATATCGTTATCATCGCTTTTTCCTAGTAAACGATATTGCTTGTGTAAAGAAGCAACAGGAATTGGTTCTATATAAAAGAACATTGTAAAATCTCCTGAAACTGTTATAGCTGAGTCTAAACTCATAAAGTCAGAGTTATCTCTTTTAAAATAAATAGGAGAATGTTCTAAAACACCTTTACCATACAACCCTAAGTCAGGTTGATTTGCTGTTGTAGATTGCTCTAAATTTATTCTATCGTAAGAGCTTAACCAATAGCTAATGTTACCACTTGATTCTTTCAAACCGTAATCATAAGTAAATGAAGCGATAGCATTTATTGTGGAAGCTCCTTCAGTTACAGGTATTAATGTTGACCTAGTATTCTTTGCAGAAATTTGCCTTCTAACTCTTTTTGATTTAGTTAGATTTACATTGTCAATGTATGATGAACCATCAATCTCTGTTCTAGTATAAACAACAGGAGATAAGACTCCACTTACAGTACAATAAATATCGTAACCTTGCTGTTTAGGCTTGGCTTTTGTTTCTGTTAATTTTGCTCTTATACTTCTCATTATAAATCTATTCCATTTATCATATCCATAACTTCACCTTGAGATGTAGCATCTCTACCTAAATTATAATACTCTGTTAGTTCTACTCTAGTTGATTTCTTATCTTGAGGTTTAAAATCTATCACTTTATTAATTCTATAATAAACACCATTTATAAATACAAGTTTTTGAAAATCTAACAAAGCAATATCTTTTCTATCCAAGTTTATATATAGATTTTTTATTCTAGGCTTTTGTTTTAATTGATTAATCATTCTGTTGTAATAGTAAAAATACAATCCTCTCATTGTGTGAACCCCACTAGCATCTATACTACCTGTAACATCATATTTAACATCTGAAAAAGATAGGTTTAAGTCAACATCTTCGTAACCATTATTTAGCTTTGCAAATTCAAGTTGGTCGTTATCATAGTGATAATAAAGATTATCTATGTTTATAAAAAGTCCTCTAGCAAAATTTCTATTAAAAGAACTATCAGTATCAATGTTGTTTTCAGGAGCATAAGAGTACCCTGTAAAAACACCATCTTCAGAAGAATACATTACTGTTTTAAGGTTTTCATTATCTGTTGTTGCGTTTCTAGGTGGCAACAATAATATTCTAGCTCCTATATCAAATTCCTTTTCAGGTCTTTCTGTTGTTTTTGATAAATCAGTAAAATCAGAATGATATATAGGTATCAATGGACTTCTGATTATTGAATGATTTGCTGTTTCATCAATATATTCTCTTTCGTGAAAGTTAAATGTAGGTGAAAAAAACTTATTTTCAACTGTATATTCACCATCAAAAAAAGCTCCTGTGTCATCTAACTCCTCATAAGCACCCCAATCAACAAAGTTCTTTTTATTAAATCTTTCTAAGAAAGCATCAGAACTAGCATCTTTGTATTTTAATGTAATTTTAGATTTTATATCATATATAAATTCATCATCTATGTTTTTTGAATAATCTATTTTATCACTCCAATCAACAGCGTTAGATGTGCCTTCATAAAAATGGTCGTAAGGCTCTATATACACTATTTTTGCTATCGGGTCTGTTTTGAACTGAAGATTAAATAATTGAGCTACTCCACTTACAAACTCTGATTGTTTTGCTTGTGGTAAAAGAAAAGCAGGATTTCCTATCTCATCATCAATCTCATAATCATCAGTATCATATATCTCAAAGGAACTTCCTTCTTTAAATCTAAGACCTACACTACCTGCATCAGAAGAAGCATAATCTATAAGTCTAAAATATATATAAAAAACATATTTTGTTCCAACAGGGTCGTTTACAACCTTTGTTCCTGTAAATGGTATAGTTCTAGTTTCAGGACTATTAGATTTTTTAAATTCAATGAAATGTAAATCACTTTGAAGAACTACATTGTCAGCATCATAAACATCAGCATCATCATCATTAAGAACCTTTCCTACAAACCCTTGAACTTGAAAATCTACATCTTGGTCATTAAGAAAAAATGCTGAGAACTCATTTCCAAAAACCTCAAGGTCAATATCAACCTTTATATTCATTTCGCCCTCAGCGTTCTTTACTAGCATTGATGTTAGACCTGAAGAACCGTTCTGAACATTACCCGTTGTTGTTGATGTATTACCACCGCCAAACGAATCAACAGAGGAGTCACCTCCAAAAACATAATAAACAGTAAATGGTTCGTTAGATATGTTAACACTAGGATTTCCAACAGCCCTGTTAAGTGTTTGAGTTCCATCACTATGATTGAAAAGACTAATTTCACTTGTCAAATCCTCATCAGTTTCTCTAGATATTTTTCCAAACTTTTCATTTACTACTTCAGCATTTTTTTGAAATATTAAGGGAACTATAAGAGATTTAAAAAAGTCGCTATCACAAAATGTTGATTGAACTTCATATCCTTCAGAAGCAAATATCTTATCCCAAATATTTTTTAAATACAAACAAGGAACAAAGTCACCATCTAAAACTTGATTCTTAGAACTATCGCCTTCTCCTGCCGAAACAAGAGGATAAACTAATTTATCTTGACTATCTGAAAACTGTTCGTGGCTATGCGCTCCTTGATTGAAATTACTTCCTGATATTCCTTGAGGATTTTCAAATGTAAATGGTGTTATATTAGTAGGAGGATAAGATGTGTATGAACTTGAGCTAAATTTTAAATCTTTTAAATCTTTTTCTTTTATAGTGTTTGCCCAATCCATATTATCACCAAAGAAAAGACAGTCATACTCTAACACCTTATCCAAGCTAGTAATCTTTGTTATCCTTAAAGTTCCGTTTATAATTGGCAAATTATCAACATATATTGATGAAGGTATATCTTTTCTAACTTTTCTAGTGTCAACATTACCATCTTTGTATATATGATTGAAAAGTTTGTTGTTATTCCTTGTAGCAGGAACTTTGAAAGTTTTACTAAAGCTACCACTACGAGAATTAAAATCCCTAATATCAAAGTTTTGAAAGTTAAGTGACAAAGGAAAGTCATCACTCGATGTAATATCAAGGTTGCCTAATATGCTGTCAGTAAAATCTCTTAGCTCAACTCTTATTTCTGCCATTATTCTATTGTTCTTTTAGCTTTGCTTTCTATATAATTTAAAGTACATCTCTGTAAGTTCTCATTGTCAAATGTAGTAACACTAGCATCCTTAACAACAACAGGAACATAGTAGTTTCTATTGAGTGTAGAATACCAACCCTTAGAGTTAGGTATGTCTGTTTGATACTCTCTTACTACAATGTAGTCGATTAAAACCTCTCCCGCTGCATCATCGTGATTTAACAAAAACATTGGAGATATAAATTCAATACCTGTATATGCTGTTGATGGGTTATTTACGTTGTTGGACTGAACAGCAGCAGTTGTAGAATGTCCTGTAACGTAACCTCTAAATGTTTTCCATTTATCTACAACTGTTTGGTCATATTCTTTTAAAGTAACATAGTGTGCGTTGCCAAATTGGTCAGCACCTGTTGTGCTTATTTTAGTTGTTTTGTCGGCAGCATAACCTGTAAAACCAACATATTCTTCACCTGTGCTGTCGTGTTCACTTTTTATTCTAACCTCAATTTCGTATATGCTTTTTGGATTGTACTTGACGAACTTTTTGCTTGATGCCCAAAGTGTATCATCACCTGAATTATCACCCTTCTCATAACACCTTGTTCCTGTTATGTGACCTTTGGCAGTTTCAAAAGAACCGTTAGTGGTAAAGTCACCATCTTCAACATTCCAATTATCAGTAATGTTAGATACAGCACTATAACCACTCCAATCTTCTCTAAACACTTCTTTACCTATCCAACCTTTCTCTATCCATACATTTGGTGAAGCCAACAAATCTTCAAACATATCTTGCTCTCCAAATCCATAAGGTCTTGATATAGCAGTTCCTTCCTTAACAGCTTTTACCTTTGACTTTCTAACAGATTGATATTTATCATCAGTAAGACCCGCTACTCTAGGAACGGTAGCTCCGTAAGTTATAGGAGAATTTGCAAGATGATAAGGTGGTAAATCTCCTTGAAGAACATTGGTATCACCCTCAGAGCCACCTAATTGCCCTCTAAACTGAGGATATATGCTTTGTTCATACGACTTAGAAGATATGTTAATTCCTTCTGTAAATGCACCATCAAATGTGTAGCTATCAATACCGCCTAATCTATTCTGCCAATGAAATCTAACACCATTAACTCTTTGTCTAGTGTGGTCGATATAATATGTAATATCCTCACCTATTTTATTTCCTGATGTATCTTCTGTATATACTGTGTAGCTACCCACATTTGAGAAGTCAGTTAATGCTTCATTATTTACCCATTGTGCGTCAGATGTTTCTTTTATGTTTCTTGTTCCAACACCAACCTGAACTACCGATACTGTTGGTTCTACAACTCCTGATGATATGTTTGCAAATGAGTTTAGCTGTGCGCCAATATTACCACTACCATCAGTTGTATTATCTATCGTGATAACATAGTCTGTTCCCGCTGAGTTATTTATTGGATTACCATCAAAATCATTAAGACTAACTTTTACTCTAGGGTGTACCGAGCCATTATCGTGAAATATAAAAGAAAGATACTCACACTCATCGTGACCTATTATTCTGTGATTTACAGGCTTTGTAGTAAGATACTTTTGTCTATTCTTTTCATACTCAGCATCGCAACTATGCTTATACAAAACATCTAATAAGTTTCCTTGAGCTTGTACTGATGCTCCATTCAACAATTCATTCCCTATGGCTAAGAAATGTTCTTCCTCGTGCAATAAAGCTGAGTTCACAGCAGTTACATCTCCATCATCTTTTTCTGAAGATGTGTCACTTGTTGTTAGAACACCATCTATTATTTCCTCTAAGAAAAACTCAACCTTAAATAACTGAAATGTATTTAAAGACATTTGACCCATAGTAATATCCCTTCTAACATTATTGCTTGTATCGTGAGTACAGGGTCTTAAATCATAAGAAACAAAATCTCTTAATATGCTTGATACATCTATTGTGTAATAAAGGTAAGTTGTGTTAGGACTTTCTGTATCAGCATAGTTAGGAATATCTATACTTGGCTGAACTCTAATATCAACCCTACGAGAAGCGTCTAATGTTTCATCGATATTTGTTGGTGTTATAGATACCTTACAACTAGGGTATCTATCTCTATCCGTAGAATCTACCCTAGCGGTAAACTTTATAGGGCTATAAACACTTTGAACTGTGCTTTTTGGTTGGTCTATTAAATTTAAGTTAGCAGCCATTATATATTGTATTTATGTTTTAGGTAATTTTGTACTTGTACTATTTGTTCATCTGTAAGGTCTGAGTTGAATATTATCAATTCTTGAACTTGACCTTTAAATGGCTCTGTTGGAGAAGAATCTCTTTTACTTCCTAAAATAATAGGTTGCTCTGTTCCGAAATCCCAACCATCGTGGTCAAAAGCTGAGTTTGTTGATGTACTTTCGTGAACACCATTTCCAAAAAGATGAACGGATTTATTATGAAGATAATAACCCATAACTGCTGTTTTTGTTCTTGGCGAATCAGTAGAAACTATCTCGTCATTATCATCATCATTAACAACAACTTTCCAACGATAATTTGAGCCTGTAGCAGTAGAATTTATTTCAAATCTTTCAGTATTAGGAAATGTTGATTTCTTTGATAAGAAAACACCGCTAGTATTAATATCAGGTAAAGCAACCCACACTATAGTGTGAAACTCATTTAGACCATTGCTATTGATTCCATCATTAACACATTTCATAAAACCATTAGTTCCATCAAACTCAAGGTATGGATAACCGTTTTGACCTTCCTCATACTTAAACAAAGGTTTATATGTGCTTGTTGTTTGCTCAAAGTGATTTCCATTGCCACTTTGGTCAATCCACTTGTTAACCACTTCATTACCTCCAAAGAACTCCGTTTTAACACCCATATCTGCCTTTAACCATACTTTTGGACTATAAGCCGATACAAGTGCTTCGTCAATAGCTAAAAGGCTGTGAGAAAACGCATTTAAAGTAAAAGTAAGCCTGACCTGTATCAACTTGTCGTTATACAACTCTTTTTCTCGTTCAACAGATATACTGTCAGGACTTAAAATTACTTCTTTGTTTGCATAGCTATCTAACACTCTTTGTAGCCAAGTCAATGCTTCTTGTTCCAACAAGCTAAATACTACATCAAGCGAACCTGCTTGGTTTTGATAGTATGGCTTAACGACTAGGCACTCGAAAGTGTATTCCTCTTGCACATCGCCTTCCGTAGCAGGAAGTTCTGATGTTGGTGGTAAGACAACAAGTAATGGATAGTCATTGTTGTGATTCTCATTGATTTCATTCTCGTAACCAAAGATGAAGCCACCATTTATCCATTGTTGCTCAAACCTATCTCTTAATTCTCTAAGTTTAGTAAAACCCATTATTTTATTTGTTTCCTCTGTTCTTCATTAACAGCTAGTTCATAATCTCCTTTTGCAGTTTTCCAAGACAGGTATGTTAAAACCTTATACAACTTTTCATCTTTTACACTTTGCATAGCATCTTTACCATCTCTTGTAAATACTCCATCAAGTGATAGGTCGTATAAGGTGTTCAGCCAACCAAATGGCTTCATTATCTTACTTGCCTTCGCTACTGCGATACTTTTTGTTCCGCCATCTCTGAAAAGGTTTTTATAACGTTGATTGATGCCAAAGTTCGTTTGTTCAAAAAAAAACTGAACTCCCATACGATGTCCATTGTTAATCCACGAAATTTCTTCGCCTTTTCATCAATATTGTCAAGGTCAACTTCCTCATCCACTTGTTTACACAATATTGCCATTTGTTCAGGTAAAATATCAAATCTACCGTTTTTTAGGTATTGTGTGTTCAACTCCAACTGCTGACTCTCTATATAATCGCCAAAAGTGCCTGTTCTAAGAAAATCCATAGGGAAATAGTAAATATCGCCCTCAAATTCAAAATAGTCCATTCCTTTCGGCTTGTACTCCTCCATAATCTCGTTAAGACACTCAATTACTGCCATAACATCTTTCATTGGCACATTTGCCATTGTTTCCGCATCAATGCCTGTCATATAGATGAATAATTCCTTATACATCTTATTTTCCTGCATTATGTGGTATTTTGTCAAATCATTGTCACTATTTGCTTCTTCTTCTGTGATTTGATACTTTTTTATTATCTCATACACTCCGCAATAGTAATCAACGGTCATTTCTGCCCACTTGTTAGGAATATTGTATTCTTTGCTATTTATTTCTATATTTAACATTGTTCCATCTCTTTTATTTCTTCTTCATCTTTCATTAAGTCAGATAGACTTCCTACGACATCCATTGTTGAGGTATATACGTTTTTAACGCATTTCTCAATAACATCATCGTTTTCTTCGTTTCTTAATCCTGCAAAGAATCCTAATGCTGTAAACATTGTTAAATTAGGGATAGCAAATGCCCATTCCTCTAAATTATCCTTATTTAAGCCCGTATCGGCAAAATCATTGTGATACATTACAATATCTTCAAGTAAGTCCTGAAAATCATCGTATTTACCATTATTAGCAGTTTCAGTAGCGTTATATACCTGCTTTTGTATATAAGTCAGGTATTTGCTTACCAAAGTGTTGTGTTTGCTGTTTATATGCTTAAATTTCTCCATTTCTGCAAAATTAATTATTAGTATATGTTATCTGTCGCAGTTTTTGTGCAAATTTCAATTTTATAAGTGATTTAGCCAAAAAATACTATTTTTTTACCCTTAAAGTGCTGATTTACGGTCATAACTAGGCAATCCACCATATCATCGTGCCTTGCAGCAGGAAATTGTTGGCATTGCATTAGGAACTCCTCGTTCCAAGCACCCTTTAGTAGAGTCACTCTACCCGTTTCCAATGTTGGACTTATGTCCTGCACTCTAGCCACCTTGTCTTTAGTAGGTGGTTTGTCTTCTCTTACGTTCAATCCTGTTTCTCTCATAAGGGTCTGCACAATGGATTTACCACTTGCTTTAGGCTCTACAAAGATTTTAGACTGCGTAGTGTAGCCATTCTTCTCTACGAACTTGACTATATGCTTTACTAGGTCGGGAAATTCCAACCTTACGTTCTGTACTGATATGATTTGCCAAGTATTCTCTGCAAATACATAGGCTAGTAGTGCTGAGGGGTCATTTTTCTCACTTGCGGTGTATGCAGGGTCGATTATAAAATTGACTACCCCTTCTTTTTGTGTTTCATCTATCTTAAACCACGATTTCTTAATCATCCCGCTATTTGCAGGTGTAGGTCGCTGTTGTAGCTGTCCTGCATAGCCATAAGAGCCTAGTGCCGACTTATAATCGTCTAACACCTCTTGTGAGAATCTATCTTTCCAAAATAGACCATCTTGATATTGGTCAGCTAGGTGTGAAGGCTTTAAATCGCTAGAAAGCTCTGCGGGTATGCAGATATGATGATGTTTATCGGGTGAGTTGAATAGAAGATAGCCACTTAGGTCATCTTCGTGTACTCTTTGCATAATAATTATCCTAACTCCCGTTGTTGGATTGTTAAGTCGTGAATACAATGTTGACTTATACCATTCGTTAGCATTTTCTCTTTCTATCTGCGATGCTGCATTTTTTGGTGATGTAGGGTCATCGACTAGAATTATATCGCCACCTTGCCCTGTTACCGAACCTCCAACAGATGTTGCCCTTCTAACTCCTAGAAAAGTATTCTCGTATCTTGCCTTTAGGTTTTGGTCTTTCTTAATCTGATAAGTTTCTCCCCAATGTTTTTGATACCATTCGCTATTGATAATATCCCTTGACTTAGTTGCGTGTTCAATACTAATGTCTGCCGAGTATGATGCTGTAATAAACCTCATCTTAGGATATACTGCCCAACACCAAGCGGGAAACAGAACAGTAACAAGTAATGACTTACTACTACGGAATGGAATATTAATAATTATATCCTTATCCTTTGGTCGATTCTCTTTTATCCTTTCGGCTTCGGCTTGTAGTATATCGCAAAGATATTTATGGTGAAAGTTTACTGATATGGGAACAGAGGGTTCAGCAATCTCAAAGGCTCTAATGAAGAACTCATAAAACGATTTCTCGCATATGGCTTTCTCCATTGCCTGAAGCAACTGCTTTTTCTGTTGTTTATCCATTTGTGTTTATAAATATCGGTGTGCCTTCCCCCATATAACACCCCACCACATTATGCTCCATATATTCTATTGCATCAATATAATCGCATTGGTGGTCTTTCATTATTATATTCAAGCATTTATTGTAATCATAAACAACAAGTCCTGTTGTGGACACTCCGATTATAGCATCATCAAAGCCATCTGCTTTCAATGCTACTTCCGATACATATTCCATTATACTATCCATCTATTTCTACGAAGTCAGCTAAGTCATCATCATCATCATCATCTCTTTCGAGATTCTCCATCTTAGCCTTCAGTTCATCTAAGCTAACATTGTCGTCTAACTTGATTTCTATCTTTCTACTATTCTCTGCTTTGATTTCTGTTGATTGCAATTTTGGCATTGCGTAGTTCAGCAATTTAGCTATGGCATTGATATATGCTTCAGGGTTCTTAGCCGATAGCTTTTCTAGTGCATCCATAATATTCACTTCCTGCCCACTAAGAGCATTGGCAAGTATCTCCCTTGTTATCTTTGTTGTCTTGGTGATGCTACCCTTTCTTCTACCCGTGCCATTGTGATGACCAAAGGTTCTTTTGGGTGTATAGTTCTCAGTACTTGGTAACTTTTCTTTTTCGTCACTCATAATACAAAGCTAAACAAAATAATAGTAATATACAAATAGCTTTAACCTTAGCTTTATCTTTAGCTTTATTATGTAGGGTATGTTATACCCT
>Ga0208298_1001020_pt1 | contig 10776 bp, 9 predicted proteins | sample 14BtaG_FD_184088 | JGI IMG/M metagenome (GOLD analysis project Ga0208298, IMG submission 184088) | Marine viral communities from the Subarctic Pacific Ocean - 14B_ETSP_OMZ_AT15311_CsCl metaG (SPAdes) (version 2) | ecosystem: Environmental > Aquatic > Marine > Oceanic | place: Pacific Ocean... | reverse complement strand
CCAAGAGCGCCTTCATAACCTACGTGAAGGTCAGTCGCGGTTCCGTTGTAGCTGGATCCCGTGAAACCGGAGTTGGCTTCTACGTTAACGTAGGGTCCTGCGAAAGCAGCACCAGCAGAGACGGACAGGGCAGCGGTTGCTGCGAATACAGATTTGATCATTGTTGTTAATTACCTTTGTTTACTTGCGGAATGAATACCCGCAGATGATGGATCGGTTCGACTCCCGATCGCATGAATACATTATAGCAGAAGACGCTGGATGCGTCAACCAGGTTATGCAAGTAATTGCGGCACTCGCCTGATTTGCTACAAGACTAATTTATCAGAGTTGAGTCCAGAAATCAACCCCCCTTGTGCCAGTTTACGATCAGTATCCGTGATTGTTTAGTTAAGTAAAATTAATGCGCCTGTGATTGCAACGTTTCCTGCTGCTGTCATTGTAACTGCAGCACCACCAGTAATATTCATTGCTCCACTAGCAGCAACAGTCATTACTCCGCTAGCAGTCATTGTTGATGCACCGCCTGCTGCTGATGTGATTGCACCACCTGCTGTTGATGTAATTGCTCCACCTGCTGTTGTGATAATGCCGTCTGCTGCTTTTATAGAAGCACCACCAATAACAGTATTAACACTATAAGAAGTATCTCTTGCTTTAATTAACGGTGGCACTGATGGTTTTCCAGCAATAATAGTTTGAGATACTCCACCAACCCATTGCTTATAATCACCAAGGATAGACCAATTAACATGTCCAGGTGAAACAATATTTTGTGATGCTCTAGGGTCAAACTGTACAGATGTTTCTTCACCAGCACCAAATGTCATCTTCTGACCAAAGACAATATCTTTTTTGTTGTCTACAACTTGCTCAATAGTACCAGCACTCATTTGAATAGTACCACCACCATTAGATCCTGCCTGAATGAATACTTGTGATTTTCCAATCAAAAACAATTCTTCTTCAGCAGTAATAACAATTTTCTGCGCTTTAATATGCCTTTCACTACCGGTAGCTTCTTCTACAATATCTCCATATGCAATAATGTTTAGTGCTTCATCACCATCATCACCACAATTATATTCAATATGAGTTACTTGTTCATGTTTTTGTTGCTGTCCATGAGTGTGTATACACAATTTTCCACTGGAAGCACCTTTTTCTACATTTTTTTCTCCAGTACCAATAACAATAGATCCATTGTTTTGAAGTGTAATAAACCCGGCAGTGCCGTCAGGACCATCTATTCTTAGTGCTGATGTTTGACCATCAGGACACATGCGTTCAAAGATATGTGAACGAGTCAGCACACCTTTCCAGCATGTTGTAAAGATAAAACCATCTTTTAGTTTCTGTGTTTGATCAGATGGAGATGGAAAGATACCATTAGGGTATTCGGTAGCGGGTACAGCGTGTGACATTATGGACAATCAATATAACGACCAGTTCCGATCTTAGTAGATCCAACTGTAGTGAGTGCTTCAGTATCTAGGCATCTAAAAGATGGTAATAGTTTAGCACCATATCCACCACCACCAACGATTACAATCTCAGGGAATTTTTCAAATGTCAATTGTCTATCTAAAATTCTAGCACCAACGACAAATCCATCTTCGTTGATAACTGCTTCCGCAACACCAAGTTCACCATTTATATACATATCAGGTTCTGATGTATATCCAATTCCAGGGCGGATTATAGTAAATGCATCAATGATACAACGAACACCAGATTCATTAGCAAGATTTAATTTATAACCATATCCAGGTGCTTTAATGCGAATTTCTGTAATAAATCCATCTTGGTCTAGTAAAGGAGTTGCTACAGCACCAATTCCTTCGCCACCAATAAAGACATATGGTGGTTCTGCCCAAGGATCTCCAGGTTGACTGATGGGTATTTCAATAATTCCACCATTATCATCTGTAATAATAGTTTCAGGAATAACTTCAGGAACAATAAATTCGTCTGTAGTTGTTTCTGGAGTATCACCCTCACCATCATCTTCTGGTGGTTCAGTACTAATTTCTTCCGTAAGTGGTAACACTATTACATTTGTAGTAGCACCAGTTGCATTCACAGTGAATATAAGTAACTCTTCTTCTTCATCCAAAGAATCCTCAGAAATTCCAATTATTACTTCAGCAGTATTATTATTGACAACAAAAGAACCTGTTGTTTTCCCCCCAATAATATCACCGGAGTCAATATCCCCTGTTAATGTATAATATGCATATGTACCACTCTCTACGTTTTCTGTAGTAATTGTATATGTCACAAAATCACCTTCCTTGACAGAAACTTTGTCAGCAACTACTTCATACGAAGGTAATGTGTCATCTGATGTGTCATCAGAAGGTGGTGTAGTATCATCAGAAGGAGGAGTAGGGATATCTGCCACTACGTCAGGTGGGAAAACATTTGGTATATCTGGAGTTGGATTTGTTGGTCGGGGATAATATGGAGATCCCGGTTCTTTTACATTGCGTTCCGTAATTACACACCTACCAACATTTTTTATGAATGTAGATTTAATTCGACTGCCTTCACCAGGAGAGTTTTTCTTTAGAATCATATAAAAATCTTCATCACCTTCATTTTCTGGTGAACTGAACGTTCTAATAGTAATACTTTTTACAGTTTCCCCTGGAGCAAATCCAAGAATACCACTATCAGGCAAGTAATCTTCATCTGGAGTAGCAGTTCCTTTCCTAGATGTTCTATAAGACACAGATGAAGCAAATTCAGTAACTCCAGTTCTAGTTACCTGGAATACAGCATCGAATCCTTCTTCAACAGTAATATCAGATATCGTATAAACAATTTTTGGCGATTTTGTTGGTTTATCACTATAACGAGGAACTCCTCCAGTAAACCCAACTGTTGTAATAGATAACGGTTTTCCAGTATAAGCATCTTCACAAGTATACTGATTAAAATCAGCTCCTGTAGCAGGGAATAAATTATCGATGTTAGAGAGAAGATCATCTAAGAAATCGTTTCCTTTTTTATCCTCTTTATCTTTTTTCTCTCCATCTGTACAAATTTGTTTGTATCCAGCACATTCATTATTAGGTCCAGAGCAAGAAATACCAAGTAACTTCAATACAAAATTAATTGCTCCACCTAAAATATTAAGTGGTCCAGCAATAGCACCAAGAATATCCTGAATAGGTCCAAGAACTTTTCCTAAGATCTCTTCCATCAAGGAATTAATCTTTGATAGAATACCGTTTACTAATGTATCTATTTGACATGCTGCAGCACGATAAACTTGATTAATTAGACCCATCAAAACATTCGTCAAGAATTCCGCTAAGCGGTCTCCAAGATCTGCCATTTTACATCCAAGATCTTTAAGAAGATTATTGAACCATTCTGTAACTGGAGTAAGGGCATTTCCAGTTTCGTTTGGATATAATACTGCTTTAATTAAATCCTTAACAGCATTAGTGAGTTTCTCAATCACAAAACCTTTTACCTTTGCGACAAAATGCCTGATTACACTCATAAACTTATTGACATACTTTCTTGCTATGCCAATACCACTATTAATTGTTCCACTAATAGGACTAATTAAATACGTGCCAATATTTCCATCATTTTTCTGAACTTCATTTAAAAATTCACCAAGTAAAATTTTGGTTTTATCTGTTAGATTTTGTTTGTCGCATTTTTCTGCTACAGATTGACACCATTTTTCATCATCCACACCTTTCAGCAGTCGTGCAGGCACGGGAACAGTATCATCACCAGTTGGCAAAGCACCTGTGGTTTTATTGAGAGGTTTGCCGGATCCACCTTCCTCATTATCTGGCGGTGGTTGTCCATCAGTAGAAGGATTTACGTCATCAGGAATAGCAGTTAGAAAGGGTTTACCATCTGGTCTTCTAACATTTACAACACTAGTTGCTCCAGGAGTTTGTCCAATAGAACCCATGATAATGGGTTTCTGCTTTAAGTTGTCTAAGTAAAAACCAACAACCCAACACCCCTTAATAAGTTGTGGATGTGCTCCACCAACATTACCAGGCATGAAAGGCACATTGACTGGCATCATCACATTTGCCCATGGCAAGTCTTTCGTATCAAGGATCTCCTTACTTGCGGGGTGATCTCCTACGATACGAACCTTAAAACGATAACCACCTTTGTTAGTTTTTTCTTCTGCGGCAGTTTGTTCGACTTGACCCACCCACCAATTAAACCCATCGTTTCCGATGCGCTGAGTAGGAATCAACTGTGATAATAGTTGGTCCATGTTAATTAATCATCAAAGACTTTACACTCTAATGCGCTTGGTTCTACTTCACAAAAAAGTTCTAATGCGGTAGGATCGTGATGATCTCCTGCTTCAATTTCTTCTTTGTGGTTTTCTACATAAACCTCAAGTTCATGAAGTTCACCTTCAATATGACGACGTTGGTTGGGAGAAGTCATAGGATTGTCAAGGATCTCTTTATCCTTAGCAATGTGGGCTTCGATGTTTTCCATAAGTAATTGTTTCTACGTTTTTATTTAGTGCCGTGGTTTGATGGTCTATCTTTAAGACCATATGAGTCTCTCATCAGTCTGAGAGTTGTTGTGAATCTACCATTAGTTCCGACTGTAGTATCATAAGTGTGAGTTGCCTCGTTAATTAAATAAGTTCCACTAGATTCTGTATCATATTGATCTTTTTTTGCTTCAGAATTTGGAAGTTTACTTGATAACCTAATGTCAATTTTATCACCAGCACAAATATCAGGATTTCCAGGAATTACTATGGTGCATACTTGGTTCTTTAATAACTGATATCTCGCAAGAGATTGTGCCGCATAAAATTTCTGCCAATCAGCAAACTTAGTAGGATCTGTACTACCGTCTTTTGGATCTGGTGAAGCGGGGGTTTTTTCGTTATACCATGATTCGTGATCCAAGTAGATAGACATAATTCTACTCGGATAATCAGATAATTCAATCTGATTTGAGGGAATCAAAGTAATTCCCTCTTGACCACCTAGATGTGCCATATTATCATAACTGTCTTTAATCTTGTAAACATATTCTTCATACTGTCCTGTAGAGTGATTAAAGAACACCACCATAGAAGAATATTTACCTCTACGCAATGACGACATCAAATCAAGTTCAGATCCAAAAGTAGATCGATATACCACAAACCTATCGTCTGCTCCATCACCTTGATTAGCAATTTTCTCAATATAAGGACCCCACGAAGGTGATTCTAATTTTTTTGATTTGAGACTACTATTAGCATCAGCACATAAAGAATCAACTGAGAAAAAATTATAACCTCGTTTAGATTCCCAGAAAAAGAACCCAGCACTTCCTCTCACACTTTGAGATGTATTTGCTTCCGATGTTGTTGTGTCTTTTGTTTGGTCAAATTTTGCTTGTGGAGAGACACTTTTCACTGCCATCGCATTAACTAAATCAAAAACTCTTTTTCTATTTGGTAAAATTTTTGTATCAAATAAAGATGGTTCGCTAAAAAATTCTTTTTGTGTATTTAAACTTTCTTGCAGTAGGTTAGCGATAATTTTTTCTGGATTTCCTTGTAAAGGTTTTGTAACTCTAGAAACTTCGTTGTTAAGAGCCTCTGGTGATATAAGTCCAATTGTATATGCTTGTTTTTGATTCTGAGCAAATCTATTGCCTATTTTCCATATTGCTAAAGAATACGTAAGAGATTCGTTTATATTAGTAGATACTTTAATTTCAACTATTTCACCACCTTGCATAGGTAATCCTTGTAGTAATCCACCACTATCAACTACCTCCATAGTTGCTGACAAAAATGGAGATGTAATAGTTTCAACGTAGTTGAAAGAATTTATCAGAGTTGTTATTGGAATAGGTTTACCACCACTATTTGGATATATGTTTACTGCGGTTAATCCAAAGTCAGTATTAGATTTAAATTTTGTCATGAAAATTTAGCTTCTTGGAAGGCATAGATGATTGTTCCCATATCTGCAGACCCAGCTCCAACTGGTATATCTGCCGGAGCATTGCCACCATTGTTAGCACTAGGTGCTACATTGCTAATGTTGTTAATAGTGGTAATGTTCCCCGCAGATGCCACCAGTTGCTCTTGCGACTTACTATTAAGAGGAGTGGAAGTATCAGCAGATGCAGAAGCAAGTTGATTTGCGTCATCTCCTGGATTTAAGGAACTTACTTCCGTTGGTTTCGCAGCCTCTATTAATTGCTCTTTTAACCCAAGGTTTTTACCTTTAGTATCAATGGGCATGATCATACCCAACGCACCTTTTCTCATGATTTTATATCCACCACTATCATTCTTAATAGCACGAAACTGGTTATCAGAACCAAAATCAATAAACGACTGGTCACCCAGACTTGGTAATGATTTTGCCCAATCACCACCTGCTGTAGCGGCAGCTGCTTCTTTCGCTTTCAATGCTGCTGCTTGTCGTTCTGCAATCGCAGCAAGTTTTTTTTCATATTCAGCCATTTCTTCTGGTGTTGCATTTTCTCCAGGAATTTCACTAGGATCTAGAGTTAATGGACCGCCATCTGGTGGATCTGGTTTTGTATCTGGATTTGTTTTACGTGCCTCAGCAAGGTTTTTTCTGTACATTGCCATACTATCAGAAGCAGTTCTTGATGTTTGACCATGCTGTGTCGTCAATCCAGCCCAACGACCACCAGCTTTTCTCATTTGGTTCACATCCATATTTTCAACATCAACGCCAGATAGAGCAGCTAAATGTAAAATTATTTCATTTTGGGTTTTTGGAGAAAATATAGTATCTTCATTAAAATTAGAACTCTTCATCACTTCTTTTAAAGTTTCTGGCATTAATTGAACTGCACCAGAAGCTGATGAGTTGTATCTGTCCTTTTTGTAGGGAATAACACCACCACCCAATCTCTCAGGAAGCCTATCAGTACCACCAAGTTTAGAAGCTTCATATAATTCACCTAAAGTCATTTGAGTCAATTCTGGCACAACAGCACCGCCATATACTGTGTTATAACCCTGTTCCCCAGCTGTACCTTCTGCTTCCCTAACTGTTGCAATAAATGCTTTCTTTTCTGCGGTATCTGCTTTAATGGTAGCAGCATCTACATCGCCATTGCCACCACCGCCGCCACCGCCATTGAAAAGACCAAGAAAGTCCCACCATGCTCTACCATCACCATCACCAGGTTTAGGGAAAAAGTTTTTCAATGCGTCAACAAATTTATCCCATCCATTTTGTTTGTCATAGTACTGAGAAAGTCCTTTTGCCTGAAGTTTTGCGAATTTATTTTTATTTTTTAATTGTGCTTCTAGAATACCTTCACCAAACATAAGGAATGTTTTCCTACCTTCAGCACCCTCAAGTGGAAAAACACCTTCTTTACCCTTTTCACCAACCAGTCCCAGAGTAGCATCAGAAATAATACCACCATCAGCAAATGGGACTGCTCCCATATCTCGTGCCATTAAGGCAGCATCAATACCAACAGACCCAGCAGTTCCAATACCAGGAACAGTAGATGCTGCTCCAGATGCCAATTCAAGACCAGCACCAAGGAAATCACCCTGCATTGCTCTTTGAGCAGCGAAAACAGCACCCAGTCCTAATCCTACTAGTGGAATTTTTTTACCTAAACTCTTCGCAAGTGCTCCACCTGCCACTTTACCAACTGATTGAGCTCCTAGTTTAGCGCCCATTCTGGCACCAAAACCACCTGCTAGTTTTCCACCAAGAGCAATACCTAACCTAGCACCAGTTCTACCAGCACCCCTTCTAGCAGCACCCTTGAGCATATTTTTTGCCAGCACTTTGCCGCCAAGACCCATACCAGGACCACCGCCTCTTGACGATCCCCCTGCCCCAGACATAGCACCGGTAGCGGCACGTAAAAGACCTTGATAAGTAGAATTACCCGAAAGGTCCTGACCGTTCTCAAGAGCACTTTCTTCCGCAGCTGCTTTTGATTTTCTTGCTAACTTATCTGTTTGTTGTCGCTGTGCCCCAGCGATCATTTTTTGCTGATTAGATTGCTCTTTGGTAGCAGAAACCAAACTCATCGTGACAAACGTTAGTCTGTCAATTGCCTGAACTACCTCTTCAGATCCACCACCACTGTCACTGAAAGTGTCGAGGCGTTTGGTGAACATATCACCACCACCAAGATCTCTCTCAACACCAAGATTCGTAGCGCCAATATCTACAATAGAGTCGCCAAAATAACCTTCTCCTGTTATACCTCTTCTTCGCGAAACTCCAGGTGTAGCAGCACCACCAACCACATCAGGATTTACAGCAGATGCACCAGGAAGTGATCTTTGTAATGAACTCCCCCCAAGCATTTTTTGTAGTGGAATTTCTGCTACGTTGGTATTTCCACCACCACTTAATAAATTAGTTTTACCACCAGATACATTTTGTTGCTCGTTTAAAACATTCACTTTAGCGGCAATCATATCCGCTGTTTTTCTCTTATCGTCTTCCTTATCTAAAAAATCTCTGATAGCACCAACAATTTTCCCAAGATAATCTACATTACCTCTGCTGTCTTGATATGATGCGTATCCGTGTGCCATTATTGTTTAGCTGCTTCGCGAGCTTGTTTGATTTGTTCTAAGTGTTGCATCAAGAGACTAACATAAACTTGACGCTCCCATGGTATCATGTTTTCAATTTCACTCAAATTATATTTATGATGCTGCATCAAAGAAAAATTAGTTTTATAATATCCCTCTAGCGTATTATGAAAGAGGGCTATCCGAAAAAATTGGATAACCCAGTAAGTACAAATTCAGATGGTACTCCGGTATTTGGATTTATTACAGTAAATTTATGTTCTAGTCTAGGACATGATTGGAAGAATTGTTGAATTTTTTCAAATTGAGCGTTGGTAATATTTTCTACAAATTGAACAAATTCTTTTTTTGATGTGGTAGAACTATCATATACATCTTCACCATCAAATATTTGATCAACACATTCAGCAATAATTTCAACAATTCCTTCCGCAGATGGAGATTGTCCCATAACTGATCCAATAATAAAATCATTCCACTGTGGATATTTCATGATTACACCCATATCATCAGATAGCATGATTTTATTGCTATGCCCTTCTGGTTTGATAACATTAACCTCAGACAAATTCAAATTATACTGAACTTTTGTTGTATCATCATCTTTACAAGTTACTTTCATTTCAACAATTTCGCCTACAGATACAGCGCGAATTTGAAGAAAAATATACTCCAAATCAAAAATTGCTAAATTTTCAATTTTTACTCTGGTTTGAATACAACCTTTTAATGTAGTTTTTACAGCTTCTTCAATTTGTTTTTCGTCATTTGTTTCTAATGCCAAAAGAAGTAGTTTTTCTTCTTTTACGACAAATGGACGATATTTAATTTTTTTGCCGTTAGACGGAATTTCCAACTCATAGGTTGGAAGCACAACTTGTGGTAATGCCATTATGTTCAGATCATATCATATTAATATTTAGTGCGACTTTTTTAAGCAAAAATGAGCAGGAAAAATTTTCCCACTTTCATGGAATTGAAAAATCAATTTTGCTATGCTAATCCGCTATTAGCTCTATTTAAATCTAGCAAACCAGTCTGTCTTTGTGCCTCTGATAAAATAGACCTTCCAGTAATGGTTTTAAATTCTTGTGTTAATGGTTTATCTACTACTCCGGTAATATCTCTATTAATAGTGTAGTGTCTCTGATATTTAAACTGAGCAGTAACTTTAGTAAGTTGAGAAGATCCAAATTGAAGTGGAATAGCATCAACAGCGTATGGATATGCCTTTTCCATAACATATGTGATTGGTTTTCTTTGCGTTGTTGAATCTGGTCCAGATTCAGATTTTGTAATTTTTATAGTGCTGGCATAACTATCTTTATATGCTAGTCTAGTCGATCGATTTTCAAGATAAGTCTCAATCCCATTTTCGTTAAAAATAGATCCATACCACGAATTCAAAGATTTCAAAAGATTCAAATTAGCATCTAACATAAAAGAAAGTTGGAATTCAGTAAAGACCCTGGTATGTGGATAATCTACAGATCCTAATCCAACATAGAGACCATTTTGTGTCCCAGTAGCAGTATTTACATTTGGTAATTGTGCTTCATCACAGAAAAATTCAACTTCTTCTGAATTAAAATACGCTGCAGCAGGTCCTTCAAAACTAACCACAAAGTTATTACTAAATGACATGCCGCCATTTTTTGCAACTGTACTTAAGAAGCGATTAATTGACACACTAAATACCTATGTTGGTCCTTCTATATTTATGGCGTACTCAGGATTTTACAAACCTAAAAATCCTACTAAGTACCGTGGCAATCCTTCAAACATAGTTTATAGGTCGCTATGGGAACGTAAGTTCATGGTGTTCTGTGATAATAATCCCTCAATAATTGAATGGGGTAGCGAAGAGGTAATCATTCCTTATCGCGCACCCGATGGTAAAGTAAGACGATATTTCCCTGATTTTTACATTAAAGTAAAAGAAAAGAGTGGCAAACTTACCAAGTATATTATTGAGATCAAACCCAAAAAACAAACTCAACCACCGAATGAGAAAAACAAAAAAACTGCTGCCTATCGTAATGCCGCACTGACTTACGTAAAGAACCAAACTAAATGGTCCGCTGCGAGAGAGTATTGTGAAGACAGGCAGATGAACTTCTTAATACTAACCGAAGATCACTTAGGAGTCTAAAATGGCAACCGGATTTGCGTCAGTCCAACGTAACAATACAAACAAAAACCCAGGA
>Ga0208298_1001008_pt1 | contig 10869 bp, 16 predicted proteins | sample 14BtaG_FD_184088 | JGI IMG/M metagenome (GOLD analysis project Ga0208298, IMG submission 184088) | Marine viral communities from the Subarctic Pacific Ocean - 14B_ETSP_OMZ_AT15311_CsCl metaG (SPAdes) (version 2) | ecosystem: Environmental > Aquatic > Marine > Oceanic | place: Pacific Ocean... | reverse complement strand
GCAGATGATTACACGTATGTATAAAATGCTTTTGGATGAAGAAGAAATACCATTAATAAAAAATCCTAAAACGTATTCAGATCGTGCCTTAGGATTAGCTATAAAAAAAATAAACTATGCCAGCTGAAATGTTTAACGCCCCTAGTATTAAATCTAAGACTATAAAAGTGCCACCTGTAGATATTTCGAGAATTGGACAGACTGGCAATTGGACAAATATAAGCCAAAAAATAGACCTAGGGCTTACGAACCTGGAAAAAACTAAAGATCAAATAAAAGTTGGAGAAGGGAAAGACGATACTAATCTTCAGAGACGTATTGAAAAAGCTGAAAAGCAAGGCAAGGAAGACAAGGTTGCTAGACTACGGGGTAGGCAAGATCGTCAAGACGTTCGACAAAAAGCAAGAGCTGAACGTATTAAACAGCGTAATAAAGAACAAAAAGTGCAAACGCAGGCAAGGCAAGATAAAAAAGACGAGCGCTTTGATGAAAGAAGAGAAGACGATACCGTGCCGGTTAGTAGCTTTGGACAATTAATTCAACGAGGAGTTGATTTATTTAAAAAAGACGCGCCAACCACAATGAAGATGTCCGCTAAGCAATATAAAGACGAACAAAAATTTTCTAAAATAGCAAAAGATATATAATATGGCAATGGGAGCAGCAGCAGCAGCCCTTGGACAACGAGGAGCGGCAAAACGTTTATCTGATGAACAACTAAGAAGCAAATTAGACAGCGGGGTTGGAGGATTCTTTGGAAGAGTGTATCAAAAAGAATTTGATCGCAGAAAAAGTTTAGGTAATTTTGGTTTAGGCTCAACAGCAAATGCAGGGGGAACTTCTGATATGGGTGGTAGAATAGAGGGGCTAGAATCTAGAATTAAAGCATTAGAATCTGGTTCTGGATCGGCCACGTCAGTTGCTGGAATAGGAAGCGCTGAAGAAGCCGCGGCTACAGCTGAAGCAATGGGGGGCAATATTCCACCTGCTGAAATAGAAAGCACTCCAATATCTACTGGCAGATTTTCCGAGCAAGCTCAGGGGACAGCAAATGCTATCTTTGGAACAGAAGAAGCAAGAAAGACAAGTATTGGCCAGATACCAGCGGGCATTGCTTCTGGCAATCAACAGACAGTTGGGGCTATAGCAGATTTAATGAATGAAAACATATAAATAAATAATCATGGACGATAAAACTAAATCAATAATAAAGCCGTCTTTAGAAGGCACGGTGGGTGAGTCTCATATTTGGGATGGGCCATTAGACACTAGCGATTTTCCAATGGGAAAAGGCAGCAGCTCGGGAAAAGCGGGAATGCAAGTAAAAAAATACCCTTGCAAGTCATATGAACTACAAGGCCCGATTACTCAACGAGCTAAAGGTACAATGTAATGAGCCCTCAGGATATTAAACTTTACGCTATAAACTCCCTAACATTAGGTGTAACTACATTTACTAAAATAGAAATGGGTTTGAAACTTTTATTATTGGTAGTGACAATCGGATACACCATTCATAAATGGATGGAACTTAAAAAGAAAAAATAATGCCTTACGAACAATCTACTTCTCCTTTTTTAAAAAAGAAAAAACCACCAGCTCCTTCTAAAAAGAAGTCAAAGGGCTATTATAATAAAGCTAACAAAACCGGCACAGGTGCGGCAGCAGGGGGCGGTATGTCTGAAAAAGGTGTAAAAAAATACAAAAGAGACAACCCGGGAAGTAAATTACAAACAGCTGTAACAAAAGATCCTAAGAAATTAAAAAAAGGTAGCAAAGCCTGGAAGCGAAGAAAATCTTTTTGTGCAAGATCAAAAGGTTGGAAATCCGAAAGAGGTAGAGCGGCTAGAAGAAGATGGAATTGCTAATGAAAGATAGAGGTGTAGGAGATACTATAGCTAGGTTTACGAAAGCTACAGGTATAAAGAAACTAGCGGACAAGATTCCAGGAGGCTGTGGGTGCGAAGCAAGGCAATCTGCTTTGAATAAAATGTTACCATATAAAAATAAGTAAATGGCTTTTAAAATGAACAGCACGCCTTACAAGGTGGACAATACTCCCATATACAATGTAAGTATGGAGGATGGGGTTCTTGGAAAAGCAAACAATAATGGTACAATAATAATTGATGAAAACTTAAGCGCTGCACAAATGCAGGGCGTTATTGATCATGAGAAAATTCACATTGATCAAATGAAACGTGGCGACCTTGATTATGACGATAAATATGTTTACTGGAAAGGTAAAAAATATTTAAGATCAGAAATGCAGGAAGGAAATAAAAAATTGCCTTGGGAGGCAGAAGCATATAAAAACGCATAAAATAAAAAAAATGGCATATACACAAAAACCAGGACGCGGAAATAGCAATCCTATTATGAAGCTATCCGACAAATTAAAAGAAGGAAGTGGATTAAAATTACTAGGAGACTTAGACAAAGACGGGAAGCTAAATAAATATGAAGCTAAACGCCAAGCCGCTATTGAAAACAATAGCCCCGCAACAATGTACGGTGCTCCTATAGAAATGAAGGCAAACAATGGCTCAATGCCACAATCCGGCTTAAATTACGGGGCACCTTTACAATTTCACGGTAAAGAGCACGATCCAGACAATAGCGTACCTTCTTACGATACCACTACTTATAACGCCAATGCGTCAGGCCCTGGGAGCGGATCTACTTCGCAAAATCTTTCAACTAACAATTTGTCGAATTATCAATCAACATTAAAAGACTTAGGCTCTGATTTTAAGCCAACGCCAGAGCAAACAGCAGCCGCTAATGCTAAGGTCGCCAGATTAAAAGCATTGGATAGATCAAACGCTTCGGCAAATGCTGCTTCAAATTCAAACTCATCCCAGTCAAGCAGCGAATCAACAAGTACCTCAACTACTACTTTGGGTAACCAAACGCTAAACCAAATTAAAAAATCTGGTAATATTCAAGCACAAAATAGAGCTAATAAAATTAAAGCCGTGCGACACCAAGCCAGAAACCAAGCCGTTATTGATAGCACTAAAGTTGCTAATAGGCTTATAAATAGTAGGCCTGTTGCGACACAAGACACCCCAGCGGTAATCGCTCAAGGGCAAAGAGCAGGAAACCTGGCAGCAAAGAAAACACTCCTAAGAAGTGGAGCTTATACAGCGTCTAACATTAGGGGCATGGTAAAATCAGGCGAAAATTATTTAGGGGACTAGTAATAGCTGTAAACATAGCTGTTATCGTGCAATAATATAGATATAATTTTATATGGCTTTTAAACTTAACAATCCAACAGATCCACCCTCTGGCAGCAGCAATGCCACCGCTGAGGAGTTACGTCAAAAACGTATAGACGCAAGGAAAGCATTAGAAGCTGAACGTAAAAGAGTTACTGATATCCGATCTAGAATAGATGAAGTAGCAGAAAGCGCGGCCAGTGGAAGCTATACTGTGGACTATGGTATGAATGACGGAAGAGCCGGAGTAAAAGGAGCCGGGGTTGTTCCGCAAAAAACATTTGAGTGGTTGCAAGGTATGGGTGGAGCGGGTTGCTCAACTTACGCTTGCGGCATAATGCGAGAAGCAGGTGTTACAGTGCCCAATTCAGTTGGAGAAGAAGGGGTTACTATAAATAATGTTACATATAAGCCCGGCGATAAAATGCCAATTATACCAGGAAATGAGCAATTTGATGCGGTAGCAGGTCAGCTTGGCTTTGAACTAAGAGCTCCTGGTAGTTCGCCTAACGAGGGTGATGTTACTAGGGTAGGCTACGGATATGGAGTAACAACTCACTCTACAATTCAAACAGGGGATGGTTTAAGTGTTTATAACCCAGGGAGTATTCGTGAGGGATTGAAGCAGAACACTTTTTACTCAGATGCAGAGAATTTTGAGGGTATGAGTGAGCAAGACACAGCGCAATTTTTAAGAGATAACGAAGGATACGAAGAATTCTATGGTGAGCCAAGAATTAGCGAAGATAAAAGATTATACGGCGATAGATTAATGCAATATGTAGGGGATTTACCAGCATTGCAAAAACAATATAGACAAGCTGCGGAGGCTGCTCCTTACAAATCTGTAACTTTAAAACCAAAACCAATTCAGTTGAGTTCCACAAAGCCAACGGCACAATTGCCAACTAATATGTTAAAGTTTTTTAATAGAAACAAATAATTTAATTTAATAAAATGAAAAAGCTAATTTTTATTTTAGCTTTTCTTTGTTTGGGCATTACTAATGCTCAAGATAAACTTTCTATATCTAATTATTTTAAAATACCGGAAAGTTACAAAAGAATAGTTAAAACCGATTACCATAAGTGGTTAATTAATAAAGAAATAAAAGTAGAAGAAGTAAAAACCTATGACGGATATACTATATACGGGCTAGGGGATTATTATGCTGCTAAATTTAATTACAGCATTGGCAAAAGAGATTTGCATCAATGCGCAGATGCTGCTATGTATTTTAGAGCCTGGTATCATTTTAACGAAGGTGATATAAATAAAATAGCATTTACATTTACTGACGGCACAGAGTATAGCTACAGTGAGTTTTTAAAACAAAAAAACATTAGCAATACGTTTAAAAGCTTTAATAAGTACATGGTCATTATCTGGTCTTACGCTGGAACTTGGTCAATAAATAAGTACGATACAATACCTGTTAGCATAAATAATATATCTGCTGGTGATATATTTGTCATAGGCGGATTTCCAGGTCACGCAGTTACTGTTGTAGATATAATAGAAAACGAATGTGGTGATAAAAAAATAATGATATCACAAAGTTTTATGCCAGCACAAGATCATCATATATTATTAAACCCAAAAAGTAATACTGTTTGGTTTGATATAAACGAGGTGCATAATACGGGATTTGGCTTCACTGAAGACAATTTAAAAAGATTTAAAATATAATGAAAAAGATTTGGCAATGGCTTACCGGCTCAGTTATAAAAGAAGTAGGGGTTGTTTTAGATAATCTTACAACTACTAAAGAAGAAAAGCTAGAAGCTCAAAGGCTAATAACTGAAATATTAGAAAAAGCCGACAAAGAGGCTCAAGAGCAGGTTACGGCAAGGTGGGAGTCAGATATGAAGTCTGATTCGTTTTTATCAAAAAACATTCGGCCTATGGTATTAATATACCTAACAGTTATATTTACTGTTTGCGCTTTTTTTGATGGCAACATAGGTCAGTTTAAAATAGCTGAAGAATACATACCAATATTCCAAACATTATTAGTAACCGTATATGGCGCTTATTTTGTAGGTAGAACTTGGGAAAAAGCTAAAAGTATCAGTAATAATAAAGATTAATAAATTAACTTAAATTAAATAAAATGGCAAAGATTACAGAAGAGCAATTAAAAACAATACGTGAATCGCAAACTAAACTTAGCGACTTATTAAATAAAGTAGGCTACGCAGAAGCAACAAAACACGGGCTGCTGCACGAGTTTGCAAAAGTAAATAAAGAAGTAGAAGACTTCAAAGCGGAACTAGAGGAGCAATACGGCGCAATAAATATTGACGTTGAAACCGGAGAATACACAGAGCTAAAAGAAAATGAATAATAATGTAAGAAAAATCAGTATAGGCTCTGATTATAAAAACGACGCGATGCACTACTCTGTGGGTCAGCAGGTTTATGGGGGCCATGAAATATCAAATATATTATTTGACGAAGCTGATCATTCTTACAATATATTCATTAAAAAAAACAACGAGGTGTTGCCATGGAAAAAGTTTAATAAAAACATGGCAATATCCGTTGAGTATGACTTAGAGTATTAATGAGAAGTCTTTACCGGTTCATTGTTAAACCCGCTAATAAGCGCTATAATAATGAAAAGAAAATAGGCGACAGTAGCCTCTTACTAAATAATAATATAGAAAGCTTTCGTCACGTTAGCAAAGAAGCGATTGTAGTTGAAATACCAAAAGCTTTTAAAACAAATATAAAACCTGGTGATAAAGTTATAATTCATCATAATATATTTAGAAGGTTTTATGATATAAGAGGGAAAGAAAAAAATAGTGGTACTTACTTTAAAGATGATTTATATTTTGTTAATATAGATCAAGTTTATATGTATAATCAAAATAATAAATGGATACCTCATTTAGATTATTGTTTTGTCAACCCTATTAAAGAAGACGCTATGTTTTCAATTAATTTTGAGAAGCCCCTAGTTGGTATATTAAAATATGGAAACAATGCGTTAGAAGCGCTTAAAATAAGCCCAGGAGACTTAGTTGGCTTTACGCCTTACAGTGAGTTTGAGTTTATAATAGATAATAAGCGTTTATATTGTATGAAATCAAATGATATTGTAATTAAGTATGAGTGTAAAGGAAACGAAGAAGAATATAATCCAAGCTGGGCGCAGAGCGGTTGAGGAATTAATTAAGGTAGCTAAAGAAGCTATTGTTGACTCAGATGACGATATATCAGCTGATAGATTAAAGAACGCTGCCGCTACTAAAAAGCTAGCTATATTTGATGCGTTTGAAATACTCAATAGAATCGAGGAGGAGCAGGCATTACTTGATGGCGCTAATAAAGAAACGCGGGCAAAGTCTTTTAAAGGTTTTGCGGAAGGTAGATCTAAATAATGTACGAGCAAAGTTTATATAAAATTTTACCGGACTATATTAAGCCGAGCGTAATTAAAAAAAATAATCGTTATAAAAAATGGCAGTATGGCTACAACAAAGATTATGATGTTGTGGTTATAAGCAAGACGGGGCAAATAGGCGAAATATACGAAATACAAAATTTAAAAATTGCGCTGCCAAAAGAAGATAACGTTTATGCTTCTAAAAAAGATAAATGGGAAAAGCTTGAGTACCCTAAAGAGCTCAGCAAAATAAAAAGCGTATTCGAGTGGAACACAAGGCCCGAGTATTTTAAAGATAAATACTATGATTACATTGATCAAGAATTTAATCGCAGATCGCAGGGGTTTTGGTTCTATAATAAGAGCGTGGCTACTTACATTACTGGTACTCACTATATGTACTTGCAGCACTCCAAAATTGATGTTGGGGCAGCAGAGTTTAGGGAATCAAACAGATTATTCTTTATATTCTGGGAAGCTTGCAAAGCCGATCCACGATCTTACGGAATGTGCTACCTTAAAAACCGTCGTTCCGGATTTTCTTTTATGTCTTCGGCAGAAACCGTTAATTTGGCAACAATTACATCAGATGCACGGTACGGTATCCTGTCTAAGTCTGGAGCCGATGCTAAGAAAATGTTCACAGATAAGGTCGTACCAATATCGGTCCACTACCCATTCTTTTTCAAACCGATACAGGACGGTATGGACAGGCCAAAGACGGAGCTTGCGTACAGAATCCCAGCATCTAAGCTCACCAGAAGAAAACTTGACAGTGGGGAAAACCCAGAAGAGCTTGAGGGATTAGATACAACTATTGACTGGAAAAACACGGGGGATAATAGCTATGACGGTGAAAAGCTAAAACTGTTAGTGCACGATGAATCAGGTAAATGGGAAAGACCTGATAATATACTAAACAATTGGAGAGTTACTAAAACTTGTTTAAGGCTAGGGGCTAGAATTGTAGGCAAGTGTATGATGGGCTCCACAAGCAACTCACTAGATAAAGGTGGCGCTAATTTTAAAAAATTATACAATGCCTCAGATGTTACAAAAAGAAACCGAAACGGACAGACTAGTTCGGGATTATATAGTCTGTTCATACCTATGGAATGGAACTACGAAGGATTCATTGATTCTTATGGCCTACCTGTATTCGATACACCCGAGGAAGAAATTAAAGGGCCTCATGGGGATATAATAGATCAGGGAGTAATACAGCATTGGCAAAATGAAGTTGATGGGTTAAAAGATGATCAAGACGGTTTAAACGAATACTATCGTCAATTTCCGAGAACTGAGCAGCATGCTTTTAGAGACGAAGCTAAGGAGTCTTTGTTTAATTTAACTAAGATATATCAACAAGTAGATTATAACGAAGATTTAAGAAACACAAGCGTAATAACGCGAGGAAGCTTTTACTGGGAAAACGGTGTAAAGGACACAAAAGTAATGTTTGCTCCAAATAAAGACGGTAGGTTTTTAATATCTTGGATACCAAATAAAAACCAACAAAACCGTGTAATATTAAAGAATGGTATTAAATACCCAGGTAATGAGCACATGGGGGCGTTTGGTTGTGATAGCTATGATATATCAGGAACAACTGACGGGAAAGGATCGAAGGGTGCGCTTCACGGTTTAACAAAGTTTAGTATGGAAGACGCGCCGGCTAATTCTTTTTTCTTAGAATATATATCAAGGCCACAAACGGCTGATATATTTTTTGAGGACGTATTAATGGCTTGCATATTTTACGGCATGCCTATATTAGCAGAAAACAATAAGCCTCGATTGCTTTACTATTTTAAAAGAAGAGGATACAGGGGTTTTTCAATGAATCGCCCTGATAAGCTTTTAAATAAACTTTCGGTTACAGAAAGAGAAATAGGCGGTATGCCTAACTCAAGTGAAGATATAAAACAAGCACACGCAGCTGCTATTGAATCCTACATAGAAGACCATGTTGGCTTAATGAAAGATGGATCTTATGGCGCAATGTATTTTCAAAAGACCCTAGAAGATTGGGGTAAATTTAATATAAATAATAGAACTAAGTTTGATGCTTCTATTAGCTCGGGCTTAGCTATAATGGCTTGCAATAAAAACAAATATAGCCCAAGGGCTGAAAGAACATTAACATCACATACTTTAAGTTTTAAAAAGTACAATAATAAAGGACATAGTTCAAAAATAATATAAATGGTATATACTAACTACAATAGTTCATTTCCTGACCAGGTGGTACCTGCTGCAGAAAAGCTAAGCTTAGAGTATGGAGAAGCCGTAGGTAGAGCTATCGAAAACGAATGGTTTAGAAATACACGGTCGGGCGGAGATAGGTTTATGGCTAACTACCAAAATTTTCACAGGTTAAAGCTTTACGCTAGGGGTGAACAGTCTATACAAAAGTATAAAGATGAGTTGGCAATTAACGGAGACTTATCTTATTTAAACCTAGATTGGAAACCAATTCCGGTAATATCTAAATTTGTAGATATTGTTGTTAACGGGATGTCCCAAAGATCTTACGAGATAAAAGCATTTGCACAAGATCCCGAGTCTTTAAAGAAAAGAACAAATTACGCTGAAAGAATAATGCGTGATATGATGGCTAAAGACTTTTTAGACAACGTGCAAGACACGCTAGGTGTTAATATGTATTCTACTGATCCTGAATCTTTACCTAATGATGTTAAAGAGTTAGGTCTTAAAATGCAGTTAGAATTTAAAGAGTCTGTTGAAATAGCTGAAGAGCAAGCAATAGATACTATATTAGATAAAAATAAATACGACCAATCTAGAAAAAGAGTTTTATATGATTTAGTTGTATTAGGAATCGGCGCAACAAAAACAAATTTTAATCCAACAGAAGGCATTACAATTGATTATGTTGATCCCGCTAGTTTGGTATATTCTTATACTGAGGATCCAAATTTTGAAGATTTGTATTATGTTGGCGAAGTTAAAACTTTGTCATTGTCAGAAGTTAAAAAGCAATTTCCTTATTTAAGCGATCAAGACTTACAAGAAATACAAAAGTTTGGTAATTCGCCTGGCAACTATTTAAGAAATTATGCAGGGGATAACACGGATGATCAAGTTAATGTATTATATTTTGAATACAAAACTTACAACGATCAGGTTTTTAAAATAAAAAGAACTGACACGGGTTTAGAAAAAGCTTTAGAAAAACCAGACACTTTTGCTCCACCGCCAAACGATAATTTTGAAAGAGTAGGTAGAACTATAGAGGTCTTATTCAGTGGCGCTAAAATTCTTGGCCAGAACAAGATGTTAAAATGGGAGTTAGCCGAAAATATGACTAGGCCGTTTGCGGACACTACTAAAGTTAAAATGAATTATTCTATTTGTGCACCTAGAATGTACAAGGGGCGAATAGATTCTTTAGTTAGTAGAGTAACTGGCTTTGCTGATATGATACAGCTAACACATTTAAAGATGCAGCAAGTAATGTCCCGTATGGTCCCCGATGGAGTTTACGTGGATGTTGATGGTTTAGCTGAAGTAGATCTTGGCAATGGCACAAACTATAACCCAGCGGAAGCATTGAATATGTATTTCCAAACAGGTAGTATTGTAGGTAGGTCTTTAACCCAAGACGGAGATATTAACAGAGGGAAAGTGCCTATACAGGAACTGCAGTCTTCTAATGGAATGGCTAAATTATCAGCATTGATACAAACATATCAGTATTATTTGCAAATGATTAGAGACGTGACCGGGTTAAATGAAGCGCGCGATGGAAGTACGCCTGATAAAAACGCTCTGGTTGGTTTACAAAAAATAGCAGCTGCAAATTCTAACACAGCCACAAGACACATATTGCAGGCTCAATTATATATTACGCTATCTACGTGTGAAAATATTGCTTTGCGACTAGCAGATGCGTTAGCATATCCGTTAACAGCTCAATCGCTAAAGCAGTCGATTAGTACTTATAATGTTGGTACTTTAGAGGAATTAGCCACGTTGCAAATACATGACTTTGGTATATTTTTAGACTTAATGCCAGACGAAGAAGAAAGAGCAAAATTAGAAAACAATATACAGACCGCGTTATCTGCAGGTTTAATTGGCTTAGACGACGCTATTGATATTAGAAATATATCAAATATCAAAACGGCTAATGAATTTTTAAAGGTCAGGCAAGCTGAAAAAGCAAAGCGTGATCAAGAGGCACAGCAAGCTAATATTGCTGCTCAAGCCCAGGCAAATTCTCAATTA
>Ga0208298_1001006_pt1 | contig 10876 bp, 9 predicted proteins | sample 14BtaG_FD_184088 | JGI IMG/M metagenome (GOLD analysis project Ga0208298, IMG submission 184088) | Marine viral communities from the Subarctic Pacific Ocean - 14B_ETSP_OMZ_AT15311_CsCl metaG (SPAdes) (version 2) | ecosystem: Environmental > Aquatic > Marine > Oceanic | place: Pacific Ocean... | reverse complement strand
TAGTCTCAACCGCTTTAGCCGTTGCTTTACTCATTCCGTTTTTTGTTTTGATAGTACTCATAGTAATTTATTTGTGTGCATTCGCACGTTTATATTATTTGTATACCGGCAATGTGCATCTTTTTTCCGTTGGTTTTACAAAATCGCAGATGCAAAAAGTACATTTAGAACCATTCTAAATATAGTTTATTGGTTTTCAGTGAGTTAGGTAAATATAATTTTTAAAAATATATTTTTGAAACAAGGCACTACAAAAAGTTTTTGTGTTTGTGCAATAAGTAGAAAGTACTTAATAGTCTACGCAACCCCCCATAAAATTAAGTAATTAATACCATAAAATAAGTGCGAAATTATTTGGTTTTCTCATACTGACCGACTATGACGAGAAAAGAGGGTAAGCTAACTCTACTGAGCGGGGGGAAGGGGCGGGGGGAAGGTGATTTGACGAATGTCAGAAGTACCTTTGGGAATATTGTATAATAATAAATACTATTATTATAATAGTCTTACTTTACTCTAATACTATTATCATAATAAACTTTACTATGGGAGTAAAGTTTATTATAATTAGTTTATTATAATAAGGGGAGAATAATGAAAGACACTGAACATTCAATATTGTATATTCCATTAGAGGCATTCTAAGAGCCTCAATTAAACACTTCTATACAATCATACCAAAACAGTAAGATATGTCAGCTAAAGAACTCCTAATAGCCTTATTGAGCGGAACAATGCCTAAAGGTGATACCAAGTCAGAGATGTTTAAGTTTTACAACTCTATGGTGGGTAAGAGTAAATACTTTCCAAAGCAAGAGAATCCAAAGACTGCTTGTGGGAGTTGTATCCAAAGGGTGAAGACTTCTATTTGGAAATGGTATCATAGTGATGAGACAGCACCAAGCTTTAGTGAGTTAACCTTTACGGGTAGGTTAGGCGCACATAACATTCCATTATACAAGATTACAGATGCCAAGTAAGAGAAACAGTTTCGGGAAAGTAGTCTCGGGTCGCGGTAGCGAACTAACAGACCTTCAGTCAAAGTTCCTTGAGGGGATTCGTGATAATGGTATGGATGCTTCGGGTAAGATTGCTAAGGAGCTTGGTTATACAAACTACTATCGTGATAGAAGAACTACGGGTACAGCTTTTCACAAGGCGTTAATGGAGATAGCCAACTCAGAGCTTAAGAGCATTGAGGCGGCCAAGGGAACGAACCTAACGGCCTTAATTCGTATTAGGGATATGGCGATAGCAAACGATGATATGAAGGCTGCTATGGACGCTATAAAGATTATCAATGATATGCAAGGGTACAAGGCTCCTGTTAAAGTGGAGCAGACCAAGATTGATATTACCGCTACGATAGATTTAACAGCTCCAGACGAAGAGCAAGACTATTTGGATGTAGATGCAGATTAAGCTATACAAACCTACTGAGCCGCAGGTTGACTTCCATCGCCTCGCTCACGATGATAGCCCCTTTATTAGTTGTTTAGTTGCAGGGAGACAAACGGGAAAGACTTTCTATATGCAGAACGATGCAGTGATGAGAGCATTAAACAACCCTAAACACCGAATGTTCTGGGTCAGCCCAATACAGGACCAAGCTAACAAAGTGATGAAGGACATTGAGGGGATGTTCAGTAGCCACCAAGATTTATGGACCAAGATAATCAAGCGTTATGACCGCAAGGCGAATGAGATGTATTTTTACAATGGTTCATTTATTAAGTTTCGCTCTGCTGACAGTGGGGATAATCTTCGTGGTGCCACATTGGATTATATATACTTGGATGAGGCGGCATATATGAAGCTTGACTTCATCAACGAGGTGCTGTTGCCTATGGTTACAAGGACGGGTGGTAAGGTTACTGCGGCAAGTACATTCAACGGACCTAACTGGTTCTATGACTGGTACAAGGAAGGACAGCAAGAAGAGAATTGGGAACAGATTAAGTCCATTAAAAGGACATACCTTGACCTTGATGATGACAATGTAGCTAAGACCGTACTCGGTATTAAGAAGAGTATGACTAAGGCGCAGTTTGACCAAGAGTTCCTTTGCAAGCCTGTGAGTGCTAATGCCTTGTTCAGCAATGTTGAGGACGCTGTTGTAGATAAATTAGATACAAGATGTGAGAGAACCTACATAGGAATGGATATTGGTGTGGCACAGGATTATACAGTGCTTACAGCGATGTCTGATGACTACAGGGTGATTGACATAGACCGATTCAATTACAAGGAAGAGGGAATGGACTACGAGGAGTTTAAGGCAAGGATAAAATCATTCTACCTAAAACACGACAGGAACTTAGCTGCTGCATACTTTGAGGTAAACAATAACGACCTGTTGTTTGATGACTTGACAGATGACGATAGGCTCTATAAACTTATACCCTTTACAACCTCAGCACAGAGTAAGCCCGAGATTATCCGTAACCTCATCAAGTTGTTTGAGGATAAGGTGATTAAGATACCTAAGAACACGGATTTAATAAAGGAGCTTTACGACTTTAAGTCTAAGCGGAACGCTATTACAGGTAACCTACAATTCTCCAACACCGATGGCAAGCACGATGATATGGTTATGAGCTTGGCAATCTGTGCGTATTGTGCGGCAGAAGAACAGGACGGTGGAGTAACTTTGTTTTTATGATTACATTCAGACAGCACATTAAGCTAATGAACTTTCTTGGTTCGGGAAAAACAACTGAAGATTTTATATTGAGTTTAAACGATATAGAAAAAATAAACTTTATTGCTTTCTTTGAAGAAGTGTATCCTGTTCAAGATAATATGCTTGGTGATGAAAAGTTAAATGAAGAAAAAAAAGTTTACTCGGATGTGAACTCATTAGTCCTTGGTCAGTTTATAATGCTTGAGCAAATAATAACGGGCAAGACTAAATTGCCAGACCACCTAATTGACCTTGAAATAGCCAAGTTGATAATACGTCCAAATCAAGATGAGGTATTTGACAATGAAGATGTCTCTAAAGAGTCGGACAACCAAGATTATATATTAAACTCCGATGTGAGAAGGGTGTACTATGTATTAAACACCTATATAGACAATAGGAATAAAATACTATTTGAGGATTTTGCAGGTGTTTTTTACGAGGCTAATGACGAGGATGAGGAAGATGAGTCTGAAGATGTCGGTTCTGATATGGTGTTCAACCAGCAATGGTATTGGTACTCTATAGTTCGTACGCTTTCGGGTGAAGATATACATAAGTACGAGCAGACCTATATGCTGCCTATGAGAACTGTCCTTCCCGAGATGTCTTACTTAGCGCAGAAAAGCAAGATTGAAGCAGCTAATCATCGTCAGCAAGAGGCAATGCGTAAATTGTAAATTTAAGAAAGGTTTATATGAATAATCTGACAGAGCTTTACGGTAAGATAAAGTCTTTTGCTGATGACCACAATATGGTTAATGAGTTCTTCGTAGCTAATACAGAAGAAGATTTAAACAACCGAGAGTTTAACTTTAAGACCTTGGCACTCCTTCTTCTTGAAGCTAATATATCAAGAGATTTAAACTCTCCTATATATACACTTGACTTTGGAGCAATTGTCATAGATAAGATTGGGGAAGATGATGATTTAGAATCAATAATGTCTTCAGAGGAAAACCTTTTTGTTATTGGTCAGCTACAAGACTACCTCATACAAGAAGGCTATGATGTTGATTTTGGTGAAGTAGAACTTGTCTCGGCTATGGGAGAAGAGTATAACATAACCTCAGCAATGAGTGACTTTAGCGTAGTTCTTGCTCGCAAGCCTTATACGAGAGGTATTGACTCTTAAAGCATATGACTCGCAAGCAGTATGAAAATCAAATACGATTAATAGCAGTTTCAGAAACCTCAAGGGCATTCAGAAAGTCAGCTATAATAAAAGCTATTGTAAAAATAGCAAAGCAAAAGAACCACATTGCCTCGGGACAACTTATTAATCCATCTGAATCAAACTCAATAACACCTAACGCTGATGATAGATGGCTTGTTCCTAATGGAAAAAAAGCTGTTATCGTAAGGGTTTATGGAATCAAAGAAGGTGTTCCATCCTCTGTTAGAATTAAAACACAATTAAAGTACGGAGTTGATGAAAAATATTATCAACTAACTACACACTCTAAAAAATTAAAACCTTTCCCTAAACCTAAAGACGTACTTGTAAGTATTGATAGATTAGAGGACTGGATAAAACAAAAATCTTCACGAGGGCTTTCGTTTAAACTTCCAGATAGAGGACAGGGTAGAAAAAAAGAAACGAGACCAATGGACCCGAGTAACCCTATTGATGTGGGTAGGGTCGCATTTGCTATTGCCAACGGGATTAAAAAAAATGGAATTAAGAATAGGTCAAACTTTTTTAATCCTTTTGAATATAAGAACACAGGAGTTAAGGCTACTTTAAGCAAGGCTGAAACAAGGATAAACGATAGACTTACCGAGCTTTTTACAAGCGAAGCAACTATTTCTATTGACAGATTAATTGAGACACTATAATGGCTACAACACAACAAAGCATAGATAAGCTTAACAAGTATACTGAAAGGTTAGAGCTTTTAAATAAACAGCTTGAGGATGTAAATAAAAACACCAAAGAGTACAAGAGGCTAACGGCTGAGAAGAATAAGGTGGAACAGAAAGCAGAAAAGGCATCAAAGGAGCTTTCTAATGCCCAGGGCAAGCTTTCTTCTACTCTTAAAAATCACAAGCCTTTAATTGACAAAGCAAACAATGCACAGAAAAGGTTTAACAAAACCACTTCCGACGGAACAAAAGTAACTAAAGGATTTTTTAGTAAGCTTAAAACAGCAATAGGCACTTTGTCAAGGTACGCATTGGCATATGGACTTATAAACACTGCACAAAGAATATTCTCTGAGCTAACTGTTAAAGCATTTAAAAGAGCTGTAAACTTGGAAAAAGCTCTTGCTGATGTTGCTGCAATCGCAGGACTTACATCTTCTGAGATGTTAAGATTAAAAAACACAGTTTTTGAAGTAGCGGGAGTAACTTCGCTTACAGCCACGGAAGTTGTTGAACTTCAAAAGCAATTAGCAAAACTTGGTACCTCGGTATCAGACATAGAGAAATTAACAGAGCCTGTTGCTATATTATCTCAAGCACTTGGAGAGGAACCTGGCGGTGTAGCTGCTACTTTAAAAAAGACTCTTAATCAATTTCAAGCAACGACAGAGGAGGCTAATAGGTTTTCCAATGCGCTGGTAGGTGCTGTAAATGAAACTGCATTGTCTCTAAACGACCTTGGTACAGCTCTGCAATATGTAGGTCCTCTTGCTGCACAGTCTGGTGTTTCTTTTGAACAAACATCATCCCTGTTAGGTATTCTTGCCGACAATGGATTCCGAGCCTCACGAGCAGGTACTGGATTGCGTAATGTTTTGCTTGAGGCTGCTAAATCTGGTAAACCAGTAGTAGAGTTCTTGGAAGAGCTTTCTGAAAAAAACTTAGATGTAGCCAAAGCAACAGAAATTTTTGGTAAAAGAGGAGCCTCTGCTGCTATTGTTTTGTCAAATAATATAGATAAATTTAAACAACTTTCCGTAGAACTTGAAGATTCAAGTAGATTGTTTTCTGCCAATGCTAAACAAATGTCTTCAACACAAGGTCAGTTAGATTTGCTTTCTTCAGCATACGATAAATTTTCAACAAAAATAGGCGAAGCTTTTATAAAGACAGAGTTGTTTATAGGATTGTTAGGTATTCTTGACGGAGAAGCCGCTGCTACCGCAAGGGCATATAAGGCTATTGCAAATGCAAGTGGTGACGCAGCAGACGCAATTGAAGAACTGGTAGTATCTCAAAGAAATTATAACGAGGGTGTAAACAGAGTTGTTCCCGATATACAGATTCTTAACACAGCATTTGACGCACTGGGCAATCAAGCAGAAGTTTCAAAAGAAAAATTTATAAATGCTTTTCAGCAGGAAATAGAAAAAACTGGTGACTTAAGAGAAGCTTTGATAAATCTAACTTGGAACCCAACTTGGACTGGAGAAATAGAGCAGGCAGCAGGAGCTATATTAAAACTTTTAAAATTAACAGGAGATAGAAGTAAAGGCCTTGACAATTTATACATAGCTCAAGAGGCAAATAATGATATCGTAAAAAAGTTTAATTCAGAATATGCTGAACTATCAGCGTTAACTAAATCTGGAGTTGAGGTAGATAATGAATCTTTATTGCTTAAAAAGCAAATAGGTGAAGAAATAGAAAAACTTGGTAAAGAAACTTTTGAATTAGGTAAGAAAGGGAAGGACCTTAATGAAGATGATAAAGAAAGTTTTGAAATAATAACAAAAAGAATTGCAATATTAAAGGAATTGCAAAACAGTATTAATGGATTGTCTGTAGATGAAGACACTCTTGCTGATAAAAGAAAGAAGGCGGATAAAGAGGAGCAGGGTAGGTTAAAGACAGAGCTTTCTGATTACATAGAAAGAATTAAAGAAACCGAAAAAGTAATTGGAGAGTTAAGAGTAGAGGTTGGAGAAAGCGCATTCCCTACTCAAGTTGATTTGCTTGATGGATTCTTTGGCGGAGCAGAGGATGTGATTGCAGAAGCTACAAAAAGATTTGGCGCAGATTCTAAGTTTGTTAAAGACTTAGTGAAAACACTTAGGGATACCGCAGATGAGGTTAGTATTCAGTTGCCTAAAGAAGTAGGTGAAACTATAGACTTAGCTGCTAAGGGTGTGTTTGGAGTAGACGGTGTTGATTTAGCGCAGTTAGAACTTGCACCTATATTTGCACCAGAAAAAGCAAAAAGCCTTGCGGATAAAATAAGAGAAGCATTTAAAGATGTTAAACTTGCAGATGTAATTGCTGAGGGGTTAGATAAAGCGGCAGAGTCCATAACTGAGTTCAATGCAGTCGCTTTAGAAAATACTAAGGGTAGACTTGAAGCTGAGAAGAGTGCTATAAGCAATCGTTATGAAACAGAGAATGATATATTAAAGTCTCAGCTTGATAATCAGTTAATTACAGAGTCTCAGTTTAGGGTTAAGCAGCAGGAGCTACAAAGAGCTAAGATAGCTGAGGAGAATGATATTGATAAAAAGATATTTGAAGCAGAGAAAAAACAAGACAGACAGAATGCCACTACAGATTATCTGCAATCTTTAGCATCTATCATACCGAACCTTATTATATATGACAAGGAAGGTAACCCTGTAAGGCTTGCTACTAAGTATGCTGTATCAGCAGGACTTACTACAGCAGCTTACGGTGCGGAGTTAGCTGCTATTGGTCAAAAGACAATTCTTTCCAAAAAAGTTTGCTGAAGGGGGTATGGTTAGTGGACCATCACACGACCAAGGTGGTGTACCGTTTTCAGTGCAAGGTCAAAGTGGTTATGAAATGGAAGGCGGTGAGTACGTCATAAATAAAAGAGCTACTGCTATGCACCGAGATTTACTTGACCGCATAAACAAGAGTGGTATGACAAGACCAAGAGCTGGAAGCTATAAGTTTGCTGAAGGAGGTTTAGTATCTTCACCATTGAATGAAAGTGTAGATTACCTAAAGGCTATTGCAGAGGCTACTACCTCAACAGCTATAGGCGTAAGTAAGCCTGTAAGAGCTTATGTTGCAGACAAAGACTTGCGTGGTAACGCTACAGAACGTAGAATTAGAGATAGAAACGATAGAATATAATGGCTGATTTAGTATTCAAACAAGGCATAGCAGCACAATACAATGCTGTGGCTTTAGATAAAACAAGCGATAACACTTTAGAAGAAATATCTCCTACAGGTAATTACCAAGCGAGGGACGTTGTTAAAATCGTGTATACCGATGTATATGAGAAAGCTGTTTATGGGGTTTGTACAAATCCAGTTAGGGGCGAATTTACATTTGATGAGAATATCTACCCTGTAGGACCTTCGGGAATAACGGCTACTATATTTAAGTACAACACCACGGATGTATACGAAACAAGTATTTATAGAATAGGTGTGGATGTAGAGAACGGATTGTACTCAAAGGCGTATAATCAATATGCATCAAACATATCTTATTCTCTTATCATACCTGTTAAAAGAGACACATACTTTGGCGGAGCATCAACTGTAATAACATCTTCCGATGTTGCGTTTGCAGACCTATGTGATAGCAAGGCATATGGTGTAGGATTGTCAGACATATCGTTAGATACACTAAACAACAAGTTTAAGTCTTCATTAGAATTTAATATCGCAACTCGTTAATATGGAGTTTAAGTTAGAGATTAGCAGGACCAACTTGGCCAACAGCTATTATGAAGTTGACCTGTTTCCAGAGCAACAATTGGAATATGATTTAGATTTCTACGACAGCGTAGAGATTGACAAGGTTAAGTTACCTTTCTATACTAAACTTCGTATACCGCTAACAACTAACAACAAAGCATCTAACAGGTTTGACTTTGAGCCTATAACATCTCCTGCATTAGACTTCCCAAAGGATGACTTCTACTTTAAGATTACAATATACGGAAGCAGCTCAACAGAGATAGCGGGTATACTTAATGTTGTTTCTTTTGAATACAATTCAGCACAATCTTATATTGAGGTAGAATTAAAAGACTACCTGTCAAAGTATCTTGCTCAAGTTAAGGACACTAAACTTGGTGAGCTATATACGGACAACTATTACACAACACGACACACTTTTCAAGATTTTAAAAAGCTTGTTGCTTTCGGTGGTGAAGCAGGAACAAGAGGAGTAAACCCAGACTATACTCGTCCTATCTCGTTCCCATACATTGACTTTTGTAATGATGTAGATGGTAAGTTCGGATATGGCGCAAGGCAGTTCCTTGAGTACGGAACAGGTATTGATAGAACAGGTATTATGCCTGTGTTCTCTGTAAAGGGCTTTTTACAATATTTAACAGCATACATAAGCTCTGCTGCCTTCCCACTTCGGGTAGACTCAAAGTTATTTGAGTTAGGGGACTATGCTTCCACCCCAGCATTCGCTGATTTTGAAGCGGAGAAGTTGCATATGGTTATACCATCACAGCTTCTTGCAAAAGAGGATGTAAACAGAAGAAACTTCTTTGTTAGACAAGCACCTGCTTGGTCTGGAACTAATCAGTCCTTGAACTCCTGTGAAGACCTTAATGGAAATACAAAGCTCATACACACCCAGTGGTTTGGCAATATGGAGACTGCGGGTAACTACGGGACTGATGCTGAAGGCAATCCATTATATGACACTCAAGACTGGGGAGCTGAAAAAAGAATGGGTTTTTACCCTGCTGATTTAGATGACCAAGGAGATTACTTCTTTGATGGTATACGAGGCTTCTTTTGTCCTAAAGTATCTTTTAATGCGGATATAAAACTTAACTCTGGCGGTACATCTGTTTCAATAGAGAGGCCGAAGTTAGAAATACCCGTGGTAGGTGAAGACAAACTTGTAGAAGCTATATATACAAATACCTCAACAATGAGGTTCAAGGTGTATGTAGGTGTTTATGAGGATGGATTTATGGCAAAGAAAATACCTTTGCAAGATTCTCAAGGAGATGATATTATTTTAACAATGCAGAATGTCTATGCTACGCAGCAAGGTAATTCAAACAAGGGAAGCAACGCTGACCCATATGATTACTTTCAGTGTGAGGAAGGACACGAGGACCACGGAGTTATATTTTCAAATGGTGCTATATGGCAAGACGTTATTTGGTTTGAAGACTTCACAGCATACTTCCCTCAAGACCAAGAGATGTTTATCAATGGCGGAAGTAGATATGGCGTAAACTATTTTATTGAACCTTTAGACGGAGAGCTTGATGTTCGTTATGCAACAGCTTATCAACACGGAGGTAGCCACCATACGGCAACAGCATTCGCGCAAAGTTTGTTTAGTGTAGGTCAATTGAGAAAATTGGTAACAAGAATGTCAAGCTACGCTTCTTTAAATATTAAATTTAATTCTAATGCTGATACTCTTTTGTATGAACTTACAGATGAGTTTATAATTAGCGATTCTATAAATCAAACTTGTCCTTTAAATGTATCAGAAATACTTACAGCTCTTCTAAAAAGATTTGACTGTGGGCTGTTCTATGAGTTTGATGTAACTACTTCAGAACACGTTCTTCGTGTAGACCCTCTATCAATCGTGAGAACGGGTAGTCAAAACATAAATAGTCTAATAGACGATTTAAAGTCTGTAAGGATTAGTAATGGAGGAGATAAGGTCAAGTTGCTTGAGATAAACAATAAAGACTATGGTCTATACTTTGACGATTTAAATAACGATGGTACAACTATAGGCTCTACTCTACAGGAGATTAATCCAGAAGGCATCGTAGAGATTAAGTTTGACCTTAAGTCTTCTATATACTATCGTTCTGTTTGTGGTGCTGATGCTTCAGATATGGATGGTAATCAAAACTTTCAGAACGGAGCGTTTAGTGAGAAAGAGCTTGGTTTTACAGCAAACATATTTACGAAGAACAAAGATGTAGGTTTAAGATTTGCGTATTTAGACAAACCTTTATTTGCAAGCAATCTAAAGAAGCCTTTCATTAAGTTAAAGGGCAACGACCAGAGTGGCCAAATGATTACAGAAACAGAGCGTATATACATAGACGTTTCTACACAACACACCTTTAACGGAAGATTGTTTCCTTACAACACAGCGGGGTGGAGCCTTATGTTTGAAGATGAAGAAGGTGAAACAACGGATACCTATAATAGAATTTTCGCTACCTCTGAAAAGATACTACAGAGTGAGAACCCTCGCATAGAGTTTGATATGGTTGTGCCTACATCTAACCTTGCTTCATTAGACTTCTTCTTACAGACCTTATCAGCTACAAGGATAACTCCAGGCGGA
>Ga0208298_1000996_pt1 | contig 10927 bp, 16 predicted proteins | sample 14BtaG_FD_184088 | JGI IMG/M metagenome (GOLD analysis project Ga0208298, IMG submission 184088) | Marine viral communities from the Subarctic Pacific Ocean - 14B_ETSP_OMZ_AT15311_CsCl metaG (SPAdes) (version 2) | ecosystem: Environmental > Aquatic > Marine > Oceanic | place: Pacific Ocean... | reverse complement strand
ATGACTGAAAGTCCTGGACTTCTTCGAGAGCGGGCTGACTGGATTCCGATTGCTTTTGAGGGTTGGATTTTAATGATGCAATTTCTGATTTAAGTGTTTCGACTAACTCTTCGCTAGATTTACTGCGGGCGGTCAAGCGGTTCACCTGTTTCAGAAGTTTACCAACAGCTTTAGACTGTGGTTCATTGTCCCCCGATTCTTCAGTGGACTCCTCCTCTTCTGCTATCTCTTCCGTTTCCTCCTCCTCTGATTCCTCAGATTCGGTTGACTGTAAAAGAACATCTGTATCCTGGTCGGTTTCCGTATCTGTGGGCTGAGTCTCGGACTCGGCGGTCACCTCGGATTCCTGTTTCGCTTCACTCTCCTCAACTTTGTCAACGAATGATGCCGTCAACTCCTCAAGGGTCGTAATGCTTTGCGTTTGTGTTTCTGCTTCTGTTGTAGCCGGAGCCTCGCTTAATTCTGTATCTGCCATATTTTCTCTGCGTTTGGGAAGTTCGCACTCTTGCGTTTTCTGCGGACCGAAATGGTTCGCCATTTCCAATTATGACAGGGGGGCGGATAAAATTTTCAGGGAGTTTTAAATATGTCCCAGTTTTCCCGATATTTTTCGTGCTTTCCCTTCGATTCGGGGTTATCAGGCGATAAACTAATTGTAATTGCGTTGTTAATCTCTAAGCACGGGATCAAATACCAAACTCCAATTTTGGCACAAAAACAGGCCACCACATCGACTTTTGTGCAATCAATTGAAGTCCGATAAGTTCGGCCTGAGCTAGTCGAAATTTTATAGCGGCCAAAAGTCCCATCTTTCCTCTTACAAGCAGAGGGTTTAGAGCTTCCTTTAATTTGGATTTTGTAAATTCTGCCAGCCATGTTTTGGACTAGGCAGTCTACTGGCAAATAGTCCCCCAAGGGTGTAAATACATCTAAATCGTGGCGAAGAGCTTCAGTGAAAAAAGCCTGTTCATAAATATACCCGACTTTTTTATTCTTCGAGGTCATCTAGAGCGATGTCGGAATCGAACTCAATCACTTCTTCATCCATCCACTCTTCGATATCGGTTAAAGCTATCTTCGCCATGTCGGTGTCCTCGATGTCGCTCTCTTCGAGCCAGCGATTCAGCAAGGCCCGATGTTCGTTTTTAAACTGCTGGTGGGGCGTCAGTTTCGGCATTTTCCAAGCTTTCAATTATTCGGGATAACCCAGCAATTTCACCACTTAGTCGGGCGAGTTTTTGCGGATTATCGACATGAGTGTAGTCCTGAAAATCGACTAGGCACATATCCCGTTGTTCACGGATAAATTCTTTAATGGTAAGCCATTCGGTCTGTTCGCCGAGGCCGTTAATCGCATCACCTAGTGTCATTTTTTCCTTCTTATTGGTTTAACTCTTCTTCCCATGCCAACCTTCGATTTTTCCGCCTTCTTCCGTTTCAATTGGCTTTTGCTCATCTCTGATTTTAGCTTGGGCGTTTTACTCGAAACTCTCTTTGTCGGGCGGCAGTATTCATTCGCCTTACCCTGTCCGCATGGTTTTCCGGTCCGTGTATCTTTCCATTTCTCAGCACCCCATCTTTTTAATGAAGATCCAGCCGTAGACTTCTTGACCTGTCCCTTGGACTTCCGGCACTTGGCAATCTGTTGCGATGCTCGGGCGGATGGAAATACCTTTACCCGAGCCTTTACCTTTTTATAGCAAGCGTCCTTTGGCATCTTACCACTTCTTACAGGACCAATATCCCGCCGTTAGCTTTGACTTTTTCTGATCACAACTATGCCTTGCACGAAAAGACTTACGGGCAGATGGGTTAGACTTTCTGATCTTCATCTTAGCATCCCCATAGCGAATTGTCTTCTGCTTACCGCCTTCAGATGCTCGCACCACAAATTTCTTAACCCCATACCCAGCTTCACCCTTTCGGATTCTTCTTGGGCTGTTAACCTTACTTGGCCTTCCGAGTGCTTTTCTTGGCATAGCTTATCTTTTTACCCGATTTCTTGGCGGCGGCTTTAGCTTTAGCCATTCCTTTGGGCGTGTACGAATAATGTTTTTTTCCTACTTTTGGCATAATATATTTCCTTTTAGTTAAGCGGCCATCGATGTACCTGGTACATTACCAGGAGCAGTACCTAGCTGTCCAATTAGCGCGTTGCGATTCTGTGCTTCCATTTGTTCGAGCTGACCCGCATATGTCTGAAGCCTCTTCGCAAAGTTTTCGTCCTCTTGCATACGATTTTGAACATCGGTCGCTGGCACTTCGGGAGTTCCTTGCAAGTACTGCTGAAGAACCTGTAGGCGAAGTTGAGAATTTACCCCTTGCTGTGGTGCATTAACCACTTGCCCCGAGAATATCTTAGCAATATCGGCAGAAGTTTCCTTAATCTCCTTGTCAGTTGCCTCTTCTGCTGGGGCGATCAATTGACCGGCTAGATTAGGATCGATTGCTTCAAGCACTTTACGAAGGTAAATGTCATACCGAGCTTGACCCTGTCTGTCATACTGCGACATTAATTTACCAACTGTATCCAACTTCTGAAGAACCTTCTCTTCATCCTGGTTCATGCTGTTCCATGTAATATTAAAATCATAAACCTCTGCCGTTTCATCGAGCATGAGCATGGCACCCTGTTCATTATTGGTGACTCTGAACCATATCTGCGGACCGCCATAGGTTCTATCCAAGCACCATACACGATTTAAAATCTGTTTGAATCCATTGAGCCATTGGTTTACGAGGTGCTGTCTGATGCTGTTTGCTTCAACTGCGTCTTCGGGTGATGTTGCTCGGCCGGTTATCTTGTTGGCGAGTTGTCTTAACTGCATCTCCACCTCCATCGAGGCGGGGGAGTAGCGAGGGATTTCAACGAATCCAAACTCTCCCCTTCTGCGAACTGGAATCTGCGCACCCGGCCCGATCCGTTCGGGCTTCCGGCCAACGACATATTCTGCGGCTGGCATTGTACTCATTGATGCACGGTCACGCCGACTATCGAGTTCTGTTTTCACGGCCTGTTGGTAAGACTTTAAAAGTTCAGGATATCCTCGGGAATCGAGTAGGCGGTGATTTAAGTTTTCACGAGTGATACAAACGAATGGATAACGACCTTCATCGTATTCCATCGGGCTATGAAAACCATGCCCTTCCGCCTCATCTGCCCAGCAGGTAATCGTGCAAATAGGTACATCATCTTCATCGAGTTCCTTACGATAAGTTGTAATTACTCGAACCATACCTTCGTAATTCTGTGTTCCGTAAAAGTTGCCAGAGTCGTAAGACATTAAATCAGTCGAATAACTTTCATCCGCATAAAAGCCTTTCGAGTTTTCGAGGACTTCTTCGATCCATTTTTTGTCCCATCCCTCATTAACTTTCTGCATGAGAGCTTCGGGAGAATAGTAGTGGATGCAATGAATTGACCTGGCAGATTCTAAATCAATTACATTAGAATCGATGATTATTTCTCTGCCTAATTCATAAGCTTTAATTGCCGGTCGATTGACTACCGCCTTTTCAGTCGGGATTTTTGCCTGACCAGTTTTGCGAAGTTCGTTAATCATCTTCCTGACTCTTCGCTTTTTCAGATTAGGAAATAGCGGGAATAACATCTCCTCGACTCCCTCTTTCATTTCGGGATCTTGGATCGCCATTGCCAACTCGGGACTCATTTGGGCAATCTCTTCCAAGCTGATATCCTTAAATACTCGAGTGGTTTCACGCTTCCAGTAAGTGCCGAAAAAGGTGATTCCATTCTGTAATAAATAGTTGGCTCCGATGGCGGCCTCCCGAGGGAGTTCCGTCATTGAGTTCATCCGCCACTTCAAAAATTCGCTTACCATCTTCGCACTGCCAATGTCGGAACTCTCTACGGGAGCGGCTACGAGGTTGGCTTGTGATAACGATTGAGAAAGGAGGGCTACATCTCCATCAATTAAGGGATTAATCAAATTTGCCTCAAGGTCGCTGGCTCCGTCCCAAGGAAATGCCTCCGGTCCGTTCTTCTTTCCGCTTTCATCCTTGCCCGCCCATTCGTTAAATCGACACTCCCTACCTTGCTCGGCTTTGTCCATCCAAAAGGAGAGATCCGCTTTTGCATCATCGAACTCCTTCTTTATGGCATCTATATCCGGCCCTTTTTCGCTAAATTCCTGAATTTCCATGTTTAACCCCACATTCTAACATTATTTTTTTAAGTTTTTTCAGAGCTTCTTTTTCGACTCTGTGGACTGCCACGATTGGCACTCCGATAAATTCGCTAATTTCCTTGAGAGTATGCGTTTTCGGGTCTCTTCCCGTATCCATTGCCGCCAATCCCTCTTCGACCACCATTTCTCTAAGCATGGCATCGATCCTCTTTTCCTGTTGCTCATACGATTCGATACAGATCATCGTCTCCTTCGACCTTTTTGACATAGATTTCGCTCTTTGGAGGATGATTGGCTTCTGGTCTCTTAACGCACCTTGCAACGCCTTCCCGATCATCAAAGTGAATGAGCATAAGGCGGGGATTTGGGACGAGTTTTAGCACCCTCGCCTTTTCTATCTGCTTTGCCGGTGGAGCGGGTAAAGCCACTTCCCCGTCCGAGTCCTCGATCCAAATCCCCCGACAGGTTGAACGAGGGATGCCTAATTGCTTGCTGATCTTCGGCCAACTCATTCCAGTCTTCCGCAAAACTACCACATGGTCCCTCTGCATCTTTGACCACTTTTTTACTTTTCCCATAATTAATACCCTCCTCCGCCTGTTGAAACCATTTCCTCCTCACTGAAATATTCGAAATTACCGATGGAAAAATACCTGGCTAAATCGACAAAATCCTTACTCGGGTTTTTTAAATCACCAGGCTGATATGCTTGCATACAACTTATGAGATTTTGGCACTCATCGCTAAACATCAATTTAGGCTTATTATCCAAATCCATCTCTTTTTCCCGATCCCATGCTAATAAATTATTGATTGCCTGAAGTCCTGTTTCGATATCGAGTGCTTCGGCGGGCTGAACGATGATATCTTCATCCGATAAATCGTCTATAATGTTGGAAGATCCTTCCGCTTTCTGATAACTTGCCGCCCCAAGACGAGGGTCGATTATGCGGATGACCTCCTTATCGCCACAAATCTTCTCCATTCGTCTAATCTCATCGGCATAATCCTTTAATCCGTACCCGTTCGGTTGGGCCGCCTCGCCAGCGGATAGTTTATCCTTTGTCAGATCAATCCATCCACCCCATGTGTCGAAGTCAGGGAACTCCTTAACTGCCCATGCGACCCCATGAGGATCGATGGCAAAGAGGACCATTGTCCAAGGTTTTGCTCCCGCCGGATCGATGGATAATACCCAATTTGCTTCGGAGAAATCGGGCAGTTTCTCAGATGTTACGAAGTTTTTGTCGGTAAGATTGGGAAATATTGCCCTAGACTGCCTCACAGGGACTCCATATGCCCGACAAAGAATCGTTTCCCTCTTCTCACCCTCCAATTGATTCTTCATGGCCGCCCAACCTCCAAAGGGATTCGCCTCCGTGTGGAAATAAACCACTGAACTGGCTTTGCGGATGGGCTGTTGGACGAGGGGGACTTCTTCGCCGTCTAATAGGTCCGCTTTTGCCGATTCGACTGTTCTCGCTCCAGTTAGCATACTCTTTACGACCGAGTTCCATCCGTCTACTGCGGTGAAGGATATTAAGCCACTTGCTGGGCGAACTACTCCATCATGTGGACTCTCATGGGATCTTGTTACGCATCTAAACCTGAGCGTATTCACCCACGACATTGGCACCAATTCGTCAGCCCAAAATCCAATGTTGTGGGTGCCGGCTACCGGTGGAGAGGGACATCCGATTTCTCCACCCTCGATTGTACTGATGTCCTGACTCCAATTCCTAAAGATGCACTCGGACCGATTAGGCAGAGTAAACTTTGAGGCCGTAAAGCCATTACGAAGGCTGTACATCACATATCCAACCTTACCTCTGCCCAACGATTTTAACTCCTTTGGAAGGTATTTAAATACGAGCTTTTGCTGAAATTGAATCGAATTTGCCGATGTTTCCGTTAAACACCAAATAATTGTGCCTGGATTCTCAACTAAAGTCTGAACCACTCTCTTCGCACAAAGTTCGGACTTGCCTGCTCGGTTGCCTCCCATAAGCAGAATTTCCGAGTGTGTCTTCAGTTCCTTATCCGCTAATTTCCATGTATCGAGTTCAAAGCCATGCCGGTAGGGATCATCGAGTTCGAGCTTGATCGCTTCCTCCCTTTTCTCCCAGTATGCGAGGATTGACTCGGGGGACATGGACAGCATCTCCGATTTTGTCAGAGGCGGGAGAGCGGGGTGCGGTGTCCAGGATAATGCCATTGACACGATTGTAACATTTTTAGAGGCTGGTGGTACGCAATTGGTGGAAATTTTTTTATGGGCTACAATCGGTCTCGGTGATCGGCGGGCCGCGAAATCCGACCCCCCTCCCCCCCTGTCGGTGACACAAATCGCATAAAAATATTAAATATATGCGTTTTTATTATCGTTCTGCATAGTTTTTAACAAAATCGTGTTCGTAGAATAATGATTATGTCTAATTGTACTTGCCAAAATGCTTATTGATAATTCATTATCATAGTACTGCACCGATTAATTTCATGCCGACTAAACGACCAAGAAAAGTAGAATATGCTGAGAATCTTCCAGCGAACCTGAAGACCGAGGATGTATGCCCATCAGTTTGGACCGGCCAACAGCTATTCGATAAAAGACCCAAGGACTACGCTAAGGTAGTTCAGATGTTAGCCCAAGGGGCAACAGTCTCATCGATAATTAAAGCGTGTAAAGTCTCACCGCATACAGTTGCAATCGTTCGATCTCGTGAGGCAGATGCTCTGAAGGACTCTAAAAAGCATTTAAGAGCCTTAATCGGAACTGCTACCCATCTTGCCGTTGAAAAGCTCATAACAAAACTTAACGATGATGAGATACCGAATGGAGTCCTACCAATAGCCACCGGTATCTTAATCGATAAGCATCGCCAGTATGAAGGTGAACCTACTCAAACCATCGAAGTGAAGAAATCTTTATCCCTCGATGAGATCCGAGCCGAGCTGGCTAATCTGAAGGATGAGAAGGTAGTCGATGCTGAGATTACTGATGTGGAATCGTAATTTTTTTCGTTTCTTAGCTCGTTAATTACTAGCCACTTACAACATTATTAAAAATAAATGTAAATTATATCTTGCTTTTATGTAAAGATAATCTAGATTGAGGGCATGGATAACACTACAGATATAGACGATATGTTCGGCGGAGAAAATTACCAGGTTATAACTTCAGCCGACATATACAACATTAACGCAACTTCCTCTAAGGATGCACAAGCTAAAGTTTTAGCTAAACTAAAAGATGGAGAGCAAATAGTCGCAGTAGAGCATCCGACTTTAGCTCAAGTTGAAGTCATTGACGAAGAAGGATATCGTTTAGCTTGCGAATAATGACCAATAACCCAATACACAGTTTCATCAAAACAATCGCCGATATTGACTCGGAGGTAGTATTCGCAACCAAGGCCGCTCCAAAGAACGATGTCGAAGGTTTATTCTTTAATATGCTTATGAGCCGAGCCGATGGATCTTTCATGGGTAATGTGAAAGAGTTGGCAGAACGGATGCCTGAAGAGCATTCCAGTATTGTCACGACAATCGTTTCCTATCTCCAGCGAGTATCCAAAGAAGAGGAGATTAATTAATGACCGATAAAAAACAATGGGGTGGAAAACGCCCAAACCAAACAGGCCGACCTCCGAACCGCAAAGGAGTCAAACGAGTCCAATTTCATTGCATGATCGATCCAGCTACCAGGGATCAGATTAAGCATATCTCCGAGCAGAAGAAATTATCTGCTGGACAAATCATTGACGAGTGGGCTGAAGGTAGCAAGACAGAATAGCCTCTTAAAGCCCCGTAGAGGACGCTCAGAGCGTTTTTACCCTCCAACCTATATAATCTACCACGCTAGGGTATAAGACAGCCAATCCCTCCATTCCTCTGAATGCCCGATTTGCTGTGATTGACCGGCTACCAGCCTTATCGGTTATCTGATAATTATCTTTATACCTCTTAGACGGCATTGGATTTATATCGAATGGCCTCTTTGCTGTGATTGATCGATGGATATATTTACACCTCTTTAACGGTATTGCTGGTCGAACTGATTAACCTGGTCGATGCTTTCCATTTTTAATCTATTATCCGAATGAGCTTGTAGGCTGATAATGTAGTGGTTGCGGTTCACCGCTGGCCGGTGGCGGGCTTATCCCAATAGGCCGGCTTGACGGCCTTTGGGTAAGCGCGAGCTACCACTACTTACAGCCTGTCTTTCCACTAGTAGTAGTAGTAGTATATATATAGTTCACCTACTACTACTCAGATTCTACTGAGTTAGTACACTATCCTATCGCAATTTGAGCTTGGCAGAGTATATATTTTCGATCCCTCTACCGCCTTTCTGAACATCAATTTTGCCTCTCAGAAGCTTTAAAATGTTATTCATTCGTTCCTTGGTGACTTCATTATTCGTCAAATCCTGAAGCTGTAAACGCATAACATTGAATCCTTCGATCTGACCTTTTTCCAGCAATCCGAGTAATTTTTCAGCTAGGCTTTCGTTTAACTTTTTGGATTCTGCGGCCTGTCCAGGCTTTCTCAGATTGGGATCGAGGTCGGGCTTATGGATGAAGTTCGGCCAAGAGAATTCGACTACCTGTTTATCGGGGGTGGGAAAGTTTCTGAGCGTACCTTCGAGGACTAGGTGATATTCCTCTTCGTGGGGGGTGAGGGTAAGGATGGCATCGGGATCTCTTGCGAATACTCCTGAACCGCTTGCTCGGTCGATATGATCGGTTTCTGCTTTATTCCCTTTTGAGAAGTGGTGGGCATAGACGAATGCACAGCCTAACTGCTCGGAGAATTGTTCCATTTTATTGAGGACCGCGGAGACTGAGCCGGCATCATTCTCATCGTATTCCCCGCCTAATTTATAAAATGGATCGACAATTACGAGGTCGGGATCGAAGTCTTTAATGTTTTGGATGTGGAGTGCCAGTTCATCGAGGGACCGGTTCTGCCCTCGTAAGCCACAATATCGATAATTAGTGGTTGGAGAGTAGTTATTGTCGGGATGGTTGATAACCTCCTTTATTCGTTCCTTGGCGAGGCGAGGGACAAGCTCGAAGTCGAGATATACAACCTTGCACTCTTGGTTAATCTTATGACCCATCCAGCTCAAGCCATTTGCGGCGGCTAGGCCGAGGTGCATGAGGGCAAGAGTCTTACCCGCCTTCGAGGAGCCTGAGAGTATCATCTTACAGCCCTTATGGAGGATGGTATCAATTAGTACCGGTGGAAGAGTGGAAGGATCGGAGGCATCCGCCATGACTTGGAATAGATCGATAAATTCGGGAGCGGGTAATGGATCATCAGTAATCGCATTTAATTCGATGGCGGGGATTGGTTCCTGATAGGATGCGGTGGGCGATTTGCCCGCTAGGAACCGATCCACTTCATCGGCGGTGGATAGTGTTTGCTCGTTAATGTAATCTTCTCTTTTGGCCATAGTATTATTTTGTGTGATTTTTGATTAATGATAAAATTATTTGGGGCTTTAAATTTATGTGATTTCTGACAAGGAAAACGGCATCACCCTCGTTCATTCGTTGGGCATAATCCATCGCCTGAACAGGTGGGATGCCTAACTTAATAAACCTTCGGATGATCGTTGCCTTTAACAGCGTATTCTTCATTCCCGCCAAAACAGAATCGGTTGAATGGCGGAATACCGTTCTCCTTCTTTTCTGCGGGTTCCCCAGGGGAGTCGGCAAAGCTGAGACGAATTGGCAAATCGGGAATCTCCGCCTAGCTTTTGTGAGAGGGTAAGAAATTCATCCCGCTTACCGGCAATCCAGTGAAACCATGCATGGAGTGATTTTCCTCCTGAATTTACGATCATCTTGAGGGGGGCGATGTTTTCGAGTTGCTGGATAAATCCAAGCTGTTGCTCGAAGGAGATCCCCTTGTCATCAATTTCGTGGAGCAAATACTTTCGGCACTTTAGATTCTGTTCGTTTCTGCCGGTTGGCTGATCGACTGATGGGTTGTAAGTGGTGTACTGGTATTGTGAGAGGTCGTGCTTTGTCCATGTATCCACTCGGTTACAATATTCGAGTGGCTTATTAAATAGTTCGGGCTGTACGAATATCACATCATCGGGATCGAACAGACCGCCCAGCGCATCCGCCGCATTCTTTGGAATGGCATCGGATCGGAGGGAATATTCATCGAACAGCCCGGCATATCCGATGGAGGATTTTTGTAGTGATGGATCGACCTCGGTCCTTACCCGCTTGACGGTTATTCTGTTCGGATCGGCGAGGTGTTTCTGTGCACCGGTTATTGAGTTTCTAATCTCATTAGCCTGGTGTGAACGGTGGGATGTGTGCTGAAGTATTCGTTCGACTACCTGAACCGCCTGTTCTGTATCGTCTATAAATTTAGCCACGATTAGGCATAGCGGATTAAGTACATCATTGTGGTGGGAAAACTCTCCCTCGGGTAGCCGGTCGAACAGGCTACGGATCTCACCTTTCAGAGTAGCCATTATTCGGAACCCTCTTCCCTAATAAATTGCTGAATGTAGTCGGTAATCTTCGTAATTGCTTCGGCCTCAATCTTACGAATAGTCCGCCTAGGTATCCCCGATTTATCCGCCAGTTCCCGTTGGGACATTCCGGCATGATCCTCGGGTACTTTAAGAAGCATATTTTTAAGCTTCGCTTCCGTGGCCATTTGCTTAGTGGTATTAGGCTTTTCCATCCTCCACCGACACCCATTGATCGATCATCCCTTTAGGTAGTCCCGCCTCTGAGACATGGTGATCG
>Ga0208298_1000992_pt1 | contig 10940 bp, 12 predicted proteins | sample 14BtaG_FD_184088 | JGI IMG/M metagenome (GOLD analysis project Ga0208298, IMG submission 184088) | Marine viral communities from the Subarctic Pacific Ocean - 14B_ETSP_OMZ_AT15311_CsCl metaG (SPAdes) (version 2) | ecosystem: Environmental > Aquatic > Marine > Oceanic | place: Pacific Ocean... | reverse complement strand
ACACTCCTAGAGAGGTGCCAATTATCTTCTTCTCTACTCATGCTGGGTAGACTTTACGATCAAGTTCAAAGTGAGGGGCATCATAGAAGCTCTTCCAGTCACCACCCCATACGATGGAAATGTCAAGCTCTTCTGCTGCATCCTTCATAGCTTCAGCCATAGTTTCAAACCTATCTAAGTCTTCCCAATCTACAGGCCAAGGAACCATGTCTACAGCATGGCCTGTGATGTGTCTTGAGTTAAGTGTAGTTGACTTACCCTCTTTGAGTAACTGTCTTTGACGATCAATATGACGTATACCTTCAATAACTGTGAAGTCTACCTCAGTAATCTCTATTGCCTTCTTAACTACAGCTTGCATATCAGGGTGAACGCCTGACAAGTTCTGTAAGCTACGTGTTCCTAGTTTGTATGCCATTAGGTATTCTCCTGTGCTGCTAAGTGTGCGGCATAGGCATCCTTGACCGCTTGTGTAAATACGGTTGTGCAGATTGCAGATACGTCTGCATCCTCGGCTGATAGGTCAGCGTTAGGCGTAACCACATGACGATGATATGACCTACTTAACTCTACACCATCTTCTGAAACGATTGTTGCGGTGCGAACTTGGACACAAGACCAATCGCCTTGGCTTATTACCTCAATCTTGTCGTTCCTAAGTGTTTTCTCTAGTGCCATCGTTTATCTCCTTTATGGCTTGGACTGTCCGACCCAAGGCTATGCAATGGGTTATGCTGTGTAATATACAGCGTTAATATAAATGTATTCATTAGCAGCCGTTGTTGTAAAGTTGCCAAGAAAGGCCCGTGAATTTGGGCTATCTACAAAACAAGCAGCGCTATGGTTTGATGAAGGTAAGTCTGCATTAGCACCAGCAACTATTACACCAGCAGATCTAGATTGGTTTTCTCCCGTAACAGTCGCTCCTGCAAACGGAAACCCAGAAATAAGAGCAGATGCGCTATGTGCAATAGATGTTGTTGCGCTGATCCACCCCATAAGGCTCACCATTCTGCCAACCTTTGTGTATCTCCCAGCGGTGGTTAATGTTCCAGTCACTGTCATATTGGAAACGGCTGGCGTCCAAGTCCCCTCCTCATAGTCATCCAGCTTATTAGACCGACTGTCGAACTGGATACCGCCAGACAGGTAGAGGTCTTTGAAGTGATGTGAAGCGTCACCTAAATCAATAAATCCATCACGAGCAGCATTGGTTGAAGTATTCCAAGGAATAATCTCATCATTAGTCTGGTTCATTAACAAACCAGTGTCGCCAGAACCTATTGTAATTGTGTCACCACCAGTAGTCCCAATACTCCCCACTTCTGCCGTTGCCTTGAAGAAATTAACAAGCGACCCGTCTGTTCCAGTACGTTGAACCGCAAGTGCGTTAGCATCATTGCGACTGTGAAGCGCAGCGTTTACAGAACCCCCGTAAAGAGTATGACCATTTGTAGTTGTACTTGTAAAATCCTGTGCAGAAGTAACATTCACCAGCAAGTTACCGCTGCTAGTCAGCCCAGTAGTCGTAAGCGCACCCGTCATGGTATCGCCAGTGATCCTGACAAAGCCAGTTGCTGTATCTAGGGCATTCTTAAGTTCACTGAAGACTATCTTCTTAGTTTCTGTTGCTGATGTATCTACAATAGCTATTGCATCATCGTCAGCTACGTTAGCCCAAGTAAGGGCTGTTAATTCTGAGATCTTTTGGTCAGCCATGTGTTTCCCTTACCTTACTATTGTGATATAACATCTAGGGACATTAACCCTTCCGTTACCTGTTGGATCGGTGATGTTTGCCTTAAAACTTCCAGTAGTTTGATCATAAACATCTATCGTTGTGCCGTTGTCAGAACTCACGCCAGTTGAAAAACCGGCACCGTATAGCACTGCATAATTTGCATCTGGCATAGCTGTAGAAAAAGTGACTGTGTAATTGCCTTTGGTGTTTTTATACACTGATGCAATATTACCGCTTGCTCTCAAGGTTTGGTTTGCTCCAGTTGAACCTTCACCATTAAAATTAACCCAAGCACGAACACCATAGATAGGGGCAGAGCCTGAAACATTAAGTTTACTCTCAACAGATTTGTCAGCCGCTGCCTTTAACTTTGCTGGTGACACAAGACTTTCAACACCACCTGTTCCAGTTTCCCATGTACCTGTAGCCTGACCTCCCAATATGCCACTAAATGTGCCAGAGGTATTTACTACCTGAGTGTCCTGTAGGATACGAAACTTATCATTTGTCTGATCTAGGTAAGCTACAGGTATCCAAGCATCATTACCATTTGCTCTTATGTACAAGATAAAAGCATCAGTGTCATACCACCATTGGTTAGCGAAGGTAGTGCTAGGTGCAGCAGTCCCTGAGTTGTTTGTAGCTATAGCTGATAGGACGTTGTTTATGTCGGTCCTAGCATTAGCTGCTGTTTGGTTAGCTATGTTATAGTCATGTTGTGCCATATTAATATTCCACTATTCCTTCCAAGACGCTTATGCTTGGAGATACGTTATTGCTGGTACTGCCGAGTTCAGCTTTGAATTTAAATGCCCTGCCTGTGAGTTCACCAGCAGCTACAACCCAAGATCCCCATGTAGGAGAGCCAGCAGGGTCATCATTAGTTGCAGCTACATAAATGGCTACACTGAAGTCACCATAGGGCTGGTCTTCATCTGACCAATCGTCCCAGTTGTTAGGCCAAGTATCCCAGTTGTTAGGGATGTCATCCCAATTCACTAATCCACCAGAAGCATTAGCATGGTGCCTAGTGGAGGTTAAGTTAGTTGATACCCTTGCAGTTCTAGTTGATCCCGTGTCTAAGTAACCTGTAAACTCGTATGTACCTGTAGAGGGTGCAGTAGCAAAGCTAGATAGTCTTAATTCATCAGGGTCTGGGCCTGTAGCTATAGCTACATTAGTCTTACTACCAGCGAAACTTGGGTTCTCAGTGTCAGTTAAACTTTGACCTAGTTGAGGTAGTTCAGATGGTAAAACAACAAGAGAGGCTACAGTACCTTCGTTACCTGACTTGTCATAAGGTTCAATAAAGAATGTTCCTGAGATAGCTGGGTAGGCTACTGATGTCGCTGGTCTAGCTATTTTATTGATTATGACTTGGGGTGAACCACCTGTGAATGTAGCTGTAGTTGATGAGCTATGCCACAGTCTATAGTACGACAGATCAAAGTCAGTTGAGGCAGTCCAAGCAAAGAATAGAGTACCACCAGATAACTGCTTCTCAAAGGTAGATGGGGCAGATGGGCCAGTAGTATCAGCTTCTACAGTCTTCTGTGCGTCTGTAAATTCACCTTTAACACCAAAGGCATTGATAGCTCTAGCCCTAACATCGTAGACTATTGTACCTGCTGCACCAGCTAGAGGTGTCTCAATGTCTAAGATCTCAAATCTACCTAAGTCACCTGTGCCTAAGACACTGTAAGTTGAGTCTGTAGACTTCTTAAACTCTACCTCAACATAGTCTACTCTGGTTGCTGATGTAGATGTAACATTAACTACAAGAACATTAGTTACATGCTCATTGATAACTCTGTATTCTTGAGTGAGGTCTACAGCTACAGGTGGTACATCAAAAGGTGATAGCAGAGTTGTGTTATCGGTTTCATAAACAACAGCATCGTCTACATCATCAAAGACAGACTCACTTATCTCTCTTAAGGTCATCTGTGTCTGAAGATCATTTCCCTCTTGTAGGCCAAATGTCCACTTGACAACTTCAAACTCTTTATTAGTCCAACCAAATCTAGTGTTGGTTACTCTTACAATATCTCCAACCTGTACTTGAAAGGTTCTTAAACCAAAGGATGCTTCTATCGTAAGTTGTTGACGGTTTCGTTCAAGTAAGATACGAGCTATACGCCTAGCTTGAGTTACGTTATCTGTAAATGCAAGATTTAAGTCTACTACACTTTCTTGTCCATTATCTGCAACAACAAAAGCGTTAGTATCATTAGCGTCAGGTATTTGAGGATAATCAGTTACTTGATAAAAGCTATCTGGCCCTTTCCAAGTACCTTTTACAATATTGAAGTTATCTCTTCTTGAATGCCTAGTTGAAACATTGACAGCAGATCTAAAGTCATCTTCATTTATATCTAATACGGGAGATGTGTAATAAGCTGGCTTCATCCTCCACTTACCCTGAGCATACCAAACCATACCACCCATTGAAGTAAGAAGGTCGTTTAAAATATCAGCGGGTGTTATAGATGTTACAAAAGCCCCATTAAGAGAAAACCTTGGACCCCCTGTTAAGTCTGGATAATTGAAGTACTCACAAACATTAGCTGCTGTAGAAACATAGGTATCATCTACGTTAACTGTTTCTTCAGCAAGACCGTAGCTTGAGGTGAGGTAATCTCTGATACATAAGGCTGGGTTGTCAGACCAAGCTGTAGAACTTGTACGAGGGTCGTATACCTTTTTACCTTTAATTACAGCTTTAATCTCAGGAACACCATTGGGGAATATATCCGCATCATACTCCATGACAACGTAGAGATAAGCTATACCTGATAGTTTACGTGTGGCATCCCACTCTGTAGGTAAAGTTATATTGTTGACTTCTGAAGAAGTGACGGCAGCTTGACCAGACGTTCCTAACCTTTCAGCTATATAGACTTTACCATGATAACGACTATTAGAATCAAACAACTCATCGTTAATATAAATCTGTTCAAACTCTTCAATCTCATGCCCAGCAAAAGCAATAACTTTATGTAAGTACTTATTTGGCACACTTCCAAGGGGATCTACAGAATCAGATGTACTTATATAAACCTCTGCCCCACCCGTCTGTGTTTTACCGTAGATAACTTGATGAGCTAAAGCTGTACCCCTTGCTGTAACTTGATAGCCTCTGTTTGCACCAGTTCCTATGGCGGGTTTAGGGGTAAGGGCATTTATAGCCATACTTGTAGCTGCTGTTAATAAGAAGTAGCCAGTCCAAGTAGATGCAAAGTAAGTAGCAGCCGCCATAAAACCAGCGTTTGCATATACAGCCGCTGTAACATAAATAGTAGTAGCAACAGCCATTAGCTTAAAACCTTCTCAAACTTGGTTTCTACTTTTGAGTAACCTAAACGCTTCATCATGGGGTCTATAGGGTTCTTTTCTGTTGTGGTGACATGAAGTATTTTAACACCATCTTCTTTGATACACTTCTCAGCAAACTTAAATAACTTGTAACCTATCATACCAGACCTGTATTCTTCTAAGACGTAGATTATCTCAGCTACAGCTATTATGTTTCCCTTTGAGTGTATATTAGGGATAATATGAGATACAAAATAACCGACTAATTTATCTTCATCTCTGCAAGTAAATATGCGAAGTATGTTTAGCTCTTCTAGCTTATGGTACATGTCCCAGTCAGGGTCTAACGGGAAGCTAGTCTTATTGTGTTCTATCTCTTGCCAGTCTAACTGCAACAGGTAATGTATATCGTCTTTAACTGAGCTTAAGAACTCTTGTTTATATTGTACCATTACAATCTAGAAGTTGCGAGCTATTGCATTAAGAGTTGCGTCACTAGGTTTGAAGCTGCCTCTTCCCCACACAATTTCTTTATCCTGTATGCTTTCTACAAGATCTAACCCAAAGTCAGTGGGGTATATAGATTTCTGATAGCTACTGCTGTACCTAGCTACTCTAGCTCTTTCCAAGTCAACTAGCTTATTTTCTACCTTTAAATGTATTGTACTTGTCTCAGGTAACTCTTCTATGTCCATCTGATCCATGTAACCTGAGAATATCTCAGTGAAACCAGCGTTAAGGTCTTCTAAGTATATCTTGGAACCATCTTCTAGCAACAAGAAAGAGGAATCTTCTTTTATTATCTTTGAAGCCTTAAATAAACCAAAGTATATTTTACAGGTTCTACCTTGATATGGAGTTCTGAGAGCTAATGATACAACTTCTGAAGGGATACCTGTAAGGGATAGTGTAGCACCTTTAGCGGCTATCTCTGTAGTTTCTTCGATAGAGGAAACATTAAGAAGGGTTCCAGCACCTGTCCAATCTACTCCTTGTACGTTAAGAGTACCTATACCTGTCCACAGACGTAATACATCAGCACCATCAAAATTTAATTCTATGGCAAAAAAGGGATAGACTACATTATCATCTAAGGTGTCTATTACTGATGTGGGTAGAGTGCGTGTCATTACTGTTGTGCCTCTATAGCATCAAAGGATATACCGTAGAAACTAGCATTGTCTATAGACCAAGATGTTACACTTTGAGCTAATCTAAAGATGCCTTTAGGATTACTGTAGATTATAGTTTCACCTGAGTATGTACTTCTCAGTTTAGGCCAGATCTCTAAGTCAACGTCTGTACCAGCCGCTCTATCGACTAGTACTTGGTGCAACCTAGCAGCAGAACCTGTGCCTAGCTGAATGTAATCACCCGCTAATAGAGTTCCTGTAAGAGTGATTTGTACTGTATCTTTACCCGCATCTCCTGTCAGAGTAGGCGTACCACTTACTGTACCTCTAGGCGTAGCATAGTCAGGGTCACCTAGTAGAAATGTCCCTACAGGCCCCTTAAGAGCTAACAACATAGCTTTCCATTCAGCAGCTAGATCCCTACGCACCGAGGGAATACTAACACTAGCTTCCCACGATTGACCTTGGTGAGCTATTACTTGTTGCTTATAGGTAAAAGGTGATTGAGAGACAGCTACAGCATTTCTAGCCCGTAACTCAATACTCTCTATGCCAATAGTAGTTGGTGTATTAAGGGGGTAACTTATAGCCATGTATTATCCAAACGTGCTTCTCATCTGACCGCCTCTACGACGAGCATCCATGATTTGTTGTTGTGTCATATTAGCAATCTTAGGTGCAGCTTCTGCAATTATCTTCTTGACACTTTCATCACCATTAGCTGCAAAGCTAAAGTTCTGTACGATGTTTACAGCACCAGTGTCTCCGCTTGCCTCTACACCTAACTTACCACCTTTACCTCTCTTAAGAGGCATAATAGCTTCTGGGCCAGCTTCACCCATAAGACCGGTTTTACCACCAGCCATAGGAAAATATGTTGGGCCTCCTACTACACCACCATTAGCATACGCTTGTACTTGCTTACCACCTTGTATAACACCACCATCAGCGAAGGGAAATATAGATCTCTTGATTGACTGCACCATAGTTTCAACAACAAGGATTCTATAAAGCTCTCTTATAATGTCAGCAGCCATAGATCTAAAGGCATCTTTAGCTGACATAGTTCCGTCTACAATAGACATGAAGGCGTCACCAAAAGATTGACTTATTGTGTCAGCTACACGTTCTTGTTTTTCTAGTTCTTCTGTTTGTAGTCTTATTGCGTTTGTAGCATTGACAGCTTGTTGTATTTGATCTTGTGTGTACTTACTTCTGTTTTCACCCAATGCTTGAAGTACACTAGCTCTGTCTTGTTCGACACCTAAAAGTTCTCTCTGGAGTTCAAGGTCTTCCATAAGGGACACTAGGGCATCTTTAGGGGCTTTAGGGCCTCTCTTACCTTTAGGAGCTTTCATCCCAAAGAGGTTTTCTATTTGTTCTGGACTCATACCTAGAGCAATTAGTTCCTCGTAAGATTGTTTTGGCTTCATCTTCTTACCACTAGCGGTAACTGATTGTCCCATAACAGTGGCTTCACCTGAGAATCTTAAGTTATACTCTAAGGTTCTGGTTTTAAATGCTTCGTCAAACTGTCTCTTAGCAAATTCTGCTGCCTCTTTAGAAGTTGCTTTTACCGCTGCCATTGCCGCTGCATTCTGGCCCATAAACTGGTCGTGATACTGCTGATCTTTCTTTGCCTTGTCAGCAGCGGCGGTAGCATTAGCTTGTGCTAAAGCCTGTAGTAAGAACATCCCACGATTAAAGTCGTCTAATTCTCTCTGTGTATCACCAAGGGTCAGCTTAGTAAACTGATGATCTATTTCAATGGCAGTCTCTAGCATATTTTGTAGTTGTAGAACAAGTGCTTTACCTTCAGCACTAAGACCCTGCATACCAGTTTCAGAAGAGTCTATTGCGTCAATTATATTCTCAAATAATATTGTAGCTAACTCTGGATCACCAGCGGAAATAGCTTTAGAAAACTCATCTAGGAATCCTATTCCCAGAAGCTCTGGATCAAGGCCCATTGACTTCATAGTCCTCTCAGGACTACCCATTATAAGAGTAGCCATTGGTAATGTCCTAAGTATTGTCTGAGGATAGGTAGACCCAAATTTCTTAGCTAATCCTTCTATACCCTTACTTAATGCGCTAGATGCTAAATCTGCTTGCAGTCCTAATAACTGCACTCTTAGATCCTTAACAGCTTGCGCTGAATCTCCAAACTTATCGGCTAGTTTATCAAAGTCAACAGTTACACTATCTGTTAGCCTAACAAGCTCATCTAATTGTTTGTTTACATCTTTTATTTCTTTATTAGCTTTCATAAAGGGGGCGACGAATGCCGTAGTTATAGCCAGCCCAGCACCAGCGAGGGCGCCAGCAGGACCAAAGAAACCTAGTAGCTGAGAACCTTGTTGACCTAAAGCTACGGCAGCATTAGTACCACCTTGTATCTGCACTGCAAGGTCACCAACTTGATAACCAGCTTGTTGTGCAAGGACTTCCATCCTTCTCATGCCTTTGCCTGATGCAGTAGTAAATCTTAACTGTTCATTAGTAGCCTCTTGTATAGACCTTGAGTACTTCATTACAGCACTCTGAGCCTGTCTGGTATTGCCTGTCACCTTACCAAGCTCTTGATACATTTGAGATAGGCCACGATTGTATGCCTTATTACTGATATTTCCTTTACGAAGTTCCAACTGCATCTGAGCAATTTTCTTCTTCATATTATCAAACATCCGTATCCCTCTAGAGACATCACCTGTCTCTACGTTTATACCAATGTTAATATCAGAAATGTCAGCCATTTATCGTACCCATAAAGACTACATCAACACGTTTTATTGCTTCTATTTCCCAAGAAGACAATGGTGTATCTGTAAGCTCCTTCCATGTTTTTATTTCTTGATAACTTATCGGGTTTGGGCCTGAGAAACCCATCGTTCTACTTGCGTTTAATACAATAAAGGCAGACCAAACATGAGACATAAGCAATGGGAAGTCGGGGCCATCTAATGCTTTTGGTCTGTGTCCAGTCTGCCTTTCTACTTGTTCTAAGTGTTCACGTTCTGATGTGCCTGACTTGTCTGGTTTACTTATAGAGAACTCATGCTCTGCGTAGTCAACCAGTTCTTCAATCAGGCCTTCGTAAAATCCAGAGAGTTAGCTACTGCTTCCTCAATCTGATCCCTTATCCAGAATACTTCAGCGTAAATCTCTTTGGCCTTAGCGATAGAGAACTTAGGTTTAGAACCACCATAAGTAATCTTCCAGCCTTTAGTAGTTTTGGCAAGTAAGTCTAAAGTAGCGTCCTCTAGGTCTTCTGCTGTAATCTCTACCTTCTTCTTATTCTGTGCTTGCTTCAGACGTTTGTTGGTCTGTTCATGTACAGCAGCCTTGTACTCTTTAGAGTGTGGTGCATATACAGTGATAACCATTGGTGTATCGTCATCATTAGTCAAGACATCAAAGTTAGTAGGGTGTACAATAGTGACATCTACAGTGTCGCTGGTCGGGGTTAAATTCTTCAAGTCCATGTCGAGTTTCCTTATTGTCGGGGTGAAAAGTTGTCGGGTTAGTAATTAAAGGGGAAGCATCAGACCCGACACCAATGCCTCCCCACCCTAGCTAGGGAACCTATGCAGAGCGAGTAATAACTAAGTTACTTGCATCTGTAGTGTTATAGAGTGCTACAAATGACATAGATATAACACGGCTAGTTGGGCCATCTACACCTACGTCTGCACTGTTGATCTTAGCCCGTGGGAATGCGAATTTCATAGTATTGCTACCATCACCCACAGTTACCTCAAGCTCAGTCTCAGTTTCATTCAAGAAGCGGTTGATTAAAGCTGCATCCTCAAAGTAAGCTGATAGAGTTCCCTCTACTTCTGCACGACCAACTTCCAACTGTGGCGCAGTGTCACTACCAATTACGAAGGTAGGTGCGAATGAGTTAGTTAGAGTAAAGTCCATACCAGTTACGATAGCTGATGTGGAGGGTGTACCATTGACGTTACCGATAGCTAATGTACCTGAGTAAGCATCGAATGGAGCAGACCCTGAGTTTGCAGTTATGGGCGTTTCCTGTGCATCACTAATCGTCATATTCTTACCAACCATACCGTAGGTAGCTGTTACCATCTGGTTAGGGGCAAGAGAGATACCCATAGTAGAAACTGTCATACCTGTGAACATACGTGCTTGGTCGATATCAGCAGCATAGTCCTCAATAGAGAAGAACTTAGGTGCGGTACCTACCTTAAGGACGTTACTTGACCAAGTGGACAACATAGCTGACTCTAGGAACGCATCGTAGTCAGCATCACGTAAGTCAGCTACAATGTCACCAGCAGCCTGACGGTTACCATGACGATCATGTCTAGGCATACGGTCAGCTTGAATGTCAGTACCAGCTACACGATCTTTAGTTAAGTTCAAAGAGTGTGTACTGAATGGTAAGTTTATGAAGTCAGTAGAGGGGGTCGTACCAAATGTGGTCTCCACAACGTACGATAGACTGGAACGAGAACCTTGTGCGAAGGCCATAATGTATTCTCCTAATTGTTGTAACAGTACCATCCGATATTAACCGGAACGTAGTACCAAGGCGCATCTAAGAAACCTTGCTGTCTTTCAGCGTAGTCAATAGATACAATTATTGTTTCATCCCCAGAGTAGGAGATTTTAGTAGTTGCTTCAAAAGCCTCTAATATAGTATTAGCTAAGGCATCAGCAGCGGCGGGGCCATTACCTTCTGGGGTGTAGGCAGTTACAACAAACACACCATCGTATCTCTGTTG